>Ga0126342_10000431_pt1 | contig 44659 bp, 43 predicted proteins | sample Cyp1metagenome_FD_92528 | JGI IMG/M metagenome (GOLD analysis project Ga0126342, IMG submission 92528) | Coral microbial communities from Lord Howe Island, Old Settlement Bay, Australia - Cyphastrea 1 metagenome | ecosystem: Host-associated > Invertebrates > Cnidaria > Coral ...
AATTCCAAGAAAAGATCTCATGACGTACCATGCCAGATGTGTTGAATTCCAAGAAAAGATCTCATGACGTACCATCCCAGATGTGTTCAAGTCCAAAGAACGTTATTACACCCCCCCCACCCCCCCGACCCCCACCCCCCCCAACCAACACCACGCCAAAAAAACAACAAAAAAAGAGGTTTCACTGAGGCGAAACAAAAAAAACAAGGAAAAAGTGCGCTCTCGCTGTGGCGCCAGTGCAGTGAACTAGCAAAAACACTGTTTCGTGACGCGGCCTTCTGCGCGCGCCCAGCCAACTACTAGAGGATACATGAAAAGTACTTTGGGGGTGGAGTTCCAGTTCCCAGTATATAGACACAATACATATACAGTAATACATAATAATACATCTAGTTATAGGGGCCCCATGTCGTAAGTTATGGTGGTTATCTCCATAGTAATATCCACTAGGAACTCCAACTGCACCCTCAAGTATTGACAGTGGAACACCTGCGATCCATTTCCCACGCCTCATGTCGAGCCAAGTCACAAGTTCGCTGCGCGGGTGGTGGCACCATAGATGGTATCCCCCTCCACTCGAGGTACATGACCTGGGGAAGGACAAGCCCTTCCCAGAGATACCCTGGACCATAGATCCGCTATTGATAGCCCCTTAATTAACTATTACATCATATTACATCAACCATTAAAAATATCCATGTTTAACTATTACATCAACCATTAGTTATATCCATTTTTAACTATTACATCACCATACATCAACCATTAGTTAATTGACTATTGCTACTAACCCAAGGTGGATCAACCTTGCTGCTGGCCCTGCCCAAGTCCTGGATCCTTTTCTGAGTTTGCCGGCCGGTGTAGCCGGGAATTTGCTTGCCTCGCTGGCCGAAGGATTTCAGGATTTCGGCACTTGACCACTGGCCCCCCTATGTATGACCATGTCAAAGTCTAGGAGTCTAGGAGTAGGATGCTTCAATGAACAACTAGGATTTCAGATTCTCAAAAGAATAGACACGTCTGGAGCTTTATTGAAGAAACCGGCTCAATGTCATGGTAGCTACGAATCTCCGAAACACAACAGCTGGGTTTTTTCAGGCAAAATCTCAGACCACTGACTCGCAGCCGTGGTGTCAGAGAGTGGAAAAAAAGGACTCCAAATCCACAGGGTTCCCTACAAAAAGCCTATGATCTATGACCATCTATGACCTATGTCTCTTTCTACCCCAAATCACTTCAGCTATCGCAGCTTCTTGGTCTTCCTTGCGTGGCGGAACGTCCCGTTGATGGCCATCACTTGGCTCCCTTGCTGCAATGCTCACGCAGTTTGGCGGCATGGCCATCACGCTCAGGCCTGCAGCACAGAAAATCATCAGTCGTGTCTACGACTCAAAATGATCAACATTCGAAATTAGCGTACTGATATTACTATATTATATACAACCCGGAAAAAAAAAAAAAACAGAACCGGAAATGGGTTGGATGTATGATTGGTGCATGGGATTTGCCACGTACCTTGGACTCAGCTTTTTCGCCAGGTCCAGCCTCTCGGCCGAATTTTCCGCATGGAAGTGCTCCACCAGGCGACCTGGGATGCCAAACTCCGCAGGAAAGATCTGCACAGCAAAACCCAGAAAAACCCAGAAATACCCAGAATCTCATCATCAATTTGTCGGATCCTCCTGCAACCTCATAAATCAAAGTTTGGTATAGTTTCATAAATCGGAAGAACCCCCTTGACTGTGGGGCGGACATGTCGGATCCTCCCGGTGGTTTTTCGTCACTGTTGAACTCTCATTTCGGGCTCATCTCCTCACGATTTGAAGGTCCTCATCCCCGAAATGTCGTCGAAACAAATCTCCATGTGACCTGGAAGGTGACTGTTCAATGAGAAAAAAAACACAAAGGAATTCGCCACTTTTCAGAGGGCTTTCCCCTCCACCGAGGTCCCGACTTCTCGGCAGATCATCCTGCTGCGTCACGGCCTGGATGCGTGGAACGCCAAACCAAGCATTTTGGATGCGAAGAATGTGATTTTTTTAGAAAAAAAGTTGGCAAAAAAAAACTGGTTGCTAATTGCATCTAATTGCTAGATGTTGGTTCTTGAAGATATAGTTTTATCTAATTTGAAACCACAAATCAAGTCGCCTTGGCATAGTTTCTACCATGTTTGTGATATCCACTTCTTTTTATGGATACATTGCTGGGTTTCTGACCTACCATTTCCACATATGCTTTCCAATATGCCTCTGGGTACCCCGAGACCCAACAAATCTTCTCCACATTTGCCTTGTCTAATGCTCTATACCCCTAAATCCACTGCTTGATCTATATATTTCCACTATTTTCCCCAACCGACATTGCTTACTGGCGCGAAATGTAGGGAATGGAGGGTTGCTGGGGGTTGCTGGGATGATTACTACTAGTGATGAAATGGATCATTCCCGAAAATTCCCTGCGTTTATCAGTAAGATTGCCATTTCGAAAGTATACCCCATTCTCATACACATCCACTCGTAAGACAGCTTCGAGGTCGTGACTGGGAAGGGCTCTGGCTGCGGTGTTCGCTCAGCAATCGCTCGGCCAGCCTGAATGGTCCGGGTTTTTTGAAGGGAATATCCACAGGAAATCAGGATGTTTACCATCCAAATGTGATGTTATATATATATATACACATGAAATCAATGCTTTTATATGTTTTTACCATCCAAACTGTTCTTTTGTAATCTTCTGTTCCTTTTCATTCCTGTTCAATGAATTCTGTGAGCGGTTGCTAAAAATACAGGTCAGCTGCAGCAGATCATCTCAACTGTAGTTTCATATTGAATCATCATGCGAATGGTTGATGATTAAAACATCTTAAAACAGTCACAGTTGAGATGATTAAATTGATATATCATATTTCAAATGGTTAATGGTGACTGTTTTAACCATCGCAAATATATGAGTCAACTGTTTGCAATCATCCCACGCACAAAAAGAAAAAACTGTCACAGTCCCACCAACTTTGGCCCCTCTGCCCGTCAAAGGTCAGTTCGTGGCACGAAATGGTTTGAGGGTACAGGCGGTACAGCAACCCCCAAAAGAATAGAAAAGTACGTTCCCATGATTTTAGCAATGTTTTATTTTCTATCTTTCTTGGTATTGCTATAGTCTTCGGATAGAGAAATAAAACGGGAAAGCCATCATCCCCGAACTTGGCGATGATTTTCCACCAGCATTTCCGAGTCAAAACAGCAAAGTCAAAGACAGACATCGCCAACCGAAAAGGCGTTTTTCTTGTGACATCCGGTCCAAAGCCATGGTCTCAAACGGTCCGAACGTGGTCACCAAAAAAAATAACCGCAGCTGGTCCTGTTACCCTCTGGTTATTGAACATAGCCATGGGATTTCGATGGCCATAGAAATAGATGGTTTACCGAACTTAAAAATGGTGGATCTTTCCGTGGCAAACTGTTTTTCATAGCCAGATGGCCCCTCCTGGGGCCAAATTTTGACCCAGCTCGAGCCCTGCGAGCCGGTCCCTTGAGGCATGGTGCCATTTTGCAGGTGTGGATGATGCCACCGCCATGGATGTTTTCCGCGTGCTTGCCAGGCCTCAGATGGAGACTCCCAGCACTGGAAAAGATCATGTGAATACTCTGGTAATTTCACATAGCTATGGAAAATGGCCCATTTATCCCATTTCGTTCGATGATTTACCCATTCGTTAATTTGTGATGTCCCATAGCTATATCGGTGCAATTTTCATTGGGAATTGACGTGTTTCTGAAAGGCTTGGGAACCACACACATACCCGCTGTAGCCCGGGATGGTCGGAACCTACAAGCTGCCGGTGGGGCCAGAACTGTAAGGTCCGTCAAAATGACAGATGGAGTCAAGTCACAACACTTGGGTTCCAAGGATCTTCCTTTGCAGCTTTCATGGCTTTGGATTTCTCAAAACGGATGGGAACAATCTGGTTGAATCCAGAGGTGCGGGGTAATTCGATGTACTCCAGCGTATAGCTAGCAGTAACTGGGATAAGAATGGATAAGATAAGGCTTCTACATGGTGAGATGTAGGGATCAGGGGCTATGCTGGGCACTTGGGGCACCTGGAGATGGTCCCAGCATCTTCCAGTTATTCTACAACACTCGTCTCTGAAATGACCCAAATGGTCTGCAAGGAAAACATCAATCCCAAAAACCCAAGGGTTGCAAGATGTTTGCATACCTCCAATTGAGTCGCAAAAAAATAGTGACCCCTTAATACAGCCATTCTAGCCAGCTTTAGATCCCAGTTGTACGGTCGATACCCTGCATGGTTTCTCTGTTGGCAACTGCTTCGTCAATTTCCCAAGAGGAAATTGAAAAATCACCCATCCCTTGATAGTCGCATTGAAAGAGAAAAAACCACACCTGAAACTCCATCAAAAGACTTGAATTGAATTCCATAAAAAATCCCCATGTTATCCACATGTTTCCGCCAAATCTCTATATGTTTCATGGCGAACTCCCCCAAAAAGCACCCAGGGTTTTAGCACTTTAGTCCCATTTCATCCACATGTTTCGGAAAAAATCCACAAAAACATCCCAACAAACCTGTCCGGTCGACGAAATCCGGGCTTCCAGACCCAGTAGGGTCTCACTATCTCGGCCTTGGCCTTCCCCAAGGGGTGCGGGTCCGGTGCCGGATCGGTGAAGCGATCCTCTGGGTGGGGTAACGGATGCTGTTGCCTCGGCCAGGCCGGGCCATGCCATGAAGAAACTCAGAAAATCCCCATGGAAACCATGGGAAATGGTGAGTTAAACCAACCATAAATGGGGGTTTATCATCATTTCTTCCTCCATTACAATGGCCATGCATTGAGGAAACCACTATTTAATCCATATTCTATGGTTTTTGTTGCATCACAGATCTGGGGGTGAAAGGGCATGTTAGAAAAAAAATAGGGATTGTTGGTGGAAAATGAGGGGACTAACATTATATATGAATAAGTTGTGGTAATGCACTAGCCTAAAATTGTGAGGCGCTTTTACCCTCCGGTAATTAAACATGAGCTGCGAAATCCTCACCAAAAATTAGCGTTTAAATGGGAAATTCATCTGTACTATAGTACATTTGCCATTGCAATCTTTGATTACCAAAGGTAATAAGGGAAGGAAATAAAGAAAGCGCCGTTTTTTTGGGTCATGTTTCCCCACAGTCCTGTGTTCTTATCTCACGTGTTCAATGTTTTCCAAAGATTTCCAGTTGGGGAATCAATAGCAGTTGAATATTTCAATACTTGTGTGTTTGGGACATGTTTTTCAATATGGGTATGGATCAATACCTATTAATACCATTTTTAGGGGAATGAACATCCATTTACCAGCTATTTTGATGTTCACCAGGGGTAGAAGGTTTTGACACACTGCCATATCTTCCAGTTGCAATATCTTTTTTTGCCCATTCTAATAGGGTTCCACACTGCAGATGCAATCTGCTAACCCATCACGCATTCTACCGTAAACATGGTCAAAGGATGGCTATAGAATTATCTACAATGGGGTGGAGCAACCATCTGGTTACTGGGGATGATAACTCTCATTCATCTCCTCGATTCTTATCACTAAGTTAGACGAGAGTTGTATTATGAGAGTTTTATTATCCCATTAACCATTATATAATGGGTCAATACCTATAGATACATTTTTAGTGGGATGAACATCCATTTACTAGCTATTTTGATGTTCACCAGGGGGATAGGGTTTTGACCCATCCCCATATAGTTATCTCACCATTAATTAGTTAATGGTTGATGGGATAATCTTCTCTGGCGGCGAATGGCGCTAGGCTCGCGACGAGGCTCGCAGGGATTCGTGCAGCGCCGCGCGGCGCTGGTCCATCTGCCACCTCGTCTTAGCAATCCAATGTGGCTGGAAAAAATCGCCCTAGGATTAAACAGGCAATTGTCCATTGCCACGTTTGATTACCGGAGGGTTTATGTGGATGATTCACTAGGTTGGTTTAAGATGTGCATTCGGAACATGTTCGGGAAATGCAATGGTCCAATTTGGCCTTCCGAATTTGTTGAGTGTCCCGTAAATTGCCCCTTCAACAATATCCAATGATACTGGTTGCTTGATCCAGTGAAATGGGTTATCTCTTATATCATGATCCACAATAAGCCAGGCAAGTTAACAACAAAAAACAACAACGACAACAACAACAACAACCCCCGATGAACATAACCAATCAACAGTTGGGGAGTTTCAATGGCTCATCAACCCATCCCCGATGAAAATATGTGAAAATAATCCAGGTGTCAGCAAATATCACAAAAAAGTCTAAGCATCATGAATATTTCAAAAATCATGTCCAGCACCCATGTGAAGACTACGCCATCAACCTGCGGTCCGACCATTTAGGGTAACTCAAAAACCCCAATCCAATGACATTCCGAAGTGAGATCACGACGTGAGGTCCCAGGTCGTTCTTCATCCAGATCAAGCATCTTATGGTACTGCTATGGCATTAGTATCAAACATTCACAAAATACCATCTGGTTATTTAACATAGCCATGGAAAATCACCATTTCTAATGGGTAAACCATCTATAAATGGGCAATTTTCCATGGCTATGTTAAATAACCAAGTGGTAATTGAAACCATGATCCGCATCTTCTAGAATCATAACCAGGCAATATTTGAAAAATATATAAACAATATACCCATGATATTCCCATGATTCTCCAAGTAATACCCATGATATTCGCTATATTCCCATTGCATTCCGATGGTATTCCCATCAAAGGTCCCACTCATTGCTGACTATACTACCCCTATGCTTCATGTTCAACAGCCATATTCCCTGCTGAACACGATATATCAGAGAGGGTATACTCCAACATTAGAATGTATAATTTTTCGGATCAATACCCCATTACCCTCTAGTAAACTAACATAACTATGGGAAAACACCATTTTCAATGGGTAAATCTACTATAAATGGTCAATTTCAATAGCTATGTTAAATTGCCAGAGGGTAATTTAATTAGAAAGATGAATCAGGTCCAATATCCTCATGATATCCCCATTCGATCAACCAAATTGCACGTTAAATCCCCATCGAAAAAACACACATGAGCAACTCTCTGTCGTTCCGTTGTACTTGTTAGTTAAGAACGGCATTGCCAGCTCAGGGATTGTAATGATCCCCAAGAAATATCAAGGGTAGTAGAACACCCGAACTAATCATCAATCAACAATCATTTACCAATGATATCCCCATATGTTTGCTGGTTTTCCATCCCCATTAAATCAACCAACGCACATGTATCAGTTATATAAGTTATATCCACTTAATTCCATCCTTATTTAAATCCCCATAATTTTATTGTGAAAACCGCTCTTTTGAAGGTTTTGAAGGCTCAAATGAATGAAGTGCGGTAGTCTTTGCCACCATTCTTCCAGGTTTTCGCACTGCTCTTCTCTGGCGCCGGCACCCACGGCCGCTTGAGTTCGGCCATAGATGTCCTGTCAATTTGTCTGCGCAGAAACGCTTGGGAGATACGTTGGGGATTTTATGTGATGTTATGTATGTTGAAATACCTTCCATAGAGTACATTTGAGTGATTTGGTCGAATTTTTGGTGATGTTTGACCGAAAACATGGTGCTGTCTTCCATGAAGTGAGTGTGAGATGTATGAAAATGCCAGCCACTGGCTGCAAGATCAAGTCATTTCAAGTCCCTACATGACCTCCATCCACTAGCTAAATGTCTTCTGGTTGTTCTGATCCCATCCGAAGTTCTTCATGGGTTCCTGCAAGATGCCCCCGGCCATGGGTATGGATGGTGGCCCGTGAGCTTTCCAACGTCAGGCCACCCTAGGCCCCACCAGTGGCTTCAAACCCTTTGTTGCCTCTGCTTTGGCAGAGGGAATAAAGCCCGTGTAGCCAGGAACACGAGCGTTCATGCCTCGAGGATGAAGACCCCACTGGGCTTTCACTACTACACATGTCATGAGGAATAAGTATAAACTAGTATAATGCAAAGGGATCACAATAAGAATCAGTCTATACCAGGTATAAGTATAAGGGACTTTAATCCAATAATAATTACTTACCCAATGGGTCACAGTATTACAATCTAATTGCAGCATCCACTCTGTTAATTATAAGGGGATACTTCCTGGAAGGATCATCCCCGCCAAAAACATCCTCACCCCGAAGTATGTGGATGTTTCCTTTATGCCAATGAAAGGGAAAGATCAAATCCAACCCCTATCAAGAACATTCAAGAACTACCTTATGAAAGAGCTCATCAATCTGTAGTTCAACGTTCCAACAAATGTGGGGTTGTCTGAAAACCAGGTACCAGGGTAAATCCACGGTTAGTCATGTATTTCCCTATTAAACTTGCCATTTGGGATGTATACCCCATTGTCAGACACACGCCCATATTCCAACATCAACTATTCTGTTCTTGTTTGAGAGCATGCTCACAATTCCACCTTTCGATGGTCCCTCCCGCTTTTCGCCCGCGAACGAGCCACCCCCATCTTGAACAATCAGTCGCAAACCAGATAGTAGAATTACGGCCAGGACGGGTGTGCTGCCCGGGGAAGTGCGTTTTGACTGCGCAGGGCCAGTGTTTTATGAGATTCGGGATGTCGTCCATCTCCCCAGATGGATGACGAGATTTGTTTCCAAAACACGAAACCCTAAACCCTAAATCCTAAACCCCAAAACCTAAATCTAACATGAAACCCTAAGTACGCCTTGAAAGTATGTTTTTATTAAAACCGTGGTTTAAAAAAAAAAAACTAAAAACCCTAAATGAAACCCGAAATGAACCTTAAACAAACCCTAAACAATCCCTAAACAAACCCTAAATAACTTTAAACAGTTGGTCACATGATGAACCTTCTGGCGACACTCCCGGCGTGGGGGTAGAATTACTGATGACTCTGGTAGATATCTTACCAAACTATTTACCCAGTGGAAAATCAAGAATTTCTAGATGATTTTCCACTGGGCCTAGGGGTTTCCCAAAGGTTTTCCACATCTTCATGAGTTTGCCTTAGGGCAATTCACAAAACATGGTTTTTCTATGTTCTCTCTGAAAATGATTCCCCCTATGGGCCCTATAAAGCATCATCTTCATCCTGAGCTCGTCGTTTTAGGTCGGCCGCTTTTTTTTAGACCCCAGACTTCGAATTCTGAGGTTCCCCGCACTGGTCACCCACCGCACGTCGAGCACGCTCAAGTTTCTCCTGGTGGAACGTGTTTCGGGGCGGCTGGGGATCCACCAAAACAGAGAGGTGAAACCAAGTTGGGATGAGATGGTGATGGAGGTACCCTCTGGTGATGACTAACATAGCTATTGAAAATCACCATTTATAGTGGATTTTCCCATTGAAAATGGTGATTTTCCATAGCTATGTTAGTTTACCAGAGGGTATTCAGAATGGTCTTTCTGAAATAATGAATCAAAGAATTCCAACCTCTTGATTTGTCTAGCGAAAAATGGACCTATATCTAATCTTCTTGGAGTTTTTGGGGTTCTCCAAGAAAAGGGGCATCATAGCCATACAACATAAATTGCAACCTCCAAAAAAAGGAAAAATATCATAATATATCATAATGTATCACTATTTCACAGGAATTGATTTCAGCAACACCATCTTCTCTGGAGCTACTAAGCCCATCCCCCTCAAATTAGACAGCCCCATTCGATGGTTCCAAATAAGTGTAATTTCCCCCTACATCCAAAAATACAAACACCCTTTTAGTAGGATTTTGCCAAAGCATATCTTTTCTGGGTATGAATCCACTGGTTGATTTCCCATTCATCGATCCTTTTCCCATTAAAATCTTCATGTTTTATATATGATGTCCCATATTTTCCCATAGTTGTTCCTATATTTTATCGACCAACGTGGCCCTGGCTTTGGCACCTGCGGCACTTCAGGTGCCCCTTTGGCTGGTCGCCAGCGCTGGTCCTGCGGGTCCGTAGCAAACGATTGAATTACCAGAAGGCAAATCCCTGTATGATATAATTTCAGAGTTCTAATTTCTGCAGATCGATGGTTTCAGTGGAAAAATTCATGTAGTCATCAAAAAATGAACTATATCGCTATGTTCATAGATATGTGTATACGTAAACATACTAACCATAGCTATCCATACAGTATAGATTTGTAAATACCCTCCGGCAATCAAATGTGGCAACGGGAAACCCTCTATAAATGGAAGTTTTCTAGCTGGGAAACCCGTCTGGACAGAGGGTACCCCCAATTACGGCAAAGGAAAAATGGGGAGTCCTAAAGAGCTAAGTTGGTTTACAATTTGTTTAACTAGGGTTTATGGGAGGCATAACTATCGTTGATGGAGGTATGGAGGTTCTACACCTACAAACATAACTAGGGGGTCCCCGCCTTGTATGATTTTCGGGCACCAAAACCATTTGAGCCATTACAGATACCCGGTTTTACCATCTCAATACTACTTGGTTGATAGGTTTCGCATATAAACCATAGTTGTAGCCATATGAACCATAGTCAATCATGATTATTCATGATCAACCATTAGTAACCATTTTTGGGAACCATTGTTTCATGATCATGTCACGAATGCTAATCATGATTGACCAATACCTGGTTGGTGGTATACCTACCCTTCTGAAAAATATGAGTTCGTCAGTTGGGATGATGACATTCCCAACTGAATGGAAAAATAATCCAAATGTTCCAAACCACCATTTTGACTCCCATTTTGACTCGCGCGTCACGTTAATGCCGAACGTGACCCGGCTTGGGTGAGTTCAGAGGCCAAAGGTTGAAACTAAATGGGGTGGAAACAACGAAGATCTCTCGGCAGTGGGCAGGCTGTCGATCGCCACTGTCTGCCTGCGAAAGGTAACCCCACCATGAGACAGCATCCATTCATCCACCATCTGGAGCCGTTCAGGGGGCCATGGAACAGCAATGATACCTGCGTGCATCAAAACCATCTGCGAGGCAGGGCGACCATAGTCAGAATGGAGGGTGACCCTCATATGCCGCAGGATCTCCTTCAACACTTTCGTAAACCACCTAGCACGTGTACGAAATGCATAGTTGCCCAAACACAGGGGTGTCAACGTCTGTCCATCGCACCAACGCTCCTGTTTGACTGGGCCAGGTAAACCAGTCAGGAGCATGAAGTCAACATATAGCTGAAAGTGCGACACCCAGACCATCTCATGGACACCTGAAAAAGTGGTAGCCCAAAACCAGCTGACAATGTGTCTTACCAATGAATCACCATACCAACGAACCGCGGCCGCAGGTACTTGCAAAGGAGGCAGGGACACCCAGCTTGGGCACGGCCGTGCACAGGCTGGTTCATGCAGTGGTTGCGGGATAGCAGGGGACCCATTACGTGTGGCTTCTCGACTAATGGCCAACTGGACATCATGTACATGCGTGTTAAACCATGCAATCCCTTCACAAGCAGTGCAATGGCGCCTCCACAAAGTCCAGAAGTCAGTATCCCTAGTCAAATTGGCTCGGACGGCGTGACGATCAGCAATACCATTGTGTCGGAAGCACCATTCTTTGTAGACATCTCCTGCATCATCAGGTTGATGTGCAGAGACCCTGGCTACAACCAGAGTGCCCTCATGCTGTCTGACAAGCATCTGGATCTCAGCCCAAAGGTCATAGTGAGCACTGTTAACATGGAGTGCATGCCCAGATATTAGCCGCTTGAGCCGACGAACAACCCCATCACAGTCTGACCAGAGAAAAATCCTGCCATCATGTTGCTGGGCAATCTGAAGAGCACGCAAGACTGCAAAGATCTCTGCCCGATAAGCACTCTGCAAGAGCCCCGGCAAATGTCCTGAGTCCAGAATTTGGCTCCCAGAACAGTCATGTACTGCTTCACAAGAGGCAAGCACAACTGAAAACCCAGCAAACCGTTGATTAACATTGCGCTGATCATGACAGCTCCCATCAGTAAACAGATACAAATCCCCTTGGAGTGTGAGACTTGGCAGTGGTGGGGCCGGCAAGTTTGCAAAATAGCAATTCCACTCCTGCAGAGTCGTGGGCTGCAGGGACCAGCCCGCACACGTGAGCACTTCCGGCAACTCCAAAATGCTTTTGCGCACGTCAGCCGGGACATGTTCCCGCAAAGGTTCAAACCTAGGGCATTCCCAAAATCTATGGTATCGGCTGTCACTACAGGCGCAATACAAGCATTCATCAGAGGAAATCTCCTGGCAGTGCATCTTCCCATCCTGAGTGAAATGAGTTCCATTCAGGACTTTGCGAAACAAGGCCTGATCTGCAACATCCAGAGTGTTAAGCCATTGACGTGTAGCAGCCGCATCGCAAGACTCAAGTCCAGTGAAACAACCCCGGTGCTCAGTGTTGGCCGCAATAATAGTCGGCCACTGCATCTCGACACGGTACTGAACCTCTGGCATGGAGACCTCAAACAAAGAAAACTTGCCCCACCTGTCCACCACATGTCCACACCCATCAATATGCCAACCAAGAAGTTGCAGGCGGGTGCACAACGTGGTTGTTATACTGTTGGCTGGATAGGCAGAGGAGCCTCCTACAATCTCACTCAAAACCTGCTGGACCCTCTCATGCATACCGCAGTCTCGGGTGAGACGTATGGTTTGCAAAATGGACCAACAGTGAGGGTCCGTAGCTGGTTGCTCGATCATGCCTAACTGAACCATCGGGTTTGCTCCCGCGGCATCAGCCCGGAGGCCTCTCATCGCCCCTGATCTTAACATTTGAAAGGTGGTGAGACCCAGGGTGGTCGCAGGCACTCCATGCAGGCAACGAGGCCATGCAGCAACACGGATGGCCCTGACTTTAGCATGATATGGGCTGGGAGACAGACGCAAACGATGCCAGAGGGACTGGCCTTCCTGAACTCGTGCCATTAAAGAGCGATTTGTGTGCAGCCGTGTGAACTGGACGTGTGCTCCTAGATTTCTTCCCCCAGCAATCAGGTCAAGGCCCTGGTCCCGCAACAGCTGTCTACCCTTGGCACTAATCGCCCAGGTGTGTGTTTTCCGCTGGTCAAGGAACAAATCCATGGCTTGGGTGAAACGTTCCAGGCATTGCAAGGCTGGCTGCAACATGGCGGGGTTGGTCATTAGAATCTGCCAATCATCAACATATGATAATGGCTGGCACATTGGGAAGAAATGGGTCATCCACGAATGATAAACCATATCCACAACCATCATCCCAACACATGACAGGGCACAGCCTTCAGGCAAACCACAATTGCTATATGCAGGGGGGCTGAGTGCCCCATTCAACTGGAAACGTCGCGGCATGATCGTGAGGGCACCAGCCCAGGCTCTCAGCACCGGAAACGGGATCCCTACAATGGCACAACACTCAAAAACCACCTGCCTGGGTAAAAAGTTGAATGCTTTTTGTATGTCCGCAATGATTCCGCAGAGTTCAATGGTTTGCTCATATGCCTGCTCTATGGACCAAAGCAATTGGGACCAAACCTGACCTGCGTAGCGTTGTGGTCTACTACCAAACAGGCCAGTGGGCAAATGGGCGACCTGTCTCGCCTGAAAGGTCCCCCAGCAACGATAGAGGAGGCCTAACACAGTGATGGGTCGAAAGTCTAAGGCTTTCTTCGGCTCCGGTGTTTTGGCAATGCAGGCCACACGGCCAGCCACAATTTGCTTGGGCCAATTGCCAGTTTGTTCCGCATGTTGGAACAGGTCCGCAAAATTGCAAAGGGCTGCATGAGGCAAGGCTTTCAAATCCTGGAGTGAAACACCATCAAGCCCACCGGAGGTCGCAGGCTTCTTATTGGAAACACAATGCTGCAGGGTATCTGCGGTCATGGAGGGCCAAGAGAACTGCAGTCTGGGCAGATGCTGTCTGGCAAATTCCAAAATGACACTCCATCGTTCCTGAGGCACCTGGGAGTGGCGCTCCCACATTTCCTTCCAGGCAGTCAAGAACAGGTGAAACAGGTCACCATCAGTGCCAACCCTCGAAAGTTGCGTAACAGTGCAACCAACCTCAACCCCATCCAAACACTGTAGCCACAAACAGTCATGCTCAGCATGTATGACCGGTAGTGGGATAGCATTACAAACAATGGGCATGGTATGATCAAACTGCATGGGCTTATCCAGAACAACTGAACAGTCATCATCACGCAGCTCCAATACCTTGGCCACTGCAGGTTGAAGCAAAACATGCACCCCCCTGGTCAGGGCACGACTTCAAGTCCTGAAAGATCACATTTGGGTTGCTATCACGTTTGAGCCTGGCATAGAGTCTTGAGGACTTTTGCAGCTCACGTTCAAGGTGACGGAGGGCAAGGCACATTGATTCAAACACATGTTGGGCAACAGCATGGGATGGTGGAAGGACTGGCAAGGCAGCCGGGGCTCCAGGAGTCCTAGTGGTGCACATGTTCCACCATTGCAAAAACGTTGGGTGAAATCCCTTAGCCCGCACAATAGCTCCCCAAACTGCACGTCCATGCACTGTCGTGACATGATTACTGCGGGCAAAACGGCAGTAAGCTTGGAGTCGCCTGGTTTGGCGCAGCCATTGGGCATGACGGTAGGAAGCACATACATACTGGGGCTGGATGTCACCTTTACGGGCACTCCTAGGTGGTGGAACTCTACCAGCAATTACCGGGGCTGTAGTCAGGGTACGCGCCCGTCCCTTGGCATTGGCAGGCACCGGAAACGGGACCTGATGAGCAGCTTGGTCTTCAATATGACGCCACAGGGAGTGACACCTCTCCTCACATGTGCCAGTGGCATTGTTCCAGAAATTAGCATCGACATACCAATCAGTGGGCCATGGGAACTGAGTAGGTGAAAACCAAATCTGTTTCGGCGGGAGAGTCTGCAGAGACTGAAACACCCCAAGGAGCACCGCATGGTCAGGAAAGACATCTGGATAAACTTCCACCGAAAGCAGCAACTGCTGAAGTTCAGGGGAAAGATACAGGTAGTCCTTTCTTGTCACCCCCTTGCAGGTTGGTTGGGGCGAGACTCCCCAGCGTTGGTGTGCTACATCTTGGATATCCAAAAAACCCGCCTCTTCAAGTCTAGCAAAAACCGGAAGCTCAGGCTGAGCAGCATTCCAATCACCTGCTACAAATCGCGGCCCTTTGGTGAGACAACAAACATGGTTAGTCACCTCATGAAGGAGGCGCTCATTGTTGGTCTTTTGGTGTGGATAAGCGCTACTTTCCGGTTCCCCATAGACAATACCTCCAGTGATCCAAGTGTCCTGGACAAGGGTGGTTGTAATCAAAGCCCTCGATGACAATCTAACATCTTCAGGCAGGTGAGACGGGACCTCACGTGTAGGGAACTTGGAAACCATGGCAACCCCTCTCCAACTGGCATGATGAGTGCGATCGGTCTGTGCAGGGACCGGATGCCCCCCAATCACATATCTGTAAGGGCTTTTGGCAAAACGCATACTGGCACAAAATTGATTCATAGTCTGAGAGCTCAGGTGGGTCTCAGACACAGCCCAAATGTCCCCTTGGGCCAATTGTGAAACTAAATAAGGTGCCTTGCCAGGAAGGCCTGACGGGTTAAAGACACCAATGGCAAAATTGGATTTGGTGTTAGGGCCAGGGATGGCAGCTTCACCAATGCGACACAGCATCATGAGGCCAGCAACATAGGGCCAACACAGGGTTTTGCATCTAACCGATGCATGGCGGCACACGGCCAATCCCCAACAAAATCCCCAAAAGAAAAGGCCCAGGACCCAGAGGTGGGACCCAACACAAGCACTCACAAGGCAAAGGAGTGCCACCATTCCAAGTCCTCGGCCTCCATGTCATTCCATTCCTTCTTCCCGCGGACGTTTGGCCAGTAGGCCACGGATCTGTTGCATCTGCTGCTCAAAGAGCGATTGCATTGTCTGATTTTGATTTTCCAGGTGGCCGTGGAGCTGTTGAGCCTGGGCTGTAACTTGGCCTTGAAGGGCCGTGATCTGCTGGGAGTGGTGACTGCTGTGCTCTTGAAACTGAGTCTCCAATCCCTGTTGCTTGGCTAACAGATGTTGCACCTGGCCCTCGAGGGTTGAAACACGATCAGGAAGGTCATCCTGCTCCATTGGTTGCTGAATCTTTGCAAGGACAGCCGTTTGAATGCGGTCTTCAATCTGCTGAAGGCCTTCAGAAGGGCCGGTAACTGGTGGGCTGACAGGGTGATACTTTTTCCATGGGTCATGTACAGCCCACGGGTCATCATTATTGTTGCCCTCAACTGGTCGTCCACACAACGCCAAAGTGGCGGCTGATCCAACAGTCAGGGATGGGGCAGAGGGTGAGACAACATCTTGCTTCACTTTGGAAATCATAATTTCACCAGAGGTCGTCATGATGATTGTTTGGGGCGGCTCAGCAGCAGATTGGACGGTCCACATCACACCTTTGCCAGGGCACGGCGCCGCCGGTTGGAGCGGGCGGGATTCCCATCCAGCTTTGTTCAGGATGCGCCCCACAGCTTGCCTATCAACTCCATATGGAAAAGGTCCTACCGTGTACTGGCCTTTAGGTCCACTGGGCAGATACACCGTGTCAGGTCTGACCAGGTCATGAATTGTTTTGGCTTGGGCACTGCGCACTCGGAGCCCCCGACGGTCGGCAAGCCTGGCCAGGCCGATCACCGCCGGGTTCGTCTGCATGAGATGCTTCATCTCCTGTAAGGAGTGCTTGGGCGTCCAAATCACTGTAAAGCTAGAAAGAACTTCCTTGCCATCAGCCGAACGTGGCTCACAGTAAACTCCAGACACTCCACTGGCACCTAACATGACCTCAAGGAGGCACAATGGGATGCGGAGGCACACTGAAAAGAACTCAGCTTCAGCCGGGGGGCAAGGCTTGAACCCCTGGCGCAGGTATTGGCGACGCCAAACGTCAATGATCGGGTCACGTATCGGAAGCTTTTCTGGGTTGTGCCATTCGTCACATTGGCAATTTTCAGTGAAACACCTCTTCAACATGGGAAGCATGCCAACTAAACACTTGATGGGGGACTGGCAAAATTCCTCCCAATCACCCTGCAACTCATCCTTATAGACCATCACCTTCAAGGTTGCAACCTCAGGCGTGTCAACCGTGAGGAGAGCAGTGCCTACAGCCTTTTCAACTAGACCAGTTCCGACTTGAACAAGAACAGCATCGATCAGGACAGGTTCACTGTCAATCATGCATCGACATGGTACGGAGATCGGGGCGTGAGGAAGCATTGTCTGGACAGGCATGTCGGCCCTATGCAGGACAATTAAGGCCAGTGGCTCCTGTGAAACAAGCTTGCCTGACTTCAGGTAAGGTTCAGCATCCTGGAGCGACATGAGAATAACACCGCTGCTCAACGGTCCAATCTGCTGTGTGGTCAGCTGAGGGAGGACCCTGTCTTGAAATCGGAAGGTACCATCCAACACTTGCAACTTGGCCGGGTCAAGGTCAACTGGGGTAGGAATGGACTTGGCTTTGCCTTTTCCCTTCCCTTTGGTGACTGGTTTACCCTTCTGGGTCTCAACTGCTTTGGCCAATTCACTCGGGAGGACAAACTGAAACTTGGAGTTATTTCCCAAGGCTTTAAGTTGCCGCCAAGGTTGTCTGTGATTCAGGGCGGTCAACAACTGGTCACTACCCAACACTTTGATGGCAGCTTGCGCCCGCTCCTCAATCAGGTGGTCAGGGATGCCATGTTTTGAGAGTTCAGCACACAATTTTTTTAGCAACTGTCCATTAGGGCCAAAGCCAATCCTTGTTGTGGGCAGGAACTGTCCCATGGCCTGCTGCTGCAACATGGAGCGAATGTCTGCAATCTCACCCAGTACTTCACCAAATTTCCACACCCTAGCAAGGACAACCCAAGTGACAGCACCACAAAATTGCAAGTCATTTGCCGGAATGAAAGAAGTGAAACACCCCGGAAATTGGCAGCTTGCATTGTCAGGTTCCAGAAAGACGTACACAATTGGGCCAACTTTAAAGGCCAGGACAGGAGTCCAATGGCAATCCCTCAACAAGGCACAACACAGCACCCGGTGGGGACTTCGCATGAAGTCTGCAATGATTGTGTCAAGGTGAGACATGCCAACTGCAACATCACAAGAGCAGATGGTTGGTGCATTCCTGGCCAGGGTCGCAACATGGAAGGTCATTTCCTCAACCGACATGCTATATTGGATTGTTTGCGCTTTCAAAGTACACTGCAGGGCAAGAAGCCGGGCAACATCTGGCTGAAGCCCGGTAACATGACCTATGAGAGAAACTACATCACTCCAGGCAGGCATTAAAGGGAGTGGCCTGCATTCCCAGTTGTACCCCCAACCCCAAGCAATGGGTTGTGTGACAGGTCCTGTTTGCAGCGCTTCAGCAAAAATCGCCTTCATCTTCCAACACCTGGCCTGTAGGTCCTCAACAGTACGTGGCATGGCAGTACCTAACATGACATGTGCAAAGAAACTAAGCGTCATGACCCCACAAAGACGGTCAATGTCAATACCATGTGGGACTCGATGAATCATGTGAAGCTTCGTGCCAAGCCTGGCCGCAAAAAGGTGCAAAACACTATCAACAAGCGGTTCATCACTTGCGAAAGCAGCCAACGTGTGGGCCTGCAAACCCTCGGGGCTAGGAGAAAACCAGATAGGAATCCAATGGCTCTCGATCAACAGTGCAACCAGCAAATGGGAATGATCCGCATCTCTGACACTCCAGCTGTCTTGGATCCAACCATCAAGGTCATTGGGGTCACCCAACATCCATTGGAAGACAGCAAGCGGGGGTGCAAACATGAAACAACGCTTGTCTGTATGGACATAGCACTGCATCAAATGTTGAAGTTGGAAATGCATCTCATCATCAGCAATGGCATAACTATGGGAGGTAACTTGCAGAAGTCGCGCTTGCCTTTGAGCAACCTCCTCCACACTTGCTTCATCACCATTCTGGTGCTCATCAATCTGTCGTTCATTACCATCGGGCGTTATGGGGAGTGGCCCGGATTCCCTTGAAGTACTGGAGTCAGCAGGCTGAGCAGAGTCCTCACGGCTACTCCGGGCAAGGTCATCATGGGCATAGCAAACATGAGACGGCATCATGGGCAACTGCGTTCGACTCCCAGTTGGCGCCTCAACACAGGTGTGTGAGACCAGAGCTTCGCTGGGTCTGGCTACCAAACATCCAACAGGCTCAGCATGAGACACGGGCATTATAGGGAGTGGCCCGGATTCCCCTGGGTGAAGTCCAGCTTCAACACAGCTACGGCTACTGGACGACTGCTGGGACACAAACATCGACTGACCTGGGCACACATCGGAGCTACTACTGCATTTGCGGACGCTGGGGTGAGACAATGCCAAATTGCTCACCTTTGGTGCATCTTGCTTTTGGCATTCTGGCCGGTCAAGTTGTCTTCCTACAGCTTGAGACCCTTCGGCTTCAGGGCCGGTTCCCCCACTTACGTTGACTGCCTGGGAGACATGTGCAACCTGGCGATCGGAGACACGTCCAGGTGGCAACGGCTGTCGGCCGCGCCGGGGTGGATGCAAATCGGATGCTTTGGCTAAATGTTGTTGTTGGGCAGGTGCAGGGCTCAGCGGACGGAATGCACCGGTGCCTTGCTTGCCCGTACCCCACACCACTGGCCTCGGGGTGTTTTCAATGGCATACAACTGTGCAACAAAGGCGGCTCTCATGTTGGTATGGAGGGTCCTAAGTTCACCCAAATCATCAGGGAGTGGCATGCCCATCACAACATGTGCAAGAAAACACATTGCGTATGCTCCACACATGGTATGGGGTGGCAGGCTGTCTGGCACTCTGTGTACCGCAAAGTTCTCAAAGCCCAAGTTGTGTGAGATCAGCTCAACAACTTCCTCAACAGGCGTGAAATCAACACCCTCAGCTTGGAGCATGTGGACTTGCATGACAGCGGTGCGTGGTGAGAACCACACTGGTACCCAATGGCCCTCAACAGCAAAAACAGTGATCACATTGACACCTTGGCTATGAACCTCTGGGTTTCGCGAACACCATTGTTCAACGATGATCTTTCCAATGGAACTCCAACAGTTGAAAACCAAAGGTTCAAGGAAAGTGTAAGTGCGTCCCAACAAAGAGGTAGAAACAGGCTGTTTCTCCACAAGATTGATCAAGTGAAACCTCATTTCATCATCAGCCATTGCAGTACCTCGTTCATTGATGAGGTCAATTCTCTGGTCACGCGTGATGTTGACTGTGGGGATGGCTACCGAAGATTGCTCCGTTGAGTCTTGGGCATCTCCGGCCCCCCAAATCCAGGGGCGGTCAACAATATCACATCCCTGCAAAACTGCGACATACCGTGATCGGAGCATGTCATGTACTGTCGCAGCTTCATGACAATCAGTCGGCAACAAGGTTCCTACCAAGGCATGTCGGAGAAATGCAATGGCCAAAGACCCACATAGATCTGAGGTGAAAAACATACGGTGTTCACGTCTGATCAAAGCATTCTCGAACCCAAGGGAAACAGCCAAAGTCTGGATAACCTGGTTCAACCCTTCATGAACAGCATCGGCCTTGTCCCAAGTGGAGACATGCAAAACATTTTTTGTAGGGGTCATGTGAACCGGGACCCAGTGTTGGTCAATGAGTACCACAGTGATAATTGGGATGCCAGCATGGAAAATCTCAGGATGGTCTTTGGCCCAGAGCCTGCAATCAAACCCCTTTCCAGAAACCCAGGATGTCGCAACCAACGGGTCAATGACACAAAGCGGAGTCACAGGCGTGTTGCCCCTAAGCTGGTAATCACGGAAAGCAGCGATCAGCGCGTTCATGTGAAACCGAATTTCATCATCAGCCCAAAATTGTTGCTGTGCCTCGAGGATGCACAGACGATCATTTGAGCGGAAAAACTGATGTCGTACTGACCACAATTGCTGAGTATTGGTTAGCATAGGTGGCGAGAGCTTCAGAAATTGCTCCCCTTGCAACTGCAGGAAAGGCGTGGCATCTAACCAAGGTTGATCAGGCAGGAGGCCACTAGGTGGGACACCACAGTCACCCACATCAAACTTGGAAATTTTCAAAACCTTACGCGGTGGGGAAGGTGCTTCAATAGGATCCTGCACTGGCTGTGACCACTCTACAGTTGGAGTGACAACATCACCACTCATCATGGCTTCAGGCAAGACCTGTGGCTTTCGTGTGCGGATGACAATCACCTGTCCCACTTCCATGACATGCTCAAGGGAGATAGGGAAACCATTCAACGTAATGGCTTCAACATCCAAGGACTCAACCAACTTTGCGTGTGCATGCAAAAACTGTGAGACAGTCGCACAACACTTGGGCTGAAAACGAATGGGTGAGTCTCCGGTGCCCTCAATCACAACAGTGCAAGAATCAGCCTGCAGACAGCCTACAGTCGTAGGATCATCGGAAATGATAGGGCAATCCATCCACGGAGTTGGCTCGTCTTCCTGCTGCGAACCCTCAGAAATGATTTCAGGGATTGTCACCTTGTTTCGCATCAGAAAATCAAGCACTGAAGCGATGCTCACAGAGCCCGCAATTTTCCCCTCCCAACGCATAGGAAAAACTAGTTCAGCAAGGGAGAGTTCACTGTGGTCCTGCCAAAAACTAATCATGGAAAGCAGCTTGTCATCACAGATCAGCTCATCAGCTGAAGGCCATACTTGACGGCATCGCATGAGCAACCAAGAACGGTATGCCTGAATCTGAAAATCAGGGGTGAAAGCAGCCAATTGTTGCATGTCATCCAAACGTTCAGCTAGAAAACCAAACACCCAAAGAGCTTGAATGGGGCAGGCCATCTGTCCCGCCGCAGACAATGAAAGCTTAACATTTTCCCCAAAATCCAGAACAGGATCCATGCTGTTGAGTCCCATGGTTTCATTGGGGTGTAGATGCCTCAAATGGGTGGTGCCATCAGGCCTCAATGCGCTCCTAACCAAACATCCATGGAGACCCTTGGACTCCAAACGACATGCAGAAAATCCATATTTCCTGCAACCGCAAGGGCATGCATGCAATTGGGAGCCCCAGGCGTGAAGGGCACATGGTGCCACTCCTTTGGCATTCAGCATATGTTTGGCATGTGAATCACTGAGCACTCCAAAGGCATTCAATTCTTGATCATCAAGGCTCAATTGTTGTTCATCATTCTCATCCCACAAACGGATTTCACGGATGATTTGTTGGGTTTCCCACAAGTTATCCAAAGGTTTCCATGGGGACAATTTGATCTCACCGATTTCAGGGGCAGTAAGGATCCACCATGCTCTCTGCCTGCGGCATGGCCAAACATGGTCGAGACGCAGCTCTGTCTGTGAGCAGGTGAAACCGGTGCTACGGCAAAATCGGTGCAACTCAGCTTTCACAAAATGGTCTTGGGCTGCCGGGGCAACGCATTCCAAAATCAGCACATATGCATGAAGGGCAATGGCAGCATTGAGGGTTTTGGTGAGACAGTTGGCCCTGTCGTCCAATTCACCTCTACCGTCGCCCAAACGTGAGAAGGGCTGACAGCTGAAACCCGATGAAACAACAGCCGCACCACGTGAAACTTTCCAAATGTCCTTGATAACACTTTGCTTGCCGAAATCCCCAATGATACCAACAGCTTCACTAGCTTTAGCATGAAGTGAAACCATGCGCTCATTCTGATCAACTGCGGTCACAACCTCAAAACCAGCTGCCGTAGCCCCCTGGGCTAAGCCACCAAAGCCACAGCAAAGGTCAATGACAGAATGCATCGACTCCCATGTGGGTACCTGATGTCCCAAGGCAAAGGTGTCCTTTGTGGCAGTGACAGCAGGCAAGGGAGCCAGCTTACTCAAACGAACATTGAAGAGGGTGAAGGAGTGAAACTCACCAGTCAGGAAACCCTCATAGTGAAACTTCAAATCACCTCCTCTAGCCTGCATCAAATGGGAATTGTGCCCAATATCGAAGACCAGAACTTTTCCGACCAAATCAAAAACGTCACCAATGCGAGCAGAAAGGATGTCCATGGGAAAACAAGCCATAGCAGGAAGGGATGAAACAACCACCCAACGTTCAGCCAGGGCAGCCGCACCCCTGGCAGGTGTTGGGCCGACACGGCTGTTCCAAACCACCAACCAGACTAGTATTTAGATGATTCAGTACTGGTTGGTATTTTAGTACTAGTATTTTAGATGTATTTAGTTCTACTTGTACTGGTTGATAACTAATATAACCCAATAAACCCCATCATTTTCTCCCTGATCTTCGTTCATTCTTAAATGGCCTCGACGACTGGCTCTCGCCTCCGTGGGCCGGTCTCGGGGCGCATTCAGCGAGGTGATGCCCATGGGGCGCCATGGACTCGGTGGTACAAGGGTAGAGCTGGAGATGAAGATATCATGGGTTGACATATAATATTAATATATATATATATATATACCGTTGTATATATAATTATATATAGTATACCATCTATCTATCTAGCTAGCTATCTAGCTAGCTATCTATCTATCTTTCTATCTTTCTGTCTTTCTATATTGCAATATATGTAAATATGTTTATTTATTTACTGTATTTATTCGTTTATCTACGTATTTGTTTGTTCATTTACTATTGTGTTCATGCATTTGCTTATATTTATGTGCTCATTTTTTGTACCTATTTATGTATTTATGTTTTGTTTATACCGTATTTATACCATGTATATATTTGGATAGGTAGATAGATAGATAGACAGATAGATAGGTAGATAGATAGATAGATAGACAGATAGATAGGTAGATAGATAGGTAAATAGAGAGAGAGAGTTATATAGCGAAATAGAGAGATAGAGAGATAGGGAGATAGAGACATAGAGAGATAGAGAGATAGAGAGATAGAGACATAGAGAGATAGAGAGATAGGGAGATAGAGACATAGAGAGATAGAGAGATAGAGAGATAGAGAGATAGAGACATAGAGACATAGAGACATAGAGAGATAGAGAGATAGAGAGATAGAGACATAGAGAGATAGAGACATAGAGAGATAGCGAGATAGAGAGATAGAGGGATCGAGAGATGGAGAGATTTAGATATCGATGTAGATTCAGATGTTGATTTAGAGTTAGACTTAGATTTAGATTAGATAATAGATAGATTCATAACACACGTGAGTGAAAGGCAGCCAATCAGTTATTTAATGGGCATGCGTATAAATATGCGAACCATGTGTATATGGCCATGGGTCAAAAAAATTTTGGGCTACAATTTTTTCATGGCACAGAAATGGGTAAGTGAACACCGAACCTACATCACCTGTTCTGTCAATTCTGGCACCCTTGATCCTAAACTCCTAAACCTTGATCCTGAAGTAGGGAAAAATATGGAAAAATATGGAAAAATGACATTGGTCCCAAAATCAACATTAGTGTGGCACATGCTTTGCGGAGTTTGGTGTTGCACCATTCAGTGATCCGGGAGTGCAGAAGTTTGAAAAGCAGCGACTTCAATCTGATCAGGCTTCATTCTGGAAGATTCGAAGCAACAAGACATCTGCTGGTTGGTGGTATACCTACCCCTCTGAAAAATATGAGTTCGTCAGATTGGATCATCATCCCAACTATTGGGGAAAATAAAATTCCATGGTTCCAGTCACCACCAACCAGTCTGAACATGGCTGACCCTCCGGTCCAATTCGTGATTTCCAGCCGGATGATAGCAATGATCACCCCGAAACCCATGACGGATCCATGGTGCTGGTATATTAATGCTAACATAAAGGGGATATATTGATGGGATCCATGTTACCATATATAGCAGCACCATGGATCCGTCATGGGAAATTAACACACCGAGTCGAAGCCCGGAACAAAAAAATCGCCAGGATCCTAGGAGGATCGGCACCAGGGGATCCCCACGCAAGCTCCTCATGTGGCATGTCTTGCTGCGGTGTTTTTCGCCTAGGAATCCAGCGACCAGCGACCAGTCGCGTCTGTGTCGTTGTGGATCAAAGGGTAAGTCCCACCCATTGGTTCTTCTGCGACGTTGTGGTGCAAGATGTTTCACGAATTCTGCAGTCAACTCCAAGTTTGATCCAAAAACACCGGACCATCGAAGCATCGATGATGGACATCTGAGGGGTAACCGTGTAACCCTGACCGGAAGCATTGCAAGTTGATGACATCTAAGTGTGCGGCAGATCAAGACGCTGCAGGGAACGCGGGTAGATGAGAGCCCAAAAGATGGAGGGAAAGAGGTGAACAATGGTGAACAGCTGCCCTGGTACGGTAGTTCGGTGAACATCCATTATCAAATATGGTATCATAAGTTTTGCTCACTTCCGGTTTCAAAAATACTTTGGCAGTAAAGAATCCCCATGAAACGGTTCACGGTAATACAGATAATACATGCGTAGTTGAATTGCCTGGCGGTTAAATGACATGCTGCACATGGCACTACATGAAGAATCCAACGTCAACTTGACAAATGTCCAATTGAGGCAAGGGTATGGTATGCAGAATGTATGCAGCCTAGATCTGATAAGCAGGTAGGAATTTTGGAGCACTAGAATCATTGAAGAAACATCAATGATGACCGAAAAAATAAGACGACAACAGTATTCACAACATCCAAATAAGAGTATATAAATAAGAGATAATAAGAGTACAGTAACTCTAGGCATTCGGCATTCATATTTACTAAGATATACTAAGCATACCTGGGCCATGCCAACCAGAATCAAATGCTACATCCCCAAACTTCAGGGGCTTTTCTCATGCAGAGCGCGACGACTCTTTCTGCGTCTCCCACGGTATAAAGGTTGAAGCCTGTTGGCACACTCCTTGGTATGAACAGCTTGTTGACCACACATCACAAGATATCTCTGCATTTGCTGCGCTGTAAGAAGCCCTTTCTCGAAACCGAACAATGCATGGCTTTGAACATCTTTGAACCTGGTTTCTGAGATGCCAAACCACCCCAGGCACCGTTGCTTGGTATACGGCACCCTTGCATGCAGCTCCGCTCGGGGTCCTGGGAGGCAAAGAAAACCCAAACATCGCCTGAAATCGACCGGAACTGTCCTGAAATCGAGGAGAAAACTTCAGGAAACATCTGATGTGACACAACAGCACTGAACTTGGATGATTGGAAATGTTTAGAAGATCTGTGTCCCATTTTCATCCGAATCCTCATAGCTTTTGCATGAAGCTTTGGACTTCAAGCCTCAGAACTGCACAGGATGTTTCAGCTCCCGGCTTTCCAGCAATGATTGGACAGCCCGACCTCGTGAGATCTTGCTGAAGCCAGGGCTGGCTCTGCACCACAATCTTGGCTCGCAGATGTGCAAGCCCCATGGGACCTGGCACCATCTTCTGTCAATAAAGCAGGCGGCATGATCTTTCATATCTTTCATGTGAAAAGTTTACAAAGTTCACACCTCTTCAAGCGTGCGGCTACTGTATTCTTCAAACATTGCAAACCGCAAGCACTGGAGATCTCAATGGTGATTTGTTGGATGAATAAATTCAATGTAACACATGGAACCTTGCCCTGCTCGCCACCGACCTTGCAACCCTATGGCTCAATGTAAGAGCACGGCCAGGGGCTTCATCGGGCCTATCGCAGCATATCAAGTCAGTTGAGAGTAATTTTTACGTAAGCAAAGAGAATATATCCTCAAATCTGATTTGATGAGTCTGAGGTAGCTTTGAAAGCGAGACCGTGTCAGACAGTGTCAGAGCTGAGATTCCAAATCCTTCAAAGAGGTTTTTACGAAGCTTCCACGCGACTGACAGGTGCAACTGGCTCCTTTCTCTCAGCTGTGAGGATTGGTGCGGTCATCTCTTCTCAGCTGTAGCAGCTTCGAAGGCGTTTCAGTGAAAAGCCGTTGTTCGTTACGATCTTCCATGCCCCCTTAAAGACTTTGATCCACTTGTCTTCGTTGTTGGCGAACTTTTTGATCGATGAGTACGCTGGACCTTCAGGTTTCAAAGGAAGGCCGCAGTCGATCACGGCATCCGAGACCTTATCAAACTCGGCTCCGCAGCAGATGGCTCGCTGCAATTTGAAATTGTCCTTTCCGGGGATGTCGGTGCTGCCGCAAAAATGCCCGTTCTCATATTTGGTGATGGCAGTACTTATAGCTGCTGGAGTACCCCAGGCGCACTCGCAGCCAGCCTCTGCCGCGGTAGCAGCATCAAGCTCAACAGCACCTTCATCATCCATTGAAAAAGCTAAACCTTGGATCAGCTTGGCTCCCACTAGATTCACCCAACACATTTTTTTTGCCTTTAAATGCCTTTAAAAAATCACCGGCGAAGCAAAGCCAAGAAACACAGGTCGGTGTTCAACATCATCTCTTTGCCAAGGGCAGCTTCATCTGCTCCGGAATCCGCTCGCTTCCATTGATTCTTGGCTGGATTCCCTGCAACTGAAGCCTCCGGTGACCAGCCCTTGGCCAAGATTGACACGAAATAATCATTGTTGAACTTCCGGCTCATGAGTGCTGAGCTCCACCAACCATTGTACCCAGAATTGCTCACCTGTGCCCTCCCCAGTGTGTGAACTCCCATCAGGGCTGCAGCTTGAGCCCAAGTCAGACCCATGCTGTCGACAAAGGTCTCCTTGACTGCTGAGCAGCTGTTCTCTGGATTGGGCAACCTGCCATGTGCAAAGTCACACGTTGTGGCGGTGGTGCGGCCGAACTTGAACTGGGACCTTGGCTGGCAGAGTCCTCCGAAAAAAACAAAAAAAAACAAACGGTGGATGTTTTCAGCGGGAAAACCAAGAATCACCGGCTAAGCAAAAGTAAGAGACTTGAAGTCAATGGTGGATCGGCTGCTGTCTTCTGCTGTCACATGCTCACGAGATGCAGTCATGACTGCTTCGGCAGCAATGACGAGGAAATCAGCCAAGGAGACTGACTCACAGAAATCCTCATAGGCGTCTGCGATGGAGATGCCAAACTCCCCTGCATGGAGGCATTCAGCTAGCCCCGAATTGTCAGCATCTGTGAGGTCCACGCAGCCATCTGCACCTCCCTCGCCATCCTTGTAGTCCATAAAATCATGCCCAGCCATCCGCAAGACGCATCCGGCCCAGTCAGCTTGTGGACACTCGGTTGCCGTGCACGTGCTTGGTAAGGATTGGTAGAGGCCTTGGACCTTCAAAGTGATACTGTCATAGTCCGCCTCCGTCATATGCTGAGTCGTCATCGCCTGCCAAGTGGACCAATCATCCCATCTGCAAAAGGGAATCCAAGAATCGATTCCTATCCGTATCAAAAAATCAAGCCGTAAAATGCCGTAAAACCAATCCCATAGGATCCATGTATGGTATATATGCTAACATTGGGGATATATTGATGGGATCCATGTTACATGTTACCATATATAGCAGCACCATGGATCCGTCATGGGAATGCAAAACCAATGCAACACCAGTAGTTTTTTCACTTGGCATTTCTCACCTGGGTGCCCGCGCAGCGCATCATATAGTACGGGCTGGCCCAAGTTGTTGTTGTCGTTGTCACTTGCTGCTGGCCCATGGCTTTGTCGACCTGTAGCAAGCCATGGCCACTGCTGGAACAAGCGGTGCCAGAACAATCAAAGGTACTCTCGCACCGCAGAAAGATGCCAAAGATGACATGAAACCACGACATTGACGCCATGGCCGCCTCGGGACAGTGTTTTTTATCAACAGGAATAAAGTGGATTAAAACTGCATAACCCTGCTGGGTAATGATGCAAATCGGCTTGAGCCGAAATCGGGACGTGTGCCACGATGTCTGTCCGTGCTCCATGTATACACACATCAGACATCAGACCAATCAACGAAGACAAGTAAACCATCCAATTCCCTGCAAAATCATTGTGACGACCATGACCCATGGGACACTTCCCCCGAGGATTTGGAGATTTGCAGTGAACACTTGGAAGCAACCTTGAGGCCCGCTCGGGCACCTGGATGGACTCCAAACGGAGCACTCTCTCTGCCGAAAGACATCAAAGGATCATCAAGATGTGCCAAACATTGGAGCGACTATGCGACAGAATGGGCTGGATGGGCTGAAACAAATCTACTCAGCAAGCATGGCCCCTGTAGATATCTGTAGATCTTCGTGCCGAAAAGGGCGCCACGCGGCAATCTTTACATGATTTATATCCCATTGGATCCATGGTGCTGGTATATATGCTAACATAAAGGGGGTATATTGATGGGATCCATGTTACCATATATAGCAGCACCATGGATCCTATGGGTATCAAGTACTATCCGAAATAACGAGGACCAGGAGCATCCCCGTGTTTGGTGAAACTTCCAAGAACTGCAGAATCTGCGGTCAAAAACATGCGGCCTGGACAGGTAGGCAACACGCTGCTCGCTGGAGCTCTCCTTGCAAAAAGCCAAGGTCGTCAGCAAATCAGGCTAGTGATGGATTGTCACTGGCAGTATCTGTCGAGGTAAAAGTTCGAAACCAGGTGCCTTCCCAGAAGTTCTCCCGGGTCTCCAACACTGCAGAATTTTCAGTCAAGATGGATGGATGGGTCAAAATTCGATACAAATTGGGAGGCTTTACCAGCAAAATGGCAAACACACGCATCCCTCGTGAAAATGTGAGACAGGTCCATGTTTGGAAAATAACGTAGGAACGATGTAGAAACAGTAGGTTCTCGCCTGACAGCAAGTGATGTCAACAAAACCTCCCACAACAGCCGGTGTTCCTGTATTAAGGACCAAGCAGATCTTGCACCCAGCTGTATGCCTCAAGCGGCAAGGTCCTATGACCTACGCTAGTCGCGTCTGGTGTCGATGTGGATTCTGCAGACGACCCTAAGTTTGAACCAAAAATAGACCATCGAAGCATCCATCATGGAAATCTAAGGGGTCACCCTGACCCCAAGAAGCCACCATCAACCAGGTCTTCTTCAGCTACCAAGCATTGCAAGTTGATGACATCTAAGTGTGCGGCAGATCAAGATGCTGCAGGGAACGCGGGTAGATGAGAGCCCAAAAAGGTGCAGGGAAAGAGGTGAACGGGCCCAGATTTGGGCATGGACGGGTTTCAAGGCACGCAGAGCCCAACGTCAACTTGACAAGTGTCCGATTGAGGCAAGGGTATGATATGTAGCCTAGATCTGATAAGCAGGTAGGAACTGGAATTATATTGGAGCACTAGAATCATTAAAACAACACCAATGATGACCGTAAAAATGAGGACGAACATATTCACAATATTCAAACAAGAGCAAATAAGAGTAGTAGCTATAGACATATATTACCCTCTGGCTATTTAACATAGCCATGGAAAATGGCCCATAGAAATAGATGGTTTACCTATTTAAAATGGTGGATCTTTCCATGGCAAACTTTTAAATAACCAGATGGTAAGAATACCTGCACCATGCCAAACCGAATGAAACGTTCCATCACCACCAGCGGCATCGCGATGGACCCTCCATTTTTCTCACGGAGAGCGTGACGACTCCACCTGGGTCGCGACAGGAGCTCGTCCAAACACATCAGTTGGAGTCTGGCGGAAACCAACGGGTTCTGGTATCAATGGATTGGTTTAAGGGAAAATCTACAGGAAACCATGGTTTTTACCATCAAATATAGGGCTTTCCTGTAAATTTTCCCATCATCCAATTCTGTGATGGTAGTCCTCAAGTTACTTTCAGTCCCTATCATCTCAACGTGGACGATGGGACAGAGGCTGACACCCCAGCTCCCCCAAGGTCTAGGCGGCGGGGAGCTTGTTTGAAGCCAGTTCCCTGCCAGGTCCAACCCCCTCATGGCTCGACACACGGCCATGGTTGAACAACTGGCCACTGGTCGTCACCAGGTTGGATGCGATCCAGCCTCATCTCAGAAGCAAGCCTGGACGCAGACTTGACGCATTGAGAAGTTCACCCAAAAAAGCCATGGTTTTGAGACAAATCTTCCCTTGAACCCATTCTGGGGATCCTGTGTTGGTCGTGTCAAATCTGTTGATCGTGTGGCGGCCATATCCCCATCGGTTCCAAAAAAAAACCAGCCAAAGGCCCACCTGTCTGGCAAAGCCAGCGAACATCGTGCCTACAGTGGCAGTTTTCACGACTCCCGTGTGGGGTACATCAACCTACCACAACAGGTGTACACCTCTAGATTTCATACACTAACAGTTTCGCAGTATTCATCATCAACTATATGTCTGCCAAAAAAAATGAGTCAGAGACTGAAACCTATGACTAGATATCAATGAATATTATGATGATGACTAGGTGTTCAAAAAATTCCTGATACCCTCTGGTAAACTAACATAACTACGGAAAATCACCATTTTCAATGGGAAAACTCACTATAAATGGCCATGTTCAATAGCTATGTTAGTTTACCAGAGGGTATCTCATGGTATCAACCGTTCATAATCCACCCAGTCCCCCATTTCCAGCTCCCTATGATGACAAAATATGGGGTCCACCACGGGGCAACATCTCCGCCTGGAAGTCCGGGTTCATGAAGGCGGCGGCGATCTGTTGAAGTCCTGGGATCTGACCAAAGGGGGGATACTCCAGGGTACACGTCACTGTCAACAAAACCCAATTTGTTCGTTGGCTTTGTACAACAAGAAATGCGTTGACTTCAAGCAGGGATATCAGGATATCCCCGGAATTCTGCGTGCCAAAATCCCTGCTCCTTCTTTTGCCTTTGCTTTCAACTCGACCTCACGCACAGCCTCGGTTTTTTTTTCAACTCGGGCATTCGCCCTTGCCAGTCCAAACAGAACCCAGAGAGAGAATCTACCAGCTGCACGCCTCCTTCCACTCAAGAAAATGTGTGATATGTGTTCACCAGTCTGCACCTTAGTAACTTCGGAATAAGTATATCATTGATGATATATAGAAAGATATATAAAGATACTAAAATGATGTATGGAATGATCATATCTGGGCAAATTATAATAATTCACTAACCTGAATAGTTCGGCCATTTTGGGATGATTCCCCTTCTTAACCATAATTCCCATAATTCCAGTGAGGTCGCAGTGAGGTCGTTATAATTTATCCAGATCATATGTTATTATCAAATCATCAAATTATATGGAATATTATATGGAATATATAAAATCAGATCATATGTTGAAGTGTTATATTCCATTATTATCAAATTATAACCACTTATATCAAATATAACACTTCAATATAACACTTCAATAAATATATCAAATAATTATATAAATTATTATTCATTATTATGTGGAATATAACATTTCAAATCATCCACCATCCCCCAGGCACCGGACACTGGTCAAGGCATTCACCTCCCGTTGGATCCGTTGGATCTGTGGAAGTCTTTTTTGGGATTCCAACTTTTCTGAAAGGATCTTAAGTACTATAGTGTACTATACATGTAGCAGTCAGACTCATAGTACTTCGACCTATATTTTTGAGTGGTAAAAAAAAGTAAGTCGACTTTTTGAGTCCTTTTGAAGTGTTTGAACCACAATCAAATCACATTGATCCTGAGAATCAGCAATTTTGAGAGGTATTTTTCCAATTGGGCCTATGTTCTTTGGGGAGATCGCAATTCCAAGAATCACGTGCAGTACAAGAAAAAACCCGCCAAGCTCAAAATGCTGCGCCGACGTCGTTTGGCGTTCTGCAGCCCCATTGGTAAAAATGGATCGCATCAATGAATCGAAAGCTCATTTCTTCGGATTATAATCGCGTAGAAATGTAAGTGAAAAGATAAGACGAAAAAGCTTCTTGTACATATATATACATATATATATATGTATGTTAGTTATAATAACCATACAATCCCATACACTATACAGCTATATAACTCAGCTAATTCTAGATGTCTAACCTGTCCCAGCGGCCCGCCCTTGGCACCGTTGTACCTCGGTGCTACTTGCGGCGCAGGCTTTGTGGAGCTCATCCAAACGTAGCTCGTCCACGTGCCGCAGCGACTGGGACACCAGCACCAAACCACCGGGGACGGTGAAGGTCTTTAGCCAATCCCCAAAAAAAGATCACTACCCTCTGGTTATGTCAAAATAGCTATTGAAGATCACCATTTATAGTGGATCTTCCCATTAAAAATGGTGATTTTCCATAGTTTTTTGTACGTTTACCAGAGGGTATTGATATAATGATATAATCTATATGGATGTAATCCATTGATTGTAATTTATATAATGTAATCTATTGTCATCTATTGTTACTCCGATGAATCACTTTTTCTATCTTTTAAAAAATGCAAAGTACAAGTTTGATCATCCCCAAGAAATCATCATCCATGATATCCAAATGCATAACGTGGTTAAAACATTCAGATCATATTATGGATATCATTATTGCAATATGTGGATAGTATAATCTGTAGGAATCTATATGTTTTAATGGATGAATATCAATATATTCCCACATCTTTTTCAAAAATATCAGAAAAAAAACTGTAGATGATGGCTACATCCCCTTCTGAAACCTCAGAAAAATCCACCAGGGCTGTCGTGTACAACCTGCATCCATCGTCGCTGAAGCTCTTCTGCTTCGCCGATCCTTTTGGCCAGATCCTGCCAGCAGAAGCATCCTGGCAATATGAGTAATACATATATCATGGCTATAGAATAAATGCTACATGTAGAATATACTGCATGTAATGGTACATTTATAAATGCTACATTTATATGATATATCATAGAAATATCTATATATATATAATGGTTATATCACGGGACATATCGCCAACATAATTTTTGGGGGTGTCTGAAAACTGGAAATAAAACCCAATTCTCACGTTTTGGCCACTTGAAGGTTCTGATAAACCGACGGATCTTGGCGGAGGTTCCCCAATTTCTCAGACAGACCCAGTTTCCTTTCAATTTCACACCATACTTGGGTGGCTCATCCCACGAATCGTAAGTAGGTTAGTTCACCCTAGCTAGTGGATTCACCCACCTTATCGGACTAAAAAAAACAGGGATATAACCTACTTAGGATTCGTGGGATGAGCCACCAAGTACACATGCACCAGAACCCAATGGCTTTCGATCGCGGCATCATCGCCCTCGCTCCTGCAAATGCTTCTTTGCCACATGCATAAGCGCCAGCCTCGCCTTTCAGAACACAGCAGGTCTTTCAGCGCAGCTAATGGACCAAAACCGACTCGGTTGAAATTGGGTGAAGGAATCGTAGGGTTCACCCCAGTTACAGGCTACTCACTAGGCAATGTCCAGCTATACTAGGCAATGTCCAGCTATAATTTCGGTGACCTCGCTGCGTCCTCTCCGGAAGAGAGTTCCATCGCCTTTTTGCCTATGGTTGTTTCTTCAGAAAGTCTTCCGGATTTATTATGATGTATGTAAATCCTATGTTGAAATGTTGATATTATATACGATATATGATATATGGTGTGTGATATGTGATATATGATATATGATACATGATATACGATCTGCATATACATATATATATATATAATACATGTTGTCACATTAATATAGATTATATATATATTATGTATATAATCATATAGTCTGTATATAGTATATAATCCTATCATAGATTTTATTTATATATATAATGTATATAATCATATAGTGTGTATATAGTTTATGTGTATATATATAATTATATATATATATAATCCTCTCGATCTTGCAATCCCCAAAACCTTCCGCTGTTTTTTGCGCCCACCTTCCTGTCTCCTGAAAGACACCGAGCCTGGTGGAGCTGAAGTAAACTTTTGTCCAGTTCCTCACGGCGTAGCGCGATGCGCAGCGCACCGTGGCGAAATGGATATGGATTGATGTAAAATGGCAGTGTGTCAAAACCTTGTACCCCTGGTGAACATCAAAATAGCTGGTAAATGGATGTTCATCCCCAAAAAAATGGTATTAATAGGTATTGATCCATACCCAAATCACAGGAAATTGAAGATTTCATGAAGCTTCTCAATCTTGAGGGGTGTCTCAATTTTGAAGTGTTGCCTTGAACGTAGCACTTTTGGATGCTGCAAAGAGTCATGGATTCACAGGCACAAAGTATTCAAACGGGTTCATAGTTTGTTAACCTTGATAAACCCCGACTCTTAGTTGATGGGAGTGCAGTTGATACGTTTCCAATCCATCCAGTTCCACTGAACCATATCAATTGCGAGCAAATGTGAGCGGTGAAGGGTTAAACTGCTGTTCTCCCAGCGCATGGAGCTTTACACGGTGAAAACCAATTTGCCAATGGTTTCCTGCACCATTTAATCATTATCTCTTAAAGTCAAGTTAACCCAGCAATCCTTTCCCTTAAATATCAAATACCCTCTGGTAAACAAACATAGCTATTGAAAATGACCATTTATAGTGAGTTTTGCCATAAAAAATGGTGATTTTCCATAGTTATGTTAGTTTACCAGAGGGTATATTGAAATACCCCGCCAATCAAAACCCTGGTGGACTGTCCCCAGGACTGCAATCGATTCATTTTGGGGCCCCAAGTGTCGGGAGTTTTGATAGGGGTGCCATGGTCCAAAACATTGGATGAATGTGGTATGGTCATCCCATACTCGTAATCCTATGGCAAAAAATGGCTATATTGATCTCTACTATATCTCTACTATTCTCTATTCATCAATTGATGACCATCTCGGCTGAATCTAATTCAACTTTGACCATGGCACTACTATTAGTTGATGTAGGCTTCCTTAAGTCATGGGGGAATCCCTAAGCCGCCATGGGTTTACGAACATGATTTGGGGGACCCCCGTGGAAACCCGTCTCCTGCAACAGGTGACTTAGGCTTCGCCGCAGCCAGCAGAGGGCTGCGTCCTCAGTGGTGGATTTGAAGGGGCACATGGGAAATGCCTGGGAAATGAAGTGCAAAAAAGGGATTTTAAGTGGATTTGAACATCAATTGATGTCAGAAACACCACTCCATTTAAGGACCAATTAATTGAAATACCTGGATTGAGTGGTGGGTCTGACATCAAGTTGGAGAAAAGTCAGAAGTTTGCTCGGCCATCACTGTCTGGGATCTTGCATATTGCTGGGAGTCAATGCAGAATCGTCCATGCTGTTCCCATGCAAACAACATCTCACGATTCAGTACAAATCACTTCAATGATCAATATCGAGCAATATCAATCACTTCAAATCTTCGGCTTGGACCACCTGGACCACCTTCCAACCACTTTCTCCACTTTCCAGGGGTTCCGGCGCCGCCCGCAGCTGCAAGCTGCTGGTAGGGTCGCAAGGCCTCGTACTAGCATGGGTGATACAAGTATACTAGCCCAAAAAAAAGTGAAAAGCACTATACTTGTTTTCTTTTCGATCTTCTTGAAGGGTTGCTATACTCAAAGTTTTTCCCCACGGATCATAAGTTTTCGCATGATTAAAGATGATTAAAGTTATGTTTCCCATGGATGATGAGGTTTTTTCCATCTCGGATGGGTTGGATGATCTGTCTCCAAAAACCCATGGCCCATTTGGAACACCAGGCGCCCAGACCACCACGAAGAAGCCTCAGCAAATCTCAGCACACTTTTAAGGTGGCCTCATGTCATAAATACCCCGAAAAACAGGATGGTAAGCTAGATAACTATATCCCATCCGTTATGTTGTGGTTTAAAAAAAACAAGTCTATAGTCATAAAGTCATAAAGGTCTATTGAAATTGATTGAATACCTTCGTTACGAGACCAAAAAGAATGCAACAGATACAACTACTCACCTCTCCACCATCCCCAGGCCCTGAGGAGCAGACAGAACTTGTCCAAGTGAGTACAGAGCTCCAGAAAGGATCGTCTCGCCTATGGTGCAATGTCCAGCACCCTGCAATCTGATGGCAAGTTAGGGTCCAGCACTTCCCCTGGGATATCTTGGGTGAACTAGGGTTGATTAGGGGGGATATAATATGATATTAAAAAAATATATAACTAATAGTTCATATAAACCAACAAACATAACTTCGGCGGCCTCGCCAAGCGTGGCTGACTTTCACCAGCATGGTGTCCCCACTCGACTGGCACCATGTGACTGGCCTCCAGGGCGAAGGCGGAGTTCGTTCTGAAGACGTCCAAGACTCCGGGATCTGCGATCGGAACATCAGGGGATGGTTGGGCGGGTTGGGGTGCACCAAAACCACAGAATTTCCCCAGCGAAGTGTGGCGAATCAACTGCTGGGATCAATTGATTGGATTGCTGAAGAGAAGTTTAAAAGCACTGCACTGCATGTTCATCTCGAAGTATTCAGAATATGTCTATCTTAGAGGGGAAACTCCCACGAGCTTCCCAAAAATCGAAGAACCATTGAATGAGTGGGATATCCTACAATCAATGGTTGAATGCCAGCTTTGCCAGCTCTTACCATCTTACTGGCATTCATAGCCACAGCCACCATGAGACGATGGACTTTCCCCAGCATTTCTCCTATCCGTGGAGGCTCGGATCGTCGATCATCACCAAATCCCCACATAACAAGTTGCCACTAATTAAGTCGAAAACGAATGGATACATGGATATGTTATTCGAAAACAGTCATGAAACCCATCATGAAACCCATCATGAAACCTCCAAAAATACCATGCCGTTCATCCTGAAAACGGTCATAAATAAACCGTGCCGCTGCCGCCTTCCACCTCAGCGTGGCCGCTTTGAAGCTCCGACATCATGGCCGGGAAGGAGAGCGACGGAGAAGCAGCTCCTGAGATGTTTGGGGAAAGCGAGGGATTTAGCCATCAAAAAAATGGTGATTCGATCTCAAAAAATGAGGGTTGAACAATTTAGCCATCAGATATCATGATTTAGCCATCCAAATGAGGATTTAGCCATCGAAAGTGGTGCTTCAACCATCAAGAATGAGGATTTAGCCATCAAACAGTATGCCCATGTTCAAACATTCCCAAATCTTGCACATGTTGCATTGTTTGAAAGGAAATGGGCACGTCAAAAAATGGCCACATCTAGGTATCATCCCACTGAGGACTCAACCTGCTTCACTCTCTTCATGGTCCTCCTTCCAGCGCACGACGGAACGGCACCAGGCACGCCAAATATGTAAACCCAAAAACATATCTGCCATCCCCAAAATTCCAGAGATTTACTAAACTGTTGTTATCCCCACTTGGAGTTTGTGGCACTCGGTTTACTACATTTCACTGAAAAATTACCCCGTTAGCCCTTATCGGTATCTGAAGTCCCGGATACCGACATTCCAAAGGAGCTACTCTTGGTGAAATGTTGCTGATTTCATCTGATTTCCATAATAAGAGTGTCAAAATCAAAAGTGAGGAATCCAAGGTCTCCAATTTTCCAGAAGACACCAAAGATACCAAAGAGGTTGAGGCTAGGTGTAGCCAAGATCTGGGTCCTTTGATGCCAACAATGGAAAAAATTAAAAGAAAAACCGTCTGGCAAACACACGACCAAGGGCGTCCTGTCGATGCGCCAACTCTCTGAAGTGCGCCTCGCTCTGCCCCGATCATCATCAGAATTCCCAATTCGTTTCGTGATCTCACGGTACAATCGGAACCAACCAGCGCCTGCCACATTTTGGTCGGTAGTTTGAGAAACATAGTGGGTTGGTCACACATCTGATCAAATGTTTAGGTTTACATCCTATCCATCGCCTGGAACCCAGCAGTTCCAGTCAGTTCCGTGTCATGGTTTGCCATCCGAACTGACTGAGCAAAACAATGCACAATACCCTCCAGTAGCCAAACATGCCAATGGAAAATTCCCCATTCATAGATCATTTCCCCACAAAAGCTCCATTGATAGGATATGTCCCATCTAGACATGTTTGATTGTGGGAGGATATCTAGATCTTTCACCATTTGCAAAAAACGAAAATATCTGACTCGAAAAATTCACTTTGCACTCCCCAAGGATGAAACAAACGTCTTAGAGTCTCATTTTGCACAAACAGATTGGGCCTCTTGCTGATTCACCACCCACTGAATCTGACAGGAATTTCGCCCTTGAAATCCTGCCACGCCTGTCGTAGGAGAGCTGCCACCAAACGATGACATGGACTGTCCCTGGCGCTGAAGATCCAGCTGAAAGCCGGCAGAAGTGGGGTGTAAAGCAACAATGGGACACTGTTACGTTGCAGACTCCCTTGGAAAACCATACATCAAATCTTCTCTGAACATACATACATACATATATATATATATATATATATATTTATTCGAATATAATATAATATAATATTAATATAATATAATATTGATATAATATGATATGAATATATTGTAATATTATACTAGTATAATATAATATTAATATAATATAATAAAATAAATATATATATATATATATATATTATTATACACTATATGTAATAATAATAACAACACTAATATATATATATATATATTACACATTATAATACAATATAATATAGTATAATATAACATAATATTATATTATATTATATTATACAGTTTTTCTTTCACCGGAATTCCTTTGCTGTTCAGGCTACCGCCTGGCCCACCCGGGATATTGATATCCCTCATTCGTATACATGAGGCACCTATTGAAAATGGTGATTTCCAGTTCCCCTGGCCTGCGCAGTGGGGGCAGATTGTCCCTGGACTCCTACAGAGCTTGGTGTGGGGGACCTAGATCACCTTCGTGTTGAAAAACACCGGAAGTGATGATCCCCAAACACAACAGTGAGATCATGAAACGAAATTCTGGTATCACATACTTTCGGGTTTATCTTGTGAAAGTACCATTCTGTGGTAAACCCACTAATAACCATATTTTAAAAAAATATGTGATGTGGTAAAGGCAATAAACTATCCACCATCCCCAATGCCTTACCACAAACGGCCTGCGACCTGGGCCCTGAAAAAGAATCTGTGGCCCCGATATCCCACAGTCTGCCAACACCCACAACATCATGTCCCTCTTGAGGCCCAAAAATCACCGAAAGTACCCGAAAGTCATCCTCTTCAAATCCATCCATCTTTTTGCTGAGTCCAAACAATTACACAAAGAGTATGCCCTCCGGTAGTCAAACGCGGCAATGGAAAAGCCACCATTTCAAGATTCTTTCCCATTATCTCTTCATTTCGTTCGGGGATTTGCCAGGCTGTCATATTTGATTACCGGAGGGTAAGCCATCCCAAGCGCGACCCCAAACCACATGTTTTCCACCAGAGGAAAACACCATAAGCCACCATTAACCAGCACCACAATAACCATTATAATAACATTAATCACCATTAACCAGCAGTAATCACCATTAACCATATTAATCACCATTTTAACCACCATTAAATCTCCATTTTTGTTGGTTAAATCACCATTAATCCGTCAAAAACCAAGGGGGAAAAAGCCATGGAAACTCATCTGTCCTCTAGCTGGATCTCCGACTCCAAAGCCCTGCTCCAGGTAAGGAGCTCAAAGAAGCCAGGCGCCAGCGCCGGCCCTGGCGAGGCCTTGTTGCAAGGGCTCAGCCAAGCAGGTGAGAGATTCAACATGATTCAACCATCAGAAATTGATGAACATTTGGATTTAACCATGGAGAATTGATTACAACACAGATTTTACCATCCAAAAATTGATTCTTAAAAAAGAACAGCATTTATAACATGTTATAACCATAAAAAGTTGATGACCAAAAGAATTTAACCATCAGAAATTGCCAAAAGCCAGGATTGAACTGATTTAACCATGAAAAGTTGATGACAAAAGGGATTTGACGATGAAAAGCTCATCAGATGTAGGATGTCACCCCTGAAGGATGGATTGCAATAGGGATTCGATGCTGAAAAGTTCAGAAAGTGGTCGGATTTTTCCAGTAACAATGTGCGGATTCGATGGGTTCAAGGGGAACATCTTGAGAAAACCATGGGGATTTGATGATTTTACCATCAACTTTTGGGGGGTTCCGCTTGGAATTTCCCCATCATCCAATTCTGGGGCCCAGAATTGTCTCACAAATCCAGCTGTTAAGACATGATATGACATGACTTGGGGTCAACTTCTAACCCATATGTGGAGGGTTTAATTGGCACAAAGTGGGGCCCCTAGATGGTTTATAACTCCAATAACTATGGTTTATGGTACCTATAACTATAGTTAATGGGGTTTATAAACCATCTTATAACTGGGGGGCCCCACATTGCAGTTGCTAAATAGCAAGCTTTCTGTTCCAAAGATATTGGGAGGCCCAACGATCCAGCTGGAGAGTCGGGAGGGGTGGCTTCAAGAGAGGTTAGAGCTGTCAAGCCCGAATCTTCAACAACTCAGCTTCACCACATCATTGCGGAAATTCAGCCAACCCCTGACCAGATGACCCAAATAAATCCAAATCATATAGAGATTGATTGTTTATTGCGGCCGTGTTCATCACCTTTCCCGCAACAAAGGGGAGGCACAAGAAGCCAAGCGACGCCAGCTTTGGGCGCGAACAATGCAAAGAGAAGGGCCAACCTCGATACTCGGTCAGAAGATCGGGTGGCTGATCCCGCTGAACTGGGTAGCAGTTAGTTCAACCTAGTTATAAGTGGACTAACCTACCACTTACCACGTATCCCACGTATCCCAAACCAGGGATAGAAGCTACAAAAAGTAAGTAGGATTAAAGACCACCAAGTGGGCATAAGGTTTCTACACACATAATGTAAATGTATGCATCATCATGTATGCATCAATCAAGAAAGACGAAGAACTACACATGTGATCCAACCTGATCCAACTACGATCGTTGCAGTCAAATCGCTTGATCCAACAGCGGGTGTGCTGGGTGACCCCCGCGCGGTTCCTTCAACCAGCTCCCGCCCTAAAAGTCCCAGCACAGCGATCTGCCAGCACCGTCAAGTCGAACCCAGGTTCGAATGGGGTACCCCCAAATCATCGATATGTTAGACCATGTACTGAAACATATCCCATTTTAAGAAACCTCCAGATGTTTTTTATGGATATGGTATAATGGGTGGATAATGGTGATATAGTGGGGATATAATGGGCAGACAATGGGATATACAACAAATATGATCTGGGTCTCCAAAGAGTACTGGAACCCCATTTTATTGCCATGGTTTTAGGGCCCAACTTTTCATAAACCAATAGATTTTCTGGTTCCAACTTTTGAGGCAACTCCATTGAATAGCTATAAGCATTTATAAGCTATGTAGGTGGGGATGTATGGGTTAGTTAACCAACTATAGTCATTATGAGTGTGAAATAGTAACCAATTGGGGATGTATTCGCCCGTGGGAAGTATAACTATAGGATTGTGGATATATCAACCCCCAAACTCCTTGGCTGGATTCCATACTTCATTGGATAGATTCTCCAAGGTTTTTTGTTTGTCGAACTGTACTGGAAATCCTGTTTTTCAAGACCAAATATGGTTACTTTCCTGTAGAATTCCCCAAACCAAGTCTTGGATTTACAAACGACCACCAAGAAAATCTCCACAACCATTCTCAACCAGTATGAACCATTTACCCACAATCGCTTAACTCCACTTATAACCCCCAAGTAACCATCGTTCCTTGGGAATGCCATCCTTCCTTCCAACATGAAGGGCATCAGTCGCACCTTCGCCTCGCCGGTCGTTTCAGTGGTCACCTTAAGCTGGTAGATGGGGCAGCATTTTTTTCTGGTGCAGCGAATGGTTTCAGACATTGAAAAACAAAAAATGGTCGATTTAGGTCCCAGAAAGCTACTCTGTATATATATATAATATATATATATATAATATATATATAATATATAATATATATATATATATTATATATAGTCCAAAGAAAAACAAGGGCCGCTGACCCAGCTGGCATGCCGATTGAAGTAGGTGTTTGATGGTTTTTTGGTGGTTTCACAGCTGTTGCATCTTGATGTTTCACAGCTGTTGTATCCTGCATCCTCTAGATCTGATCACTGTGTCCCCCTACCGTATGCTGATAAAGCCGTTCCAGATGTCTGCAGACCTGTCACAACAAAAATCGCAGCTATCGAAGCTCGGGTGACCTTCACTGCCATAAACCTACCATTTGGGGACGGTTTATACATGTTTAATACCACCTATTTATGGCATTTGATGGCCATATGAATGGCTTTGGTTACTTTTTGTTTGACCATGACCCCTCGCGCCGCAGAGTTTTTCGGCGACTTTTTTTCGGTCTCTGGCTGAGACAGGTTTTCCAAAACCGCAGTCGAAGCACGTCGGCAAGGCATTCAAACGACCGGTTTGCCTCGATGGGGGGGTGCTATGTGGTCCCCTACGCCGAACGCAAATGACCCTCTGAATATACTCTAAATGATCTTCCTCGAGAAAAGGACAAAATTGGACCTGTCTGTTCACCCTGTAGGATGCTGTTTGCTGCCATGTTGCCATGTTTTCACCTCGAAGTCACCATTTTTGAATCGTTGGAGCTCCTGTGGTCCCCGAGATAGATCCCCATACAAGAATTCCAAAAAGGGAAGCCTTTTCCGTCCCTGCTTCTCTGAGGTACACGGCCTCGGCGGCTGCAGCCACCTTCTGAATTTTTCGGAGCCATGGATGGCACAGTGCAGCCAATTCTACACCAGCGCACGGCGGAAAACCCTGGTACTGGACGTAGAATTTGCCATGGGAATTTGAATTTGTGACCCCTATGACATATATAGGCCAATCATATAGTATATATGTCCATATGATTCCCATGACTATAGGATACTATAGGTAACCCCCGTTGCTGTTTTCTTAACCTTGGAAACCCCTTTTTCGCAGATTTTTTTTTCGGAGACTAGAACACAGCGAAATGAAAATCCTTAGATTTGATCAGAGCTCAAGGGGGCCAAACCCTTTCAAGGTGGCCACCCTTCTGAAATATCAACTTCGTAGTGATCTTGAAACTGAGTTTAGATGCATTTTAAAAAACTTGAGAGTTGAGTCTTGATGGCACTTCCAATTTTACACATGAACAAGTCAATTCACGAAGATCAATTCACAAACATCGCTGGCCGCTGCGAGGCAAGCCTGTCCAATACCTACAGTAGGTGATGACAAGGCCTGGCCAAGTCGATCACTCCCAAGAATCGACCTATCATTGTGTGTATGGAATAGAACGGAATGGCTACTGTCATGTCATATAACAATGTTATGATATCTTGCTTGAAATATTATGTTATGTTATGCTATGTTATGTTGTGTTATGTCATGTTAGTAGGTAATTATGTATCATTAACATTCATATGTATCTATACGTATATTATGTCATTTTGTGTGTGTGAGACATAATATGAGTACTTACAGGTACGCTATATGATATGGATCATGTTTCCCTTAAATTCATGGCATGGTTTAACGATGCCACACGAGCGTCCAGTACCACATAAATCTTCGCCGCTGCGCAGCGCAAATCTGCGTCTCTTTGGGCGGCTGCGGTCAATTTCCTGTCCGGATGGCTGAAGGGGCCTCAATCCTTAGATAAGGTAGTCCAACTAGGGGTTACAAGTATTCTAACTAGGTAACTAGGTACTCATATTATCATAGTAGATAGTAGATATCCATCCATCCATCCATCCATCTATCCATCTATCTAATCAAGCTAGCTAGCTAGCTAGCTAGCTAGCTAATCTATCTATCTATCTATCTATCTATCTATCTATCTATCTATCTATCTATCTATCTTATCTATCTTATCTATCTTATCTATCTTATCTATCTTATCTATCTTATCTATCTTATCTATCTTATC
>Ga0126342_10000432_pt1 | contig 44650 bp, 42 predicted proteins | sample Cyp1metagenome_FD_92528 | JGI IMG/M metagenome (GOLD analysis project Ga0126342, IMG submission 92528) | Coral microbial communities from Lord Howe Island, Old Settlement Bay, Australia - Cyphastrea 1 metagenome | ecosystem: Host-associated > Invertebrates > Cnidaria > Coral ...
AAACGATGCCAAAACGAGGCCCGAACAAGGCCAGAAAATAGTTTTGGAAACCCCTCAGCTCTAGCAGCTCAGCAGCACTTTGCACGCTGCCCGTGGTGGCTGCAAGCTGCAAGTGTTGACTGCTCACATGGTCCTTCTTTCCTTCCTTCTTTCCTTCCTTCTTTCCTTCCTTCCTTCCTTCCCTTCGTTCCCCCCTTGCATCCTTCCCTACTTCCCTCCTTTCCTCCTTTCCTCCTTCCCTCCTTTCCTACTTCCCTCCTTTCCTCCTTCCCTCCTTTCCTCCTTCCCTCCTTCCTTCCTTCCTTCCTGCCTGCCTGCCTGTCTGCCTGCCTGCCTGCCTGCCTTCCTTCCTTCCTTCCTTCCTTCCCTCCTTTCCTCCTTTCCTCCTTCCCTCCTTCCCTCCTTCCCTCCTTCCCTCCTTCCCTCCTTTCCTCCTTCCCTCCTTTCTTCATGGTCATTTAGTTTTTGTTTGATGCATTTATATATGTTTTGATGCATTTTTATTTTTTTTGATGCATTTTTATTTTGTTTGATGCTTCTCCCTAGATTATATGTCTCCACAAAATTCTTGGTTTCCAACTCTTCAACATCGTTTTTGGATGTTTTTGGGGGGTTGCTTACAAATATCCAACCAACATAAGTGAACCGAAACCTAAGTCGGTGATATTTGGTGCATCCAAGCAGCCATTTCTGCCCAGTCTGCACTGCAGATCAGTGATGTGCAGAGCACGGCAGAAGCGCAGCATGGCCACCAAAAGGTCGTTCTGCAGCAGTCCTTTCAATCCTGTTTCGCCAACTTTCGCCAGGTCGGGGAAAATACAGGATGGGGCCCCCAAACGTTATGCTTGTTGGTTGAGAAAACCCCATCTAAATATAACTATAAGTATCATACACTATTTTTGAGTTATAAACCAACTTAGCTAACGAACTGGGGCCCCACCCTGTAAAAAGATGAGAAAATGGGTTAACATGGGATTCTGAATCGAATCATTGTAGATATCATAGGATGATTCTATAGAATCCCATGATTGGATTGTAATGGAATATAATGGCATATAATGAGATATACCCTCTGGTAATTTAACGTAGCTATTGAAAATGACCATTAATAGTGGATTTTCCCATTAAAAATGGAGATTTTCAATAGCTATGTTAAATTACCAGAGGGTAATGGGATAACCCGCTGCTAATTGATGTTGATTGATGTTGATGGGATTCTTTTAGTCATATCTTGAAAGCTTTCCTAGCAAGCTCCAACCTGCGTGGCAAGCACTGCAGACACTTGGAATCATCATCCCAAACGGGGTACTCCTCCAATAGTCATTTCATCTGGCAGTGTGTCAAAACCTTGTACCCCTGGTGAACATCAAAATAGCTGGTAAATGGATGTTCATCCCCCTAAAAATGGTATTAATAGGTATTGATCCATACCCATCTGATACTTTTTTTTTATGGTACCCTCCCAATTCTCAACAGCCTACAGTAGGGGTTTATTAAACCAGGGTTGGCATTAGCCTTTGAAAGTACGAACCAGATTGGGATTTAGCCAGACAAAAGGCGAACATAAAAACATAGGATGTTCCCAGAGAAAAAATATCGAATTATTAGCAACACAATTTGGACAAAAATGGGCAAAAAGCATCAAAGAGCCGGTGATATAAACCAAGATGAATGCATTGGAAATGGTTTATAAACCAAGATGAAATGGTGATATAAACTCATAGGTCAATGACTTTGAGTCACAGTCATACTATGTCATACTGGCATTGGAAATGGATGGAAATGGTGGAAAAGCCTCATCTGCAACACAGAAATACATAGCTGGTTGGTGGTGCAATAACCATCTTGAAAAAAAACATGGAGTTCGTCGATGGGTTTCGGATGACATCCCCAGCATATGAATGGAAAATAATCCATTCATGTTTGAAACCACCAACCAGCTATTATTAACCATTATTATTATTAACCATTATGAACCATTATTGACCAGATAGAAATCATATTAGCCTCCGGTGCTATAAAAAAACATGGGAAATCCCCCAGACCATCCCCGACCTATGGCTGGATTGGAACATCATCGGTACCTTGCGGGGATTTCTTTTACGCCACGAATGACTATCACTGGCGGATCCCTAGATCTCCAGTGCAAACGGTTTGATTACTAGCGAACTGGTCTATCTCCAAAAACACTGGTGAAATATATGGAAAATATGGTGATTTATTGGAAAATATAGGAAACATATTGTGATTTATGGATGTTTAACCTCTGGTAATTTGTTACAGGTTGCGAACTGGAAGCTATGGCCATTTAGTTCGTGGATTTACCCAGCTATAAAATGGGTGGATTTTCCAGTTCGTTACGTGAGTTCGTTTACCAGAGGGTACATCCTGAAACTCACACACAACTATAAATCCAAACATCCAAACGCTTCCGTTTGACCAACACACATATTGTTTCATGCTTGGTATGGTTTTCGCCGGCTCAGATACATGTCCCACATAACTTATTGCGTTAAATCCCCATGTTTGTTGCTTCAGTCAGTTTGGTGCAATCCCTTTCTCCCCTCATTGCGGCAATCCATGTCACCCTCCGGTCATCAAACGTGGCTGGCTGGAAATCCACTTGAAATGGGGGTTTTACTGGGAAAAAACATCGAAAAATGGGTGATTTTCCAGCTAGCCACGGTTGATTACCGGAGAGTAACTGGAGACTTAGGACTAGATATTGCACCAGCACCGGTGAATGGTTCATCTACCATCTGATTATGACTAACAGTTTGCCACGGAAGCCATGGCCCATAGAAATAGATGGTTTACCTATTAAAAATGGTGATTATCCATTGCAAACTGTTAAATAACCAGATGGTAATCCCCATCTTTTCGGAGGTTTCCGGGGTACACCCCTAACAATCCTCCATTTTAGGGATGTTCCATGAAATAAACCATCCAGGTATTGGGGATCTCCATGACTAAGGAAAACAAACCAGTATCTGGACCAGTGTGGTTAAAACAATGCCATAAACCACCCCATGGACTCACCATGGTGATAACTTGGATGACTTGGGGATGGTTTATGGCATTGTTTTAACCACATTATTCCCATTAAAACCTCCATTTTCTAGGGGACTTCCATCCATTTGTCCCCATTAAATCACCATAATCCCATGGTAAATCCCATGGTAAATCCTATGGAACACCATAAATAGATCCTTTTCCAAGGCTTTTATGGTGTAGCTGATCACCAGCTACCAGATTTCACCCAAAAAATGTCTCCGCAATTCCTGGCTACACTGTTGATTTTTAACCGCATGAACTCATTGATTTGCAAACGGGGCCTTTCACTGAAAATAAGAAAAAACACAAAAAAAAAAAACATCATTGTTAAAATTAGTCATGTGTCCTATTTCAATGGCCACTTGATGGGGTAAATCCCCCATTATCAAACACACCGAAACACTGATTGTTGGTTAGCTATATCCCATTCTATCTCCAATATATATAATATGGATCAAACAAATAAGATTTCACCAACCTGAATAGTTCAGCCATTTGGAGATGATGTCCCTAAGGGTTCGGTCGCGACGTGAAGTCGTGATGAAATTTACCCCGCCTTTGGATAAACTAATGGAGGTATAGCCATGGGGATACCCAAAAACTGATGGTTTAGAATGGAGAATGCTATTTAAATGGATGATTTGGAGGTACCCCTATTTTAGGAAACCACCATATATATATAATATATATAATCATATATATATAATAATCATATATATAATTATATATATATTATAATATATATAATATAATAAATATATATAATATAATAATATATAATATAATAATATATATAATATAATAATATATATAATATAATAATATATATATATACGTATATATTATCCCAATAATCAACCCCCATTATCAAAATACTGGTTGGTTGAAAGCAGTTTCCCTACTATGAGTTATCAAAATCCCCAGCAACTCAGGTAGTACAACTCCCTATCTCATAAGCAAGCAACAGTTGAGTAAAACTTTCACGGTTCATATGGTACCCATTAACCATAAGTTGGTTTATAAACCCATTAACTCCTGGATATTTACAAAATGTGGTTATCAATGAATGGTACCATACTATGGGTTATACAATTCCCACTATGGTTTATCTACTACGGTCATTGATATTAACCCATCAACCAAGGTAATGTGGGTAAAACAATGTCATTTGCACCATCCCCCAGTCATCACCATTTTTATAGGTGGTATATATAAACCATTCCCAGTTGATATGGTTACCATTCCCAGTCATGGCTGGTAAAAATGACCTTGTTTTACAGGATGGGGCCCCACAGTTATAAGTTGGTTTATAAATCCTTATAATCCCCATTAACTAGTTCGTCATACCATAAACCATAGTTAATTCAGCCACTTATGTTCACCAACGGTTCACGCTATCGACTGGGGGCCCCATCATATATATATATATATATATCCCATTAAATCCCATTAAACCACCATTTTCCCATGGTTTTCCTATGGTTTTCCCATTAAGTTACCGATGATGTTCCGATCCAGCCAATGGTCGTATGACTTCCATGAACCGAGGCAAACCATCCTTCAACTCACTTCAGACCACCCGAGAGCACCCTCCTGCCACATCTTCCAGCTCAATGGGAACTACGGTGGAGGTGTTTTGATACGTCACCTGCCGGGGTAAAACACCGTGGGTCACGGCAAACCGCATAGAAACAACACACCTGGGGATACCATGGGTATAGTACATAGGAAAAACCCGTTGGGAATATATGGGTATATCTGCAGACATGGGTCAATATTTAGACTTAGTGATATGTGTGAGAATATGTTGGTAAATGTAGGGAATTAAACACATTTTTGGTGCCGTGGAATATGTTTTTCTGATAGTCAGATATGTCATAGGTTTTAGCTCGCAAACTCCAAAAATTGGGGATTGGAAAAAAAATGCCTTCTTCGAAACCTAAATGGTTCCATACTAAAAAAGGATCGGAATGGCGAAATTCACGTCCAGCCGGTCCAGCATGATCCAACGCCAGGAATGGGCAGGGACAAGCACTTGAATCCTTGATGCATTCTGCAAGCTAAGGTAGAGCCCCCGAAAAAAGAAAAATATGTTTCCGAAAAGTTTCGAAAAGGTTTCCGAAGCTGACTCAAAAACGTGATACAAATCCAAGTAAACCATCCTAGTTTTCCATCTGTGATCATCTGTGCCTTTTGTGTTAAGCACTGCCCAAGTGATCTCAATGGTTCATTTGGACAGTGTTTGGCACAAAACTGGACAATACAAACATGTGTTTTCCTGTTAGTTTTCTAAGTCATCAAAGTTTTTTTACCAAAAACGACAACAAATGATTGAGAAAAAACAACAACCAAACCATCCGTCCACGCCTCCATGTCTTCCCCGGGGATCATCCCATCTTCTCCATACTTCCAGGATCGTTCAAACGATCCAAGACATGACTATCAAACCGACATTGACATAATATGTATATACCAAATTTATTGTTTAACCCATGATATACTATCTAACGAACCATACTGCGAAATTAATTCCTATGGCATATAATCATTACAATTTGTTGTTAGTTGGATGTACTATATGTTTGATTGTTGTTCCATTGCAATTGTATACGATGGGTTTCAGTACTACAAAAAAAAAATAATCTAACCTCATCTGGTATATCAACATCAGGTATAGTTGTTCCTCAAATACTATGGTGGATATCCTATTTCCATAGATGTTTCTGGTATCCAGCGGCCAATGCCGTCAATCCCGTCCCCGGCCACAGGCCACCTCCATTGATGTATGGCTACAGATGATCCTCCAAGTGATGCACCGTTTGTTCATATCTCATGATATTTCTAGATATAGGGATGGGTCAAAACCCTGGTACCTAGTGAACCCCAAAATAGTTGGTAAATGGATGTTCATCCCACTAAAAATGGTTTTAATAGGTATTGATCCATACCCATACATCTATATACTAAAGAAAACAAAGTCATTGGAATTTTAAACTAGTTGGTATACCTACCCCTCTGAAAAATGATGGAGTTCGTCAGTTGGGATTATGAAATTCCCAATATATGGAAAAATATAATTCATGTTCCAAACCACCAACCAGATAATATATATATACACATATTATATTATATATATAATATATATATACAATTATATAAAATTACATTATATGATATTGGAAATACAATCAGAAAGTTCCAACCAGAAAGTCATTGGAGTTTTTCCAACCAACTCAACCCTCATCCCACCCATCCCATGAGTCCCATGGGCGCCTTCTCCCCTTCTCGCACTGCTGCAACGCTCAACAGCTCCGCGGGTTCGTCGCGTGTCGAAGTCGTCGCCTCGATGGCCACGAAGTGCGTTGCCACGCCCTTCACCTGGGGCCATGGCGGGGGGAAATGCTGAGCCATGGATGGTCATCATGGAGATAAATCATGGGATAGTTATGGCAGATAATATGGGATAATGGGATAATGGGATAGTTACTGTGAAGTTGGGAAAAAAGAACCGAAAAAAAACATGTAGATCATTGTAGATCTATATCTTTACCATAAACCCAACAGCCCCAAGGGGGCTGCTTTGAAGGGGGTTGCCTAGGCATATGGCTTCCTGGCTCAACTGTCAGTTGAAAACTTACGCCAGTTTCCTGCAAGACTTGTGCTGCACCAAGTTCCCCCCTAAACAACCACCACATCGTTTCCTCTTTTCTCTTCACATCATTTCAATGGTTCGGGAGCCCATTACTCAGAGAGATAGCCCAGAGTCATTGTGATTTCCTAAAGGTTGAAAGGTGAAAAAAATGGCATAAAGTTGCGAATCTGGCCCTACTCAGCCTAAAAGTGCTCACCTGCAATTAAACCATAAAAAGACAATGGTTTCATTCAAGGTGTCTTTTTTGTTTTTTTTGTTTGGGCTGTCATTCTTGCACTATTCTGCAGTATTCTGCAAGATTCTGAAGATAGTTCACAAGATACTAATTTAAAGTAGCCAGCCACACCTCAAGATCTTCAACCCCAACCATGGCTCAACAACCAACAGCATACACCGGTTTTTCAAAATCTGCCCAATGAGGCCGCACTCCAGATGCGGCGGGTGGCGAGCTGCTATGGTAAAATACAACGCCTACTAAGTGATTTATGGGAAATATATGGAAAATATGGTGATTTCTTGTAAAAATATGGGGAATATGGTGATTTATGGGAGATACCCTCTGGTAATTTAACAGTTTGCGAACTGGAAAATGGCCCATCGAAATAGTCGATTTACCATGATTTACCCATTAAACATGATGATTTTCCATAGTTATGTTAGTTTACCAGAGGGTACATGACATCAACTTTCGCTGTCGCTGTTTGCAAAACCTGTTGTCAAAATCGATGGTTGTAAAGCAAACGTATCATATTGGAGATACCTTATGGTACATTGAAATGAACTGGCGATAAATAATTACCGTCGTATTCCTATAACATCAACAGCCAAAAGAAAAAAATCATGCATTCAGCCAAATGTCAAAACAGCAATAACATGTTTGGCCACATAAATTAAGTTGTTGTATACATGAAATTATCCCATCCCATCAGCATGCTTTTTCCAACCGACCAAGATCAACCAACAACCAACCAACATCTTTTTTGTGCCCTCAAACAACACTAAACCAAGTCATTTCGAAGTCCAAAAATTCATTTCGACAGAGTTCGACATATTTCGACTCACCCTTTTTGCCAATTTTTCGCCAGAAATTGGTTGCGAAAGGTGAGCCTCACCGACTGTCATCGTAGTTATTGGTGGTGGAACTGCCCTTATCGGGAGCGATGAAAATCGCTGCTCAGTGACGGTGCGTGAACATAAGTCCAATTTCACGTGACTGGGTGACCATGGTGATTATATAATGACATACTGAATATATGGTGATTATAGATATGAATACTATTTAACATAATGGTTTATAAGTCCAATTTCACGTGACTGGGTGACCATGGTAGATTTATGGTAGATATTAATTAACATTAACAGAAACGAAGTGGTTTTTGTTAACCAAGGTTCACATCACTGGGGCATCACCGACTGTCAGGGGCCTCACCTGGGAGTACCCCAGTTGGATGGTGAAAAACCATAGAAAAGCCATCTATAAATGGATGAGAACTGGACCTAGCCCCATGACTTAGGAAAGCTCCATATTTATCTAGTTGGTGGATGCTGGTGGTAGACCTACCCCTCTGAAAAATGATGGACTTCGTCAGTTGGGATTATGAAATTCCCAATATATGGAAAAATTATCCAAATGGTCCCAAACCACCAACCAGTTATCGATGGTGTTCCATGAAAGATCCGATGTTTCTACCATTTTTAATCCATGTTTCCCATCAAGTCGGTCACCAAGTGACTCCCTGCACCGTAGACTCCTTGCCACGCTGCAACTCCAGACACTTCGCCACTTCGCTCTTCGTCCCGGTCCAAACCAAGGGAGGGAAAGAGTTCAGCAAGGCGTCGTAGGAGAGCAAGTGATCTGCCATCACCTGAGCCACTACCCGACATGGTCAACGTTTATAGTTTGCGAACTTTTTTAAATCACCATCTTTCAGTTCGGTAAATCAACTATTTCTAAGGGCCATGTTCAATAGCTATGTTAAATGACCAGAGGGTATCTCCCATAAATCACCATATTTCCCATATGTGTCCAATAAATCACCATATTTTCCATATATTTCCAATAAATTTAGTGGGATAACATGACAATGGAAAACAATGGAAACTCATCTCTAAATGGAGGTTTTTTTTTGGGAAGTTCACCAATGATTTTGGAAGTTTCAACAGTCAAAAGAAGGGAAAATTCAACTGAATTGACCCAAACAAAGTTGAGTTTCAGTTGATTAATGATAGGCAAGTTGATTATGAACTGGGAAAAATGGAGATGTTAACCACTGACAAATGGGGAGTTGAGCAACCTGAAAAGCTATGTAGATGAAATCAACATGGTGGCTTAAGCGATTTCACCAATGCCACAAGAAACTCTAAATGTCACCACAGTTCAGAACATGTATTTCATGATTTCCCCCATGTAGCAGGTGGTTCCCCCCCTGTCATATCATGACATATCTACCATAAATCATTCTTAACCTGGTTATGTTCGCCAACTTAGCTATCATGCCACAGGGGCACCAACTTGTAGAAGCTCGTTTCCAGCTAAAAATATCTATAGATTTCTCTATATTCTGATATATCTATAAACATATATACATATATATATATATATATATGACATATCTATATAGATTCATGGCTTTCTATCCCCAAGTATAAGCAACCCACCACCCCAAACCAACCCCTCCTCCCAGTTGCTTCCAGGCCGCCATGCACCGTTCCACCTCCAGGCTGCTCAAATCACCCTGCGTCAGGGGCCAGCTACGAGGTACCCAGACATCCGCCGCGCCGAACTGTGGCAGGTGGGTCTTCAGTAAACGCAAGGAGTCGTGGATAGAGACCTGGAAAGGTTCCCGGCTGATTTCGTGGGATTTTCAGGGGATGTGTTTTTTTTTGTCGGATTTCGTTGGGATTACCTGGGGCTGCAGTTGAGGTGACTTTGAAATCAGGCCGAACATCAACAGCAATGGAAGAGTTTCACTATACTGGACTATATTTGATATTTACTCTTGATCTCCTCTACGTGAAATCATGTAAAACCAGCCCTGGTTGACTATACAACCAACAAAAACGTAGATGTGACCAGCTGGTTGCTATGGATGGGAATTGAATCAGATATGACGGGAGTTGACCTCAATTCCAATGTTTTGTGATACGATGTGTCTTTCAAAACATGTTCTAATCATAGAAACATATCAAGAAGATATGACCATTATACTGATAAAGAAAAAACATTGCATATCATGTCTTATCAAGTCTTATCAAACCATGATATGATCTATGCCATGTTAAAGAAACACCAAAAACCTGTAAGTTCTAAATCAATCCTCTATCCCATATGCTCCATGGTGCTAGTATATTTACCTACATGACTGGGTGATTTTGGACAAGGGCAAATGTTGGGATTCATATTCCAGCACCATGGGTCGCATATGGGCTATACGAAAAAACACAAGCGTCGCTGTGTCGTGCTCCCAGCCTCCCGTACTGCCATGGCGGCTCAAAACTGTGAGTCGGGACGAAGCTCTAAATCTGCAAGACACGGTGGTTTTTTTTGTTGATACTTAGAGCATCTTAGGACAATAAAAACTAGGGTATGGGAAGGATCCTGAATCATGATGTATGATTTTCCGATCATGGGAAGATCGACCCATAAGTCAATAAACATAACATCTACCTTCGTGTTGTTGAATTGTTTTAAACTTTAAACCACATAAAACGGACAATAAAACGGACACCAGCTGATCAGTACAAGTCTGGAATGTGAACGTGATTTGCTAGATATGTGACGTTTCTGTACATTTATTCACATAGTTCTTCATGCCCATAGATTCCCTTGATGCCCGAGCACCACTTCAAGATGTGACACCTGTGCCACTGGGCTTTGGCCACACGGTTTCTACATACTATGGCTTACATGTCCCTACCATGTGGTGCCCGCCAGTTATCTTATGTTTCTTGGTTCAAAGTCAAGATGGTTGCATTTAAGAACGTGGATCAATATGGATCAATGATATCTGGCGGTCCTTTCAATCTGCCGCGAGCGGCTCAGCATGGCTCAGCATGGCTCAGCCAAAAGCTGCGCAAATCACTGGAGTGAGCGACCCCTCTGAAAAATGATGGAGTCAATTGGGATGATGATATTCCCAATATATGGAAAGTCATAAAATTCCATGGTTCCAAACCACCAACCAGGTTGAGTTTTTTGCTGGAAGCTGGTATCCTTACAGCCTGGGGCTCCAGTTTCTTGGGTAGCCGCTACATCATCCCTTTCACGAGCGCCCATTTCAGAAGACCATGGTGGATGCATGGGATAAAGACACATATGACTAGGACCATAGAAAACTAGCAGTTCATCAGTTCACTATAAAAAATCACCATGCTATCTAGCTGGGTAAATGAACTATAAATGGCCATTTTCAATAGCTTTTTGTATGTTTACCAGGGTTTTTTCCGAACGGAGGATGGGATTGATTTACTTCCCCTCTGTAGAATAATGATCTCCACGGCGCGCTGGAAGATCCCAAAATCGTCCAGGCCATGTTTGATTCGAGGGTCTGTACGAGTGAGCGATGAAAATCGCTAAGTGTTACGAGGCTTACATAACTCCAATTCCACGTGACTGGGTTTATGGTAGATATATTGACATACTCCCTATGGTTTTTGTTAACCAACGTTCACATCACTGGGGGGGCACCACCTTGTAGAGTAGTAAATCATTCCAGATTGGGGATGTGTCATCCCACTGCTTGAATTCCGTTCAATTGGTATTAGATTATTAATCCCTATGAATGGGGGGATCACCAATCCCTCTTATTGGGAACACAGGAGATTTGCAAATAGGGGATTTATGGAGTTCGCGGTGGTGATTTTCTGTGTCTCATGATCTCCCTAGGCTCGGCGTCTCAAAAAAATTCTGTGCTTCCCAAGTCCTATGAGACACCACAGAAAGTTTCATGGAAGGTGATGGACCTCATTTTGCCACATCGGGTTTCATCATGAGGGTGAGTGGCTTAGATTCTATTACATTTGGTTATGACTAACAGTTTGCCATGGAAAATCACCATGCTATTAATAGGTAAACCATCTATTTCTATGGGCCATTTTCCATGGCTATGTTAAATAACCAGAGGGTAGATCAAAGTTTGAAGACACGTGGCAATCACAAACAAATATGTGGTCTTAGGGTCAAAAAACACAGATACACCAGATGATGTTCCCATTAAAACATATGAAAAACCTCCATATTTATAGCATTTTATAGCCGATGTTCCAGCCACTCACCTTTGATGCCCGGAGGGTCCCAAAAAAATGGATGGTTCTGCACTGGTTCATATCAAATGAACGGAATCTGGGGGGCCACAGGCATCATTCTGCACCGGAATCACACATCGTCTGGTCATTTGGGTTTAGAACACCATCCAATTTTGAAGAGGGTTAAACCTCCCATCCAGATTCCAAGAGGTCATAGTTTGTCATGGTTGACCATTTCAATAGATTTAATATCATCAAAATATCATACAAATTCGTATTACTGTGATGGCCTCCTTACATTTGTAGATGCTGTTTTTCATGCGCCATTCACAACCACCAGTTAAAAAAACTCCATTGTTGCAGGTGAATCCCAAAATATGCTCATGGTCAACGCCTTGTTTCCGCTTCAACCACAATTTTGGATGGATAAATCATAGCAAATCCACACTTGTTTCTGCTTGTTTGTCACCATCTTTGTTGCTGAACTAGAAAACACACATCTCCATTCTGCCCACTTTATCATTTACCCCTAAAATCCTCCCATTCTGAACTGGGTGGGGCCCCATAGTTAGCTAAGTTGGTTTATAACTATAATAACAATGGTGTATGATACGCAAAGAACTATATTTGGATGGGTTTTTCTCAACCAACAAACATAACTAGGGGGCCCCATCCTGAACTGCCCGGTTTTTTTTTTCGGCGGCCCGTCTTTTTGGCTCATCCAAGAATGGTCTTCTTGACGTACTCACGGGATTCGACCATCTTCCGCGCCACTTGCACACCATCCTGGAAGCCGGACAGGAAGTCGAGTGGATGATTAATGGGAGGTTTCATGGCTGTTTAATGGGATTTAATGGGACATCCATGGGATTTCATGGGATTTCATGGGATTTCGATTTCATGGCGCATTTTGTTTTTTGGATTTGGATTTCGTGGGTCATGTGGTACGGAAAACCCCAAAAAAAACACCAATCCCCAATAGAGGATGATGATTGAGTACCCTCTGGTAAACTAACATAACTATGGAAAATCACCATTTTTAATGGGAAAACTCACTATTATTGACCATTTTCAATAGCTATGTTAAATTACCAGAGGGTAGACCCCCATGATTGGGATGTAAAATGACACCCACATGGTTGGTTGATTTGAAATTGGTTTGTGGCACAAAGGGACCACATGAATATCCTGGAAGCTCGTGGCCACGTGGCCGAGGTGATGATGAACAGACTGGTTTTGACACCCAAATAGAAAGGATTTTTATCGGGTTAGCGTCAGTTTCTTTCTGGTTTGAACCATGGTTTTAACACCCAACCAATGATCAGAAAGTGAAAGGATTATAAGATCTGGGTAAATGAAATAATATTTCACTAACCTGAATAGTTCGGCCATTTGGGGATGATTTCCCTTATTAACCATGATTCCCAGTGAGGTCGCAGTGAGGTCGTGATGAAATTTACCCAGATAAGATCAAGACATTCTTTCTATAGATCCTGATGCCGCATGGTTTTTTGTCCACAAGTAGCCCCCGCTGCCTCGCAATCGGCCAGGTGACCATCATTTTCCGATGCAGGATTTGAGATCCCGTTTTGTTTTTGGTAGGTGGATGATTATCCGTTGAAATGATAGTACAGAGATTATCTTAGTATATAGATTGCGCTAAATATACAATAGCAGACCAGGAGATAGAATATGAAAAATTTCTAGTTCACAGATAGAATATGGAAAAAAAGCTAAGGTAGCTAAGACCCCAAACAGCAGATAGTACTATAGATTCTATAGATTTATGCTACAATATACTAAGATTCTCCGTTGATTTATGATCCGTGGCTGGATTCCAATCTGCCTTAGTCGTCAGGGATCATTTTTGGGAGGCCCCAAGGAACGATTGGACTGTCTAACTTGGTAACACATAAATCCAATAAGTAGGGTTTATGCTGGTTATAATTATATATATATGGTAGTTAAAACTATAATGGTTATAACATCGGTTATAACTATAATATGTATAATATATATATACTATAGCATAAAACACTATAGTATTCTTAGTGTCTTCAAACAATCAAACAAACAAACAAACAAACAAACAAAACTCGGGGTTTTCCATCTTCTATGATGTCACCTCCAGATTCTCCATGGAAATTCCATTGGCATCACCATGGTTAATCCCATGTCCTGTTTTACCCTCTGGTAAACTTTCACTAATACCGAACTGGAAAATCCACCCATTTTCTAGCTGGTTAAACTATGTTAAACTCAACATTTTTAATGATTAAACTCACTATTTCGACTGGGCCATGTTCAATAGCTATGCTATGACATAACCAGGCCGGGTAAACTTCATGAAATCCCATGCTTCATCCCATTAAACCACCATTTTCCTATGGTTTTCCTATGGTTTTCCTATGGTTTTCCTATGGTTTACCCATGGGGTCCTCGCCCTGCAACTCCCTGAGCTGCGTCTGGAGCCGCTTCTCTTCTTCGATGAGCCACAGGGGTTTGATGTACCTGGACACGCTGGAAGTCATAGGTCATAGCTACTTCGGATTGTTCACTTTACGGAAATGATATAATATATATATATATATATATATATATATACCTAGTATAATCATAGTAAATGTTTATTTATTGATTTATTCATTTATTTATGTATGTATGTATGTATATTTATTTATTTATTAGAGTTGTATAATCAGGCACATCTGAAGCAACTTAGGATCAGGCGGATACAACTAATATAGTAACCAATATCATTGTTTACATAGCCATGCTGGGATGGAGCGATTTTGTCGGAGAGACATATACTATGCTGAACATAACTCCAACGTTGCGTTTGGGTGACCATGGTAGATATTAATCGAACTAGCTATTATGGTTTATTAAACTACCCTCTGGTTATTTAACATAGCCATGAAAAATCCCTTATAAATGGAGGTATAAATGGGAAAATCATCTATTAATGGGAAAATCATCTATGGTTGGTTTATAAGTGGCTGAATTCTATGGTTTATAAGTGGCTGAATTAACTATATGGTTTATGGATGTTTATGGTAGATATTTCACGAACTACAGTAGTTAATGGGGATTATTTCATGGTTTATTTTCCACTAACAAACATCACTGGGTGGGCACCACCTTCCATATATGCATCGTTTTTCAGAGGATCTATGAGGATTTTTTTTGGGATTCAACCAATAACGGGAAATTCATCCGAAAAAATATAGACGTTGAAAAACAGGAATTATTGCATACACTTATCTATTATACGCTACGAATGGGAAAATCATCGTTAACAACCCGTTATGAATCCCATTAGGTATCCCATTAGGTATCCCAATAAACCACTATATTCCATAGCTATTGGTACCAACCAAGCCATTGGGAAAATCATCGTTAACTAAATGGTGGACTTTCCAGCTTTGATGAACTCCGCGTCAAAAAGGAACCAACGGTTGGATGAAGGTATGACTAACTGCTGGGATACTCCCAGCTGAGTTTGCTAGTTTTGCTTACCCAACCTGGTAAACGTTGCAAAAAAAACGATGGTTGAAAATCACCATGAAATTCATGGGAAAAATCACAACATAATTAATGGTGATTTTCCATATGTTAAATTACCAGAGGGTACCAATCGCATCCCCGAAAATAGTCACAACTGGTGTAATCCACAGGTCAACCGTATGTGCAAACCACTTAGTAGTTCATGTCTGGTTGTATCCTTATTTGGCTTTGTCCGAAACCACATCTTTCCACCCAGAAAATCATTGAATTGGTTAAATCCCCATTGTTGTTCCTCTATTGTTCTTGTGAAGAGGAATCGTAACAACGGTTGCACGAACGATGTCAACCAATACAGAGAACTCCTCGGATTCTCGATGCAGATAATTTTGTTGTTCTTGATGCAATATAGGGCGACCTCTGTAAGGAAACTGTATAACTTGTTGGCTGCTCCAACTCGTGCCCTCTGTGTCCATGTCAAGCTAGGCAGGCCGTCAGGGTGAAGCGTCGAGCGCAGTGGAGGTGGGCCTTTTCGGTTTCTGGACCCTGGGACTCTGATAGGAATATTCCGGGCTAAACTGCATGTGCCACACGGTGGGGCCACAAAAACACCGAAACACTAGTCGGACGTGACCCATTTCCAAAACAATGTTTGTCCACTGTCAGTGGTGAGGTCAGCAGAGACCACTTTGGCTACATTGTTGTTCAGCACATGGTCAACACCGAAACATCCTGCAAGCCCAATGTACCGCAAGCAAGCGGTCACTCTCGCTGATCCAGCGAACATTTCGACGACAAAAGGCTGCTGCGGTGGTGTTGAAGGTGGCTGCCGCCAATACTACCAATGGATTATTTTGATTGTCATATTGTTTATAACCACTTACATTTCATAATTTTCATAGGAATCCTGTTTTCTGTTTTTTTTCAGCAAGCTGGATGTTTAACTCGATCTCCCAGGAGGTCGCGCAACGGGTCGATTTTTTGCGCCTGACAATGGCTCCACGGGCTTTCATTTTCTCCATGTAGGTGGTCTCGGGCGGGCGGTTGTCAGACTGAGGGATTTATTGAAGCGCTCATGGTGATGATGAAGGATGAGAAAACCATAGGAAAACCAAAGGAAAATAAGGGTTTAATGGGATTTTCCATGGGATTTAATGGGATTTAATAAGATGAACAAGGATGGGTAATTATGATGATTATGTATAGATGTAACATTATATGTATATGGAGGTTTCCTAAAATAAGGCTACCTCTAAATCATCCATTTCTAGATCGGATTTTCCAATTTAAACCATCCAACTATTGGGATAGTCCTATAGGAAACCACCATATCATGCTTATGAACCATTATTAACCATTAGTAATCACTACTAACCACGATTATTCACTATTAATCACCATCAACAACTATTAATCACCATTAACCACTCTTAACATCTATTAACCACTACTAATCACTATTAACCACTACTAACCACTATTTACCACCATATATTTGGTAAGTTTCGTATCTGTTGCGAAACTTCGCCTGGCATTTTTTAAGCCGCCGGTCGGATCGGATCGACCCGCACAACACGGCGGGCCGCGTGCGCTTCAAGCTCTAGGAATGAAAGACAGCGGCTGGATTTATCTGATTTTAATCTGATTTATCTGATTTTGATCTGAGTTTGATCTGATTTATCTGATTTTCATCTGATATATGGAGTATTTTTTAATGGAGTATATAAAGGGACACTCACCCACATACCTTCAAAATTTTCAAATTTCACATGTAAGCTGACATGTATCTATGTTAACACACATACACACACACACTACTAGCACTATCTATACTACTCGTCTCACTGTCTTGAGGAGTATGCATACAATCCGTCAGATGGACCTTCCATGCTGGTTTGGTCCTATAGAGATTATAGAGATTCTCATCCATACTGGGTGGTTCAAAACAAACAATCGAACAGTATGACAAACTTAAATAATCAACAAAAATAGCAATAAGAACAATAACAATAACAATCAACACCAATAGTTCAAGTATGTTCCAAATCTACATATTAAAAAAAAAAAACTATAACTGGTTGGTGGTTTTAACCATCTTGAAAAATATTAGTCAATGGGAAGGATGACATCCCATATATGAACTGGAAAATAATCCAAATGTTTGAAACCACCAACCAGATAAATAATATACACTTACAGTAGAGTTTTCTACACATTCTATACATCGCTTCTATACAGCAGCCCCTCGTGGATCTCCGAGTTTCCACACCATCTTCAATCCAGGTCGCGCCGTGCGTGGTAACACCTGACCAGGTCGACCAGGCGATTTTTGCGTCACGCGTGGCATCGGATGGCATAGGGGTGATTTATGGTGAAATATATGGAAAAATATGGTGATTTGTGGGAAATATATGGAACATATGGTGATTTGTTGGAAAAATATGGGAAATATATGGTGATTTATGGATATACTACCTGACCCGGTAAACTAACAGTTTGCGAACTGGAATCCATGGCCCATGGAAATAGTTGATTTATCTATGAAAAACGATGATTTTCCAGTTCGCTATTTTAAAGTACCAGAGGGTATATATCTATATCTATGATCTATGGTATATATATATATATCCCAAAATGGTACAGTACCTCCATTCTACCGATGGATCTAGAATCAGGATATAATGGGAATACAACCAACACAATATGGGGATGTAATGATATATAATCCCACCCCCGGTTCAGTCCTAAAACAGCCTCAAGATATCGTGGTGGATGTAGGGGAGGAAATCACATATTTGGGACTGAAATGTTGGGGTGTTTAATATGAACAGGGGATAGGATTAAAGCGTGAATTTACTCATGGAAACAGGCACTGTTTGATTCAACATGTAGGGTGCGCCACTGTATCATCTTCGAACCTGGAACTACTCATTGTGAAAAAAGAGATAGAACTCAACAAGAAAATTTTGAGACCATTTGGGACCCATAGAAAAAAGGGATATCTGGCAATTTAACCTATGGAACATCACCCATCAGAAATATCTTAGGTACATCATGATGTTTATCATCTATAATGTCAACTCCCGATGAATAAACCATGGTTTATTAATTGTGGGGCTACCCTCCAAATAGTCAGCTGATGACACTTTTTCATGGTACCCCCCCCAATCAAACAGCCTACTTAGGGTTTATTACTCCAGGGTTGACATTATATGATCCAACTGATCCAACTTAATTGTTCATTATAACTAAGGATTAGGTAATGTAACTGATCATTATCACCGTTAATCTCTGGTAAACATTTACAGTTTGCGAACTGGAAGCCATGGCCCAGTCGAAAGTTCGTGGATTTTCCCAGCTATAAAATGGGTGGATCTTTCCATGGTTATGCGAAAGTTTACCAGAGGGTAAGTGCCATTAAATCCCATTAAATCCAATTAAATCCCATTAAGCCACCATTTTCCTATGCTTTTCCTATGGTTTTCTCAACTCTTCCAGTCACGTCCTACTTTTTATGCTTAAGAATTCCATTCTGCAGATCGATGGAGTGGATCCGCCAAGCAAATCCAAGGATTTCCCACGAAAATTTCTTCAGGCGATGGTTAGCCGATGTCAAACGTGGCTGGCTGGAAATCCACCACTTTTTAAGAGCTAAATCAACTATTTCTATGGCCATTTTTACTGGGAAAATCACCATGTTTATGGAAAATCACCATTTTTAATGGGAAAACTCACTATAAATGGCCATTTTCAATAGCAAACTGTTAAATTACCAGAGGGTAACTCCCGTCGTCCGAAAAGTTCTTGCTGCTATCAGCATGACTTGCCCTGGTTGAAATCTGCCGGTGTTCTGCCAGAAACAACAAGCGCCGGCCTCGTATTTCCAGGGTTTCAAGTGCGCACGCAAAGCCACCTTCTCCTGGTTCGATAGGTCAATGGTGGAAAGTTCACTACTTGGCTTCATTTTGGGGTTTTGGTGATTGATAGATTGATAGATAGATTGATGGATAGATAGATAGATAGACATTATGTACAGTTAAAGGCAGTTCTAAGCGAACTTCGAAATAGAGTGCACCAGCATGTATAAAACCAACCAGTGGGGAGGATAGCATGGGATAGAACCGACCATGGTGATTTTGGAATAAACTGGGATACAATCATATACAATCATCGCAATATTTCGATATAACATTGAATATATTGATGTGTCCTAAAATCTTGCGATTCCGAATTGGGGCACCACCTTGTATTTCAATACCATAATTGTGTATCATGTGTTGCCAACAACATATTACTGGGATAATCACCAACATAGTGGTGGACCTTGTCCCCAGTACTCCAAGTAATATCTATCCCACTTATTATTATTATTCCATATTCTCCCATATGTTTCCATATGTTTCAATATTTGATACTCTCATTTATATTCCGTACATTGTCAGGAAAAATCCATGTATCACAGATATTCCATATATATATAATATATATATATAATTATCACATACCCTCTGGTAAATTCATATAGACCCTGGAAATAAACCATTTTTAGTGGTTTCACTGATCTGAAACAACCCCGATGAATGCCAGGGTGGAACTGTCGTATAATCAGCACCAACACCTCCGATGAAATCGGCTCCATATAGACCACCGTCACGCTGCCGCCCACCGCGCGGATGGCGTCGATGGAGCTCTGGTCCGCCGAAGCCACCTACGCGCCGTCTAACCGCCGTACGCCGTTTTGAAACGGAAGAAATGGTGGAGTTCAAGGTGACTTAACTGGTGATTAACCTATGAAAATGGTGATTGACCCTATGAAAATGGTGATTGACCCTATGAAAATGGTGAATTAACTCCGTAAAAACGGTGATTAACCTATGAAAAAAAGGTGAGTGAACCAATCAAAAATGATGATTCACCCATCTTTATTAACCTGTAAAAATGGTGATTTAACCTGTAAACATGGTGAGTGAACCAATGAAAATAGTGATTTAACCAATAAACATGGTGATTTAACCATATTTAACCTATAAACACGGTGATGTAACCAATGAAAATGGTGAATTAAGCAATCAAAAATGGTGATTCAATCAATAAACAAAGTGAACATGGTGATTCATTTAGACTGATAGTCGCCTTTTTGAATCACTATCCTGGCCTTAATTAGACGTAGAACAATGATGGATCTGCTCACTTTTTGGGTCCCAACAATCGGAGGTTATGATATGTGGGAAATCGTGAAACTTCACGAACCAAAAAACGATGATTCCTGTAACGAACCATCACATGTGATGCATGATGAGATGGTTGTGATGTCGCTACAATATGCTACCATAAGCCAATTGACATTCAGAACATGTATCAGTTTTTGGTTCCGTGATGTAAAAATTGAAAACATGTGAAATCACCATGAAGGTGGTAATAAGTAATCAATTCCCATCTTATAATTTAATACAGCTCTGGAATTCACCATCTTTATTAGATAAGTCATCTATGGATGGTCCACAGTTTCTATAGCTATCTTAAATTACTAGAGGGTCTATCTTTATGGCACCTCTGATATTATACCATAAATCCTATGGTATATTATACCATATGGTGTATAATAGGAATTTATACCTTTATAATATATATATATATTAATTATACCATATAAAAATCTATGGCACCTCTGAACATTCATCTCGCGAGACAATTTCTGAAATCTTTTCCGTTCATCCCACCTCGATATCGATCTTGTAGGGAAAAGGAAAGTCATTGACCTCGGAACAGAGGAGATGTCGATGAATCTCGGAGATCGATCGCCATTGAAAAAAGGTTTAGAAAAGTGGCTGAATTAACTATGGTTTATGGTAGATATAACTATGGTTTATGGTTACATATGGTTACTGATGAACAATAGGCATTGACAAAAAAAAACACACAAAAGGGGATTTTGTTCAACAAAATTGGCAATGAATTCGCGTGTTTGGCAATGAAATTTTGTTCATTCCCAAACAATAGGGATTGAACTTGACCAGTAACAATTGACAATTAGAATTGGTATTCGGGAACTAAGAAAATGGTGATTTGGTCAACGATGACCAGGTCGACTACGAAGCAAGGGGATTTTCTTCATCCAAACATAGATATCGAAGCAATACCAACAAAGGATATGAAGTGAGCCATGAGAAATACACCCGTTTTCCCATCTCATATCATATACTAGTTGGTTGAGAGCGGTTTCCCTATGGAGCATCATAATCCCCAATAAAGAAGGCAGTATCCATTGGCTCAAGTGGTTCATTGGGGCTTGTCTGTTCACTGATTCATCATCATGTTCCCTATTTATATGGCCATAATTGGGGGGTATGCCCCATTCTCAGACACACCCATCTCAGAATCTTTTCATCAGTACAGGATGGGGCCCCCAGACGATAGCGTGAACCGTTGGTTTACAGGTGGCTGAATTCTATGGTTTATGGTAGATATAACTATAGTTAATGGGGATTATAATGGTTTATAAACCAACTTATAACTGGGGGGGCCATCCTGTATCATCATCAGTATCATTCTTCACCATGGGAGGTTTTTACAATTAATGCCATATTGTGTACCACACCCTCCCTATTTTCACACACAAAAAAAATAATGGCTATGCTATCTTGTTGTTTAGTTATCATACCCAGGATATTTTTCAAAAACACCATACATATATACGTGTATATATATATATGTATATATGTATATGTGTATATCATATATATATATACACACATATCAACATATCTTTGGTTGCTTATATACCATAAAACATCCCGATTCATATTGTCTGGGCAAATTACAATAACTCACGAAGCCTCTGCTGAAGCAGCTACCCTCTGGTAAACTGTGACATAGCGAACTGGAAAGATCCACCCATGCTATTCATGGCAAAATTCACTATTTCGACTGGGTGATTTTCAATAGCAAACTGTTAAATTACCAGAGGGTAGGTTATAGATTCAATGAAGTTACATCAACCATAGTAAAATGTTGCCATATGTTGCCATTGCAATGCCCAAATTCCAACAAATTCCAACAAATTTCCTCCCCAAATTCCAAGGATCATCATCTTCAACTGAGTTCCAAGGCATTAAAGAGCTTCACGCCCAACTTCACCCGCTTCACGCACCTGCCGTGCCATTCCGCCAACTTCGGGGGAAAATCTTTGGAAACATGAAACAAATCATCCCCGTCTGTCAATGGGAGGCAACCTGTTTTACCATAAATGTGGTGAATTTGAATATTAGATAAACCAAAAAATATTACCCAAATATTACATATAATTGTTTGTTTAATGATAGAAACACTATTTAGAATGATGATTGACCATCTGCCAACAAACAGCTTGCGAAGTGGAAAATCGTTTTTTGTTCATAGCTAAAATCATCATATATCTGGGTAAATTATAATATTTCACTAACCTGAATAGTTCGGCCATTTGGGGATGATTCCCCGGATCCTAACCATGATTTCCAGGGCTCGGGAGGACGCGACGTTCGGTCGTGATGAAATTTACCCAGACATATTATCCCTCGGCCATCGCTACCCGTGATGGTTGATGAAGGAGTCTGGTTACGCACCCCTAAATACTATATGATATAGGGATCATCATCTCATTTTTACAAATGGGAATGAAGGCACATGTGAAACCACATGTATCTCTCAGCAAAATGGTTGTATCATGTTGTATCCCCTGAAAACCCTCTTCTGTGAGCAGATTGGCATCATATTTTGGTGGTTCAACCCCCATTTCTGCTGAGAAAGCAACCTAAAGCAACTAAACAAATCAACATTCAGATGATTCATATGGCAAAAATTATCTACGTGGATTAGATTCAAGTGGGAAACCCTCTATGCCATAAACCTACCCTTAGGGGATGGTGTATGGCATTGGGTTTACCACAGTATATCATTATATATATACTTATATATATATATCATTCATTACCTACAGATCATTATCTTGAAAACCATGAATTATATGTATATGTTTATACATGTCCTCTAAGTAAAATGAGGCAACACACTAAATGTGCCTTTATTAAAAGGTTGACATCACGCAGCGGCTCCGAACCTGGAGTCTTGCAGGTGACGTTGGGTGATCGGAAAGCGCGTGTCCTGTGGTTTTCCCCCCCAAGGAGGACTCAAGTTGTTGGCTAAGCTAAGTTGGTTTATACATTTTTATACTATATCATGTGATTATATCTATATAGATTAAGATAGATTAACTGTGTTTAGTAATTATATGTAAGATATGTTGGTGCACCAACTAAGTAGTATATTCTATATATGATATATATATATATGTGTGTGTAATTACATGTGATAATGACTAATAAGATATAGATGAATTATCTATATATATATATATATGTATAAAATAATGAATCAACTTGGATATGTACATATACAATATGATAATCCAATAGGTTAGATGCATGACTTGTATATGTAGATTTTATATCCAAGATACTATAGATACTACAAGGTGGTGCCCCCCCAGTTATAAGTTTGTTTATAAACCATAGTAAGTATAGATATATCTACCATAAACCATAGTGAAATTGGAGTTCCGTGCACCAACTTAGCGATTCCGAACTGGGGCACCACCTTGTATATTAATATAGATAGTACTGATATAGATACAATGTGGGACCCCCATTTCCGATCGCTAAGTTGGTGAAACACAACTACTCATAACTAAGGGGGACCCCCACTTGCACTGATTGCCTTGTAAGTAGATACATAAAAATTACCCTCTGGTAAACTTTCACATAACTATGGAACATCACCATGCTATTAGTGGGTAAATCAACATAAATCAACTACTTCTATGGCCATTTTCAATAGCTATGTTAGTTTACCAGAGGGTAGATCCTTCACTGGTGTTCATCAACTGGGGCGTTTTCTTGTGCCATTTCATCTCACTGGACCGGAGATAGGGATGAATTGATTACTGCAAGGTGGTGCCCCAGTTCGGAATCGCTAAGTTGGGGCTTACATAACTCCAATTTCACTATGGTTTATGGTAGATATATATCTATACTTACTATGGTTTATAAACCAACTTATAACTGGAGGGGCACCACCTTGTGGGGGATCCATAATGAGTAGTGTAGCAAAGCCAATACAACAAACCTACAATTTGGGACTGGCTTTTACCGATTTATGGCAATATATAGGGGATGGTTTACTATTGGGTTTAACAAACTATGGGCATTAGTCACTCTTGGATGGGATAAGAATTGTTGATGTATCTCAATGGATCTAATGGAAAATTTATAGGACACTCCCATTGTTTTGCCAAAAAAACATTGACTATCAAGGTTTTTAAGGCGGACAACCCCGCAGATGGGACTTCCTAGCATCATCAAGTAAGTTCTCAGTCGCGACCTTGCAGGAATAACTACGAAAGTTGAACAACATCTGGATGTTAATGGCTGTTTTTTTCGCATGGAGTAGTTTAACAAAATTTGGATTCCTGTGGTTTTTCAATGTTGTTTGGACTTATAAAGGAATCCTTCTGTTTCCAAATTCAATTTTAGGCCTAGACCTATCTGAGAATTTGATACTCTGCAGGGATTTGGAGCGGTGCATGCATCAGACTGTGACATTCCTGATGGCTTCTAGCACTTGTTCAAGCTCCACAAAATTCCGTGGCACATCGGGCAAGTTCTTCAGCAATGTTGTCAACAATGCCTTCGCTCCAAAGTGGGAGTTGTCCTCCCTGTGCCGCAGCTTCCGCGACCTTGTACTGCTTCAGCACTTTGATAGTCGCAGTACCCTCTGGTAATTTAACGTAGCTATTGAAAATGACCATTTATAGTGGATTTTCCCATTAAAAATGGTGATTTTCCATAGTTATGTTAGTTTACCAGAGGGTAGCTTCTTCAGAAGTTAATGCTTCTCTAACGGCACACACACCTTGAATAATCTCTCTGAAGTAGCCAATTGGTACTTCCAAAATGGGAGCCCATTTTGGCACTGCAATGACCGGTGATGCTCCAGGAGCCCCTGCAGGATTTTGTGCACCCAATTGAGCAGGTGACATCCTTCCTATAGCTTAGCTATGTAGCTTAGCGAATTTAAGTAACCCATTCCCGTACTTCAGCCTATGATATGGTAAGTTGGTAAGTTGGATGATAACTCCAATAGGGTTTTGGTCATTATAGCTATAAATAACCCTGTGATATCGAAGAGAAAACCCTGGCACCTTAGCTACACTAAGATAGCTGGGATTTATAGAATTTTATAGATGCCCCATCGTAATTTCACAGGTTTTGACCCATCTCCATTTTCTGATCCCCAACTCGACTCAGTCCAGCCGGCCCTTCTGGATGAAGTAGCGCCTGAAGAAAATGGAGCTTTCGCCACGGGGAAATCATCCAGCCAGCTACCCTGGCTACCCTTTTTTTCCATGAGAAAATCATGGGACAATCCATGGGAAAATTGAAAAAATATATGGGAACATCCTGGGAAAAAAATGTGAAAAGCCATGCAAAATATGGAGATTTATAGCTGGGAAAATATAAATGGGCGAGGTTCCATTGCCATTTTACATCATTTTACTAATCACGTGCTTGGGTTGGATGATAACTCCAATGGGCTTTTGGTCATTATAGCTATATATATCTACAATTAACAGAACTTACAATTGGTTTATAGGCCAACTTACAATTCACATTTTGGGCCCACCTTGGGATGACTCTCCAAGTGATATGTTCACAGGGGTTTTCTGGGATTCCTTACTACAGCCTGGAGTCGAAACAAAGCTGGGATCTCTTCACTCCTTTCAGTCGGGTTTTCACATGTTTTTTCCCCCAAGTTTGATGGGTTTTCTGATGTTTTCTGTGACATTTTGTCCGGACTTTCAGCGACAAGGTCCGCGGGGGTGATCGCCGGTGATAGCCCTTAAAATCAGGAGAGTTGAAATCCAAGAAACTCATCATGTGAATCATCCGTTCAATGCTTATATGGTACAGTACCTCCATTTTAGGATCCTGGAATTCCCATTGATCCGTAACATCCGAATGTGTACAATGTACTCAATGCCCAGTAGATGTACAGAAAATATGTGGCATGCCATAGATCAACATTTTTGTAGATCTACTACATATCTACACCCATTGCTATTTCTTGAAATATACTCAACATTTGATGTACATCAGAAGGTTTCTTTCAGTATACATATTTCTTACCCTCTGGTAAACTAACATAGCTATGGAAAACCATCATTTTTCATAGGTGAATCAACTATAAATGGCCATGTTCAATAGCAACATGTTAAATTACCAAAGGGTAACCGGTACTGATATCCCATTTATAGATGGTTTACCTATCAAAAATGGTGATTTCCATAGTGATGTTAAATTACCAAATGGTATATATCTACACGTGTTCAATTTCTTCGTTGTGTACTCTATCTCGATATCACAAACCCCTTTTTTGGGGATATGTGTTAACCTCGGTAGCCACCAAACATTGCCAAAAATTGCCAATTGACCCAGAAAGGTGACCATGTGGGTTTTCCCCACCGTGAAGCTACCATTTAGGGGATTGTTTTTACCCATAAAAAATTGTAGAAACAGCGTGCTATCAGGAGTTTCACACTATAAAAACCATTGATAAACTGATGTGGTAAACTATTTTGGACTTTCTCCACATTAGTTTTACCAATGCCGTAATGATCCTGGGGATGATAAAAAATCATTGGGTAAACCCACATTATATCAGGAGTTTCACACTCAAACAGAAAGAAATGTCGCAACAACAATTGCAACTCAACAGAAGTTCTGCTTAAACATCCATTATTAAACATCATCAACTATTTATCTATCTATCATTTGATTGCCCAAGTTTCATCGTCTGTTTCAACGTCCACCGAGGCCCCCGACAGCTTAGAGAGGTTCAGGGGATCCAGTTCAGGTCTTTTACCTCTCATGTGTGCCTGCCAATGTGACGGGCCAAAGATATTCTGACCGTTAAAAAAAAACAGCAAAGTTGGAACCGCCTGTTTCTGTAGATGTCCATCATCCTCATAAATTCGCACTTCCGGACAGATTTGTTGTACCCAGACGTCTGTGTTTCCGCCCATGAATTCTGACTCGACTGGAAGATTGCAGAAAAATCCTCTGAATAACATTGGTCTAGCAAGAATTGATTCAAACTTGTAGCCAATTTGATCATACCCTCCGATCAATCAAACGTGGTTTGCTGGAAAATCCAGCATTTATGGATAATTTTCCCAGCTAGAAACCTCCAAGTTTTCATCGACACTTCCCAGCGATCGCCACATCTGATGGAGGTTAAGTAGGGTTCGCCACTTTGTGCCAGCGAGGAGTGAGCATTTCTGCATTAAATTCCATGTTTTTTTGTGGATCCGAGGGTCCCCGTTGAATCACAAACAGGGTAGGTCAAGAATCTCCATTTGGCCGATAGAAATCGTAGAATCTTGGTTCAGTTCAATTTTCATTAAACAATCCCAAATCTACCAAAACACCTGCACCTGATTTTGTTGAAATGTAGCGTTGAATCATCATCCCTTTCTTAGAGAAACAAATTTCAACTGGAGACACCAACCGGCAATCCCCAAGAATATGGTACCCCCCAAAAAAAACCTCTCAAGTGAATGGATCTGAGTCAAAACCCTTCAAAACCCTTCTGTTGACTCTAAAATAATTACAATCTTGATGGTATGTTGACTCTACCCCGGATCTTCATCCTAAATTCACATATAGAAAAAACAACAACTCTAGGTACCCTCTGGTTATTTAACATAGCCATGGAAGCCATGGCCCATAGAAATAGATGGTTTACCTCTAAAAAATGGTTATTTTCCAGTCATCAACCCGTCACCATCCGATCAAGAATACCTCAGGCCATCTGGGCAAACGTTTGAAGAGCGGAAAGTTGCCACGTTCCCAGGTGCGCGTCTGTGAGGAGATAGGCGACGGACAGGATGGTCGGAATCATGCAACAGGAAGCGATTTTTTTAAGGAGGTATTGGAGGTAGCATCTATGTTTGGCCTACTTTTTCAGGGCTAAATTTTTAGGGGATATAGCCACTAAAAATTGTGATTTTTTCCATTATATAAAAATGGTGATTTTCCATAGTTATGTTGATGGAAATGATATATATATATATACTGGTTGGTGGTTTCAACCTGCCCCTCTGAAAAATGATGGACTTCGTCAGTTGGGATGATGACATTCCCAACTGAATGGAAAGTCATAAAATTCCATGGTTCCAAACCACCAACCAGACGGGGATATAGCCCCAAGATAAGGCCCAAAATATGGGACTAACTTGACGTACCTCCATTTTAGGATCCTGGAATTCCCATTAAAATGCGGCTTTTTTTGGTGGGGATAATGATATTTCATGTGAGGACATAATGATACATGGGGAGACTGAAATGGGATGTGAAGAATTTGACTATAGTGGGATATAACCCAAATTATCTCTATATTACAATGGGATACATTAATCATGCCTATCACAACTAATGGGATACATAAAAAAAACACACCTATCATAATTGATGTAGTACTGTACCAAAAGCCATAAACCATCCCCAAAGGGAACTTATGAAATTGGGATTATGTGTATTGTGACTCCCAGTCATGGTCGGTACCCTCTGGTAACTGGAAAACCATCTATTTCTATGGGCCATGGCGCCACCATGGCTATGTTAGTTTACCAGAGGGTACATTGGAAGGTTTATGAAATTGGGTTTACCACTTTAGTGGGGATATATGGTTGCTATAACTATATTTGGGGATATAATATATATATGGGGATATAAGTCACAAGCAACAATTTGACTAATAAGGATAACATAACATAGGTACATATATATATATGTATATGTATATATATATATATATTATACATATATCTATTATGAATACTAGATTATACTAGATACAATCATACCAAATCATCTGGAAGTGGAGATATTTCATGGGGATAGGGATGGGATAGGAAGAATATCATTGGTGGGGATAGAAGCCCACTTACGAGATTAACCCAGTTACATATGGGATAACCCTACTTACGAGATTTACCCTCTGGTAAACATACAAAAAACTATGGAAAATCACCATGTTTAATGGGAAAACTCACTATTTCAATGGCCATTTTCAATAGCAAACTGTTAGTTTACCAGAGGGTACTAACTAGGGCGACAATTAACCACTTCCGAAGACCCTGGGATGATCCTTAAGTATACAATTAGGGGATATGATATGGCTATACTAACTTAGTATACATCGAACAATATGGGTTTTTTTATGGATTTTAAGCATTAACAATGGCGGGTTATCATGGAGATAATGAGGGTTATCCAGAAAAACCATGGGGGGAATGACCAATGCACCTATGATGTGGATTGACCTGGAACCCCCGAAAAATGTGAATTTTGATGACGAAGCAGTGGACTTTAGGAAAACCCGAGATCCATCGTTTTTTGAAAATCCAAACACGTGGAAGGAGGACTCTCCAGCGATGGAAAACTATGGTTGATGATAAGAAGGTAGCCAGAAATGAGGATGTATCCATGGATTCCCAAAAATTATATATATATACACACATATCTATATTATATATATACATATTTATATATACATATTTATTTATACATATTTATTTATACATATATTTACATGTCCACCCTTCGATAAACAAACATGGCTCTTTATGGAAATTGACGAAAATGAATGAAAATGACCCATTTGGTTCGACGGTTTGAAACATGCGGCATGGGGAGCAGAACCAGCTGTTTCAACTATAGTAGAACTCGCCATTTTTGATGATGACACTGATAAAATCCATTTTTGGTTGCTGAAACACATTCATTTCAAACGCTTCACCAATTACAAAAAACCGGGTAAACGACGTTTACAACGATGTGTCCTTTGCCACGATTTGCAGATCCTACCATGGCTGTTACATCTGTAAGTTTACCTGAGGGTCGCGAAATCCCGTCACGAATCAAGGTAATACTAAAGCTCTGAAAAACAGATGTTTCCTATTAAAAAAAACATCTGATCTATATAGGTAAAATAAGCCTACTAAAAGACCTAGAAAAAACCCTATATCATACCCTACCGTAATATCATTTTTCCAAACCAAAAACCTACCTTGATCTAGGGCTGGTCTTTGACATCGATGGGGTTTTAAAACCACATGGCAGTGTGTCAAAACCACACTTGTACCCCTGTAGTGAACCCCTAAAAATAGCTGGGTTAAAATGGATGTTCATTCCCCTAAAAATGGTATTTTCATAGGTATTGATCCATACCCACATCCATCCCAAATGAAATCCACCAATGAAATCGCGCTCGCCTGCTTGCCCTTCTGTCGTTTGGATCGCCAGTAAAGACCTTTGTCACCGGACCTCGGTAGGTCGTGTCACGTAACGACCCTGGCTTCAAGATTGAGGTGTGGAAGTACCTTAAATGATAAAACCACTGGGAAAACCATGGGAAAATGGTAACTGAACCAATAAAATGGTGATTTTTCATGGGATGTGTAGATGATTTGTGATAGCTAAGTTGGCCAATGACTGTAATAACTATGGTGCGTTGATGTTTATTGCCAATACAACTATAGTTTATGGGTTTTGGTTGACCTACTTCTAAATAGAAATTACTGGGATAAACCCATGACTCCAACGGGATAAACCCACCATCAAACTATGGGGGTAGTGGAGCTTAAACCTGCGATCGGGATGTTGGTTTAGAAAAAACCCAGGAATAAGAAAAAATAGAAAAAGTAGCATAAACCATGTGTTTATCACAATGTATACTACTCTAATGATATTCTTTGGATTATACAAAATTAATGAAATTTCATATTTTTTCCGAGATTCTTGGAAAACCATGGATTTATTTTATCATACACCATTCTTTAGACTATGTTCGATTGGAAAATCATCAATCATTTCTGTTTCATTTCTGCCGAGTCGACCATGACGTCATCCCCGTTTCTGCGTTTGGCACCATCCGTGGTACCCATGTGGGTAGGCAACGATTAGGGTTAATGGTAGTTGTTGAAAGATAATGATATAATCGAAATAAATGTAATATAAATAGTATATTAATGGAATATGAATGGAATATAATGTTGTTTTTGGAATTACTTGAAAAATATGAGACAATAATGGAAGTATATTAGGGATATAATAAGAATATCTTTGAATATTGATGGAATATTAGTACGGCAAGACCCTATGGTTTGCCCGCAAGGTTAGAATGGAGTTCAAAATATGTTATCCTTCGACATGCTCAAAACGAACCCTAAACCTGAAACCCTAAAACCCTAAAACCCTGAAAACTCTGAATCCGAAAGCAGAAAACACTGCGTATACGCAGTATTTTCTGCAATTTCTCTTCTTATGTTCGACGACAGGGAATCCTCAATGTTGCAGTCCGGGCAAACCACGGGGTCTGTACGTATTAGTAGATATACCCTCCGCTGTCATCAAACGTGGCTAGTTGGGAAATCCCTGAACTAGCCATGCGGGTTTGCTGGAAAAAAATCCAGCCAGCCACGTTTGAGTCCGAGAGGGTACCGTAAATCAAAATAATACACGTCCCTCGGGTAATTTAACAGTTTGCCATTGAAAATGGCCATTTAGTTCGTTGATTTTCCCATTAAAAAGGGTGATTTTCCATAGTTATGTTAGTTTACCAGAGGGTATCCACATTCATGAAACAAAAACCGTCTTATAGGACTGTTGATTTATCCTCATAACTCATATATCATACATCCCCAATATACCATATCCCCCATAACCGTATTCAAACTAAACCCAAGCAACTTCTTGGGCTTTGACCCTGAGGAACACGAATCTGGGGCTCCTGACATCCCCTTTCCCAGACGTTTGCCCTTCTTTCGCTTCCAGAGGTCCCGCAAGTTGTTGCGCTGGCGAAGTTGCTTGTCACAAATGGACACCCAGAAACTATGTGAATATCATGGGGGTATATAATGACATATATATATATATATATTATAGCGGGTATAATAATATAGTAGACTGGGTGTACATATAAATATAGAGAGAGAGTGGGTATATACCAATTATGTGATATATATATATATAGTGGGATTTTGCCAGTACAATTGGTGTATACTATTATAGTTTCTTGAGTATAATTGGTATATATTGGGTTTTCTTCTGGCAATTTTTAATCAGAAAAGTGACCTCCATTTCTGCAAGGTGAAACCCAAGTTTCGTAGGTACAACCAATACTTACATGTTGGGTTTATGGTGTACGGATATATCTGGGTAAATTATAGCCATATATACCATATATAGCCATCTATAGATAGGAACTATTGGTACCATATTTCTGGGTAAACTCTAATATTTCACTAACCAGAAAAGTTCGGCTATCTTGGGAATGTGTCCCCTTACTAACCATGATTCCAGGGTTCGGGAGGACAGTGAGGTCGTGATCAAATTTGCCCAAGTATATGTATATATATCGAACTAGATAAATGGAGTTTATGAACCAACTGGTTGTCTGGTTAAGCTAAGCCATCTAAGAACTGCAATCTACCAAGACAAAAAGCTTACTTAGATAACACTGGAGAATTTTCCTAGGAGAATTTTTCATGACTGACTTCATCCGCAGTGTTTCACGTATCAATCATGAAAATCCCCCAGTGGGAAGGTTGCGGCGCCGCTGTTCCAGGCTTTATTCTCCCATGGCGCACCCAGATGGGAAAGAAGGGCGTGGTGGTGTAAGCAAACCTGGGCGCCATGACGGTTTCAAAAAAGTGGGACCCCCAGTCGGACCCCGGAAGTTGGACATGGGAATTTTATCCGAAAAGACATGGAAAAGTACCGGTAATTTAACAGTTTGCCATTGAAAATGGCCCATTTATAGATGGTTTACCTATTAAAAATGGTGATTTTCCATGGCTATGTTAAATTACCAGAGGGTACTTGAAAGTAGAGAAAAATGTAAATCTAGAAACACTAGCGACTTGAATTGCGAATGCAGCAAAAACGTGGTTGAACTTGCCATATAACACTGATGTCCAGCTTCGTCGGATGATCAGCACCGAGAAGACTCGACATGACCTGGTGAAAAACCAATGAGAAGTATACGTTGAAATAAGCCCATAGAAATGGAAGAATAAGCACATAGAAATAAGAAAAAATATATAAGTAAGCACATAGAAATAAGTAACCATAGTAAGGAAGAATCGCCAGAAATAAGCATGGAAATCACCAGCTATAACTGGGATGTCTTTCGGGCCATAAGTGTAAAGCCCTCGTTGAAGGTTTGGGATCTCATGGTCTTAGAGGGATGGGGCCCCCAGTCGAATAACGTTCAGAAACGCCTTCGAAAAGTGGCTGAAAAAACGATGGTTTATGGTAGATGTAACTATATATATATATATAGATAGATAACTAGCAAATATAGTGATCTAGTTCGTTATATCTACCACAAACCATAGAATTATCTACTATAGACATAGTTTATATCTACTATAACCATATGGTATTCATGGGCTTTACAAAGCAACGTTCGCATCACTGGAAAGCACCATCCTGTCGAAGGTGGCTTGGTGCCCATGAAAAACGTTCGCAAAAAGTTACGGGAATATACCGATATACCCAATAATTGTATATATATATATATATAATTGTGGTGTAAAATATGGGAAGATGATATGTATATATATATATACATGGGACATGATATCTACACATTTTTTGGCAATTACAAACCAACTTACAACTTGGGGGCACCATCTTCTAGCAGCCCCAAAATAGAAAGAACAGTTGGAAACCGGCGGACGTTTTTTCGAAAAAAATATCATCTAATTCATCTAATATATATATATATATATCAAAAAGTAACCACATTTTTTCGGAAAAACTGTTGGCATTGATTTGGGGACCCATTTTTTTTATCGCTCGCTGTCTTTCTGAGTTTGACTGAAATTTGGTGCCTAACAACTCCAGCAGTTGATCATTTTCCACACTTTTCGATCGCCATTACTTGGGCTACTCCTCATGTCAAAAATCACCAGTATACACTCCTTGATCTTCCCTAGCAAGCTGTATCCTAGCAAGCTACATGTCTCTAGGTGGAGATTGACCTGTTCTGTTTCGTTACCCTCTGGTAAACGAACCGTTTGCAAACTGGAAAATTGCCATTTAGTTCGTGGATTTTACCCAGCTAGAAAAGGGTGATTTTCCATAGTTATGTGAAAGTTTACCAGAGGGGATACTTTCTGGTTTACTTTCTGGTTGTCTCAAACGTGGCAAGTTGGAAGAATCGCAAATTACTTACTGGTGCTAAACGTAGGGAATGGATGGGAATGGGGAAATGGCATGATTATTGATAGTTCTTCTGGATCATTCCCTCATTCCCTGCTAAGCACCAGTAAGATTATGGATGAGTTTCCCAAGTGGAAACAAAACCATAGTGAACTAAGGGGTATACCCCAACTGCTGGGGGGGTACAACATGGTACAACCACTGTCACAGCCATCAAAGTCACCAAAAAATTACCGGTTACCGATGCCTGGGAGATTAGAGCGTATTTCCCTAATCAACCCAAACGGTTGTTGTTGGTTTACTAATGCCATGGTTTACCCTCTGGTAAACTGTTACATAACTATGGAAAATCACCATTTTTTATGGGAAAATCCATTATTTCTATGGCCATTTTCAATAGCTACGTTAAATTACCAGAGGGTATATGTCCCAATCATCAACCCTAAACCAAGTGATGTGCGTCAACTTAGTTCGTAAGTGGAGGTCTCACCTTACCAAAGCATAGTTGTAGGGGCCCCATATCCCAAGCCATCAAAGTCGCACCTCCCGGCTATCCTCCCATGATATTCTCCAGATTTTATTTAACCATATCCCGGTGACCTATGATAATATTGAAATGGGATTAAAAATTCTAAAAGTGCCCATTAAAACCCATAATTATCTTGAATCTCATTTAAACTCATCCTTAGTAATGGGATAGTTCCCAATTCTTGATTCTTAAGTGCCATTGAGACCCATGGAGAAATCAATGCCTCAGTAGCCATAGTTGTAACCCCCCCATATCCCAACTTATGGGAATTGTCACCATAATTATCCCCATTAATAACTCCAGCTGCAGATCCAAGTTCTTGTCACATCACATTATCCAGATAGCAAAAAACAACATTAATCATCTCAATTAAATTACTGACTCAATTATTCATTGAAAATGTGTTACAAAAAAAAGAAAAACCTGTTTATGGATAAAAATCTTTGATTATGATTATGATGATTAAAATCCGCCTAGATCAGCATGACTACAACCTGCACAAAACATCTATCCCATGACTATGATGGATTCTTGAGTCCCACCATCGCCGCCTCAGACTCATAGGATGCGGCCTTTCGGTGGGCTGGGAGAGTAAACCACAACGACAAAGCTCGGCCGTGAAAAACCCATGGTATAAATGGTGAAAATGTTTATAGAGAACATTTATAGAGAACATGTTGTGTATTTATGGTTATAAAATGTTATAAACGGTAAGTTGTAACTTTTATAACATGTTAATATGTTATAAGTTATAACTAACATTATATACCATTTATAATTGGGTGTTTATTTTCCACTTTGTTAGGGCTATAACATGTTATAACTTTGTAACTAGCTGACGTGCAAGTGGTAACCCGGGCCATAACTGCAACAGTCAAGATTTAACTACCTAGATTTGATGAAAAAAAACATTTTTCCACTCTCCGATTAAGCTATACAAATATGGATTTTATCTGCAAACATATGGTGTTTGCTTAATAATTCAATAGAAGCAACAAACCTTGGGATGGCCATCCCAGAAAAGGGGCCAACCTTTGTCCCTTTGGTTAGTAGTGGTTATATAATAGTGGTTAATAGTTGTTAATAGTGGTTAACAAGGTTAAATTGAACAAGGGGCAAACCTTGTTAACCAGAAAAGGGGCAAACCGGCAAACGTGTGTTTTTTTTCTGAAAAGAGGAACATACACAAACAAATCTTTGGATAAACCATGTTTTCTGTTTGACATCCGGGTTGGCTTTCCTTCTATCACCAGTTTTTTGCTGGCTTAAATATCCTGATGTTGCTGGCAAGGTCAATTCTAATAGTCCAAGATCAAAGACATTGAAATCACTAATTATTGTAGTACACATTCCAATTTTCTGGTGCCAAATTCCTTTCTAGCCCCAGTGTATTGGTAAAACGTCCTCATTTAAGTCCTCCTTATTCCTTGTTAGTGATTACCCCCAGCTACACCAAAGTAACGATCAAGGCTACCATATAATTAATCCCAATATTCTTTATTCATGATGACATGAGCCACTAATTATATGTCAATGTTTATATGAACCATTCATGTTGGGATTAATTGGCCATAATCATGAATTAATCATATGATGAGCCATTAATCATTGTCAATGATGGTTCAATGTTTATATGAGCCATTAATCATTATGTCAGTGGGAATTCCAGGATCCTAAATTGGAGGTACTGTACCATATGTCTGACCATATTTTGGGGGTATATCCCCTTACATAGCCCTTATTATATAGGCCAAACATATCTGGAATCGGTACCTCCGTCCTCAATCGGTTCCTGAAATGACCAGTGAATTGGGACCTTTACTCATTGAATATCCCATATGTTATCCCAATAAACCACTATATTCCAATATTTTATACCATATGATATACCTATTATTGGGTCTACCACATCAATGCCACATGGCCATTGATTATGGGATCGAACTATACAGGGGGTGGTACCAGTGGCCCAGCCGCGGCCTAAAAGGCTCCGGATCTGCGCGGCTTGGAACGCCGCCTTAAGCGGCGTGGAACGCATCGATTTATATAGGGAGATTGGGATGATCACTCAAAAATGATGGGAAAATTGGGATTCAACCACAAGATGGGGCCCCATAGTTATGTTTGTTGGTTTATAAACCATGAAATAATCCCCATGAACTAGTTCGTTATATCTACCATAAACCATTGTTAAGCCACTTATAAACCAACTGAACGCTATCTTGGGGGCCCCATCCTGCATGAACAATACATGAATATGTAATATGTATGAATTTTAACTTATATGTACTATATGAAAATGAAGATATATAACGTGACTTGATGCCCCTAATTGAGATTTTTCACGTGGTTCAAGGTGATTTAACTATCAACAATTGAGGATTGACCAGCGACAAACTTGGATTTCTAAAAGAAAGAATAGTTATTTTACCAGAAAAAAGGCAATTCACATGGTTTGAATTAACATGCGGAATGTTCATACAGTTTGAAACATGAAAATGTGTAGTGTTAACCTACGTGATCCTACATGCGTTTAACATACATCGGGGTTTTACTTCCCGAGGTAGTTGGATATACATAGTGCCCCAGTTCGGAATCGCGTTCAGTTGGGGCCTACATAACTACAATTTTTGTAGGACTTTCCTGGTAGATATATAGTTGGTTTATAACTCCAATATCTATGGTTTATAGTGCTTATATCTATAGTATTCATGGGCTTTATAAACCAACAAACATCACTGGGGGGTACCACTATGTATATCGGGTTGCCGTATTTCTTCTCTGGGATTCTGAAGTACCCTCCGGTAATTTGTTACAGTTGGCTATTGAAAATGGCCCATAGAAATAATTGATTTACCCATTAAAGATGGTGATTTTCCATAATTATGTTAGTTTACCGGAGGGTCATCGTGATCAAGCTGTTTTTGTGTGGAAATATATATATATATCGGCAAAAACCAGGGGAGCCTGTACAAAATGACAAACCTCATCCGCCCACGAATGCACATAACCATCTAAGATTCTTAGAGAGTATAGATTCCTCTGGTAATTCAAATAGCTACAGTATGTGAGCCATTTAGTTCCATCATTTACCGATTCAATATGATGATTTCCATAGCGAACTGTTAGTCAGTACCAGATGGTTCCCATTTTTCCCACAGTTTATATTTTCTTCTGCTGATGATTTGATCAATTAATTTCCCAGAATTATCCAGAAATTATATAGGTTCGTTCCCTAAATGACCAAAAAAAGGCCGGACACATAACTGTGAGTCTCTGGTTGCTGCCACCCCTTGATCTGAGTTCCACACCATCAGATTGAATTGCTACCTGGCCAAAAGATGGTGGCATATGGTATACCCAAAACATTTTTTCCAAGTTTGGAGACATCAAACATGAATGGTATCAATTATTCTCAAATGGGAATTTAGTCATTTTTTGTAAACGCGCTTACCACATTATATCCAACATGGATTTGAATGGATTTGATATACAAGTAGAAGTGGGATTTGACCATGGAAAATGGAGACCAAACCATCAACAATGAATTTAAATTCGGATTTCAAGGCAAACAAATTGGCATATCACTGATATCACGAACCAATCTGGATGAATTATTGGAATTCACCAACCTGAATTTTTGGGTCATTTTTGGTGACGCTTCCCTTCCAGATTTTAATCATATGTTATGATTCACCCTTAAAAGAAAATCCTGTGGGTACCATCTGGTGAAATGACATTCACACTTTGCCATCTGGAAGCCATCACCATGTTTTTTTTCAGAACGGTAAACCATCTATTTCGATTAGGGCCATCTATATACCATGGCAAACTGTTAGTCATAACCATAGGGTAAATGATACGGTGGATGGAAGAAATCCTGCACCAGATGGTATATGGCGTATCCCCTCATAATCTCATTATTTACTATCTTTCATAGTTACCTAACGGTTGCCAACTGGTGCAGGATCACAGTATCATGTCAAAAAACCTCCAATAAACCATGTACACTTTCACTCGTTGTTGTGACATCTTCGTTTTTCAGAATTTTCCTTACGAAATACCTGGTGAAGTCGTTCTGACGTCGTGAACTGGCGGTAGAAATGTGTCCGCTAAAAATTGGGCACGTTCAATGTTCATTCTCAGGGATGCGTGTGAAAATACACCAAAATGGTCCTCAGGAAAGTTGTCATTAACCACGAAACTTGGGGGCATTCTATTTGCCAAACCCAAATACCGTTGAAACAACCTCGTCTTTGGTTCAATATCAATATCCCCATTGATTCACTTGGCAATGTTTAATTTTCAACCATCTGAATATGTTTGACAATGCGGCATACCCTGCATTTATGGCCAATTTGATAGGGAAAATGGAGATTCATCAATGGATTTAGGGATCGTTTTCAGACAAACAAACCCACAAAGGTTGCTTATAGTCCTGGTATGTCCTGGTTATAGGTGGGAAAAATATATAACATTTTTATTTTTGATTTGATCTAGGTCCTAGGTAAATTATCATATTTCACCAACATGAATAGTTCGGCCATAGAAGGGGATGTTTTCCCTTATTAACCATGATTCCAGGGTTCGGTCGCAGTGAGGTCGTTAAATCTTACTCGGATTTAATCCAACGCTCCCAGGGCGCCTGGTCCGCGAAACATCGAGCCTCCAAGCAGTGAACGGAGGAATTTGCTGATTTGGAGTATTTGGAGGTTATAAAAACATTGTTTTTTTCCAATAGGTTCACCTACATTCTCCATGTCTGGTTCATCAAATCAATGGGCTATATTTGTTCAACAAGACTATGTTTTTTTGGGTGATTCAATACCATGACTCTGGACATGTTTAAGCGGGGTTCACCAACATGGCGCGGGTTTCACCAAAAAGCTGTTTGGGATTGACAAACTGAATCTAAGAGAAATGGGTTGGCCATTGGCCACATGTATGTTTTGAAAAAGTTGGTTCAGGAACGTTAGGGGGTGTGATCAATAAAACATGTACCATCTGGCATCGTGGCATTACCATTGGTGGAGCAGCACCCAATGTAAAGAAATGTGGTGGGTGCAAAACCGTGCCAGCACAGGCAATTTTTGCTGCGAGCCCCATCTCATACTTGTCCCAGACTGGCCAAGCATTCTTGCAATGAAGGCTGGTTTTTAAACCTCTTTGCCCATGCTGTCCACAAGCTGGACAACAGTGTCTGGCATCAGGCTGTTGACCAAAAATGGACATCCCAGGCCAGGGTTTCCCTTTTCTACTTTGAAACGTGCCAGCTTTCATTGACTCTTGCATTGAACGCATTTGCCGTTGAAAATGCCCGCTTGACCGCAACTAGTTTACACACTTTGCCGTGCCACTTGCCGGCACATTTGCCCCTAATTTTGCATGTCCATCACTTCTTCGGATGCTCTGCCATACCACTTGCCGGCACAAATGCCATGGTTTTTCGTTCCCACAGAATTAACCACAGGTTCTGCCGCTAAGTTTGCCGGCCACAAAACCCAAGAACTCGTGTTTTTGAGTTGCGGCGGCCCCTCTGCCAGTGGTTTTGCCATCCCTTTTGCCGCAGTTTTAGGTCAATTTGGCCCAAGAAGTAATTATCTATCTTTATAGTACCTCGCTACTTTCAAGCCATAACTGTAAGAAATCAATCCTACACTCAGTTTTTTGTTAAGCCCTGCTGAGGCGCCTTCAAGGCACTCCCGGCGGTGTTTCGCCATGGCGACGCGGTCATCACCTGGGAAAGTGGGTGGCCGTTGCCATGGCAACGGAAAGTGGTAACCCTGGAAATCTCATCCCCTCAACATACCCTCTGGTAAACTAACAGTTTGCTATGGAAAAAATCATCGTTTATTTCATAGGTAAATCCACTATAGATGGGCCATGTTCAATAGCGAACTGTTAAATTACCCGCAAACACCCCTTTTCCCCCACACCCTTCTTGTCTTGGGAAGATCAACAAAGGTATTAGGGAATATAAAAGTCCCACCCCCGTTAAACTTTACATTCATTTTACATTCATTGAAGATCTTCAATAAGAGTTTAATTCTTCCACCCCGTTAAACTTCTACATTCATTGAAGATCTTCAATAAGGGTTCAATTCTCCCACCCGCGTTAAACCTCAACATTCATTGAAGATCTTCAATAAGGGTTTAATTCTCCCACCCCCGTTAAACTTCTACATTCATTGAAGGCCTTCAATAAGGGTTTAATTCTCCCACCCCCGTTCAACTTCTACATTCATTGAAGATCTTCAATAAGGGGGGTTTAATTCTTCCACCCCTGTTAAACTTCTACATTCATTGAAGATCTTCAATAAGGGCTTAATTCTCCCACCGGGGTTACACTTCTATATTCGTTGAGGATCTTCATTGATGATGATAACGATGACGATGACGATGATGATGATGATGATGATGATGACGATGACGATGACGATGATGATGATGATGATGATGATGATGATGATGTGGTCCATGGCACGAACCAAGGGAATTGCGTGGCTCTACTTTGCACACCTCATGTGTGTCGGGCACACCAGCTAGAAGGTGACAGAGCCAATATGCCCAATCGATCCACAAAATCAAGACGGGTCATCCCAAACTCAAGCTGACGCAATCCAGGGCGCGCAACTGTGGAATTCTGAGTCTGAAGGCTCACCTCGTACTGGGGATCTCCATCCCGAGTGCGAATGAAAGGCTGCAACGCAGATCTCGGGTCGCGCCATGATTCCAAGGCCCAGATGACAAAGCTGTAGGCGGAAAGGCCAAATAACGAAGGCCCTGACAAAGCATCATACCGATGCGTTCTGATCTAGAACATCAAGTTAACCATAATGCTAAAATATCCCATTTTTACCACGTTTTGAGGTCATACGAAGAAGGCAGGCCAACAGGCGCGGGCAAGACGAGGTGTTTGGCCGTTAAATTACCAGAGGGTAGGTGCCCACAATAAGGTACCTCAAAATGTTCATAGCTGCATTCATCAAACATGTTTGCGATTTGGGCAATGGAAGTGATCAGATCGGAGCAAGCCAAGTCCATCAAACCTGATGAATGGTAGGTTCTCATTGGCTCATGTTTAAAGAGCAGCAGTAGCTCTACCAAACTGACACCAATATCAAAAATCCGTGACGTGGCACTGAAAAAATAAACCTCAAAAGATGGGTAGACACAAATCATGCTTAAAGATTGGGATTCTGTTGCGAAATATATTGAAACTGATGTACATAAAATAAGCCTGTTGACTTCCAACATATATGTTATTTGAGTAAGTGTTCACATCTGCTACTTGATTCTTGGATAAGTTACGACCTTTTGCCGGCCATATGGGTCCAAAAATTGGGGTAAAACATGATAAAACTCTTCCGGTTGGAGGTCTCTTCCAAGGACGCACCAAGCAAAAGCATGGGAAAAATCTCACGATCTGGGCACCCCCCCACCAAGGTGTAGCTACATTTACAATCTCATTCAACTGTAGATACATATATATACATATATATATGCATAAAAAATATATACATATATAAATATCCTCCATCAATCTCATTATCTTACAATCCGATATCAATCGCCATCTCTAGTGATTTTGGCGGGGCAAACTGCCAAAATTGTTGGTTAAATTAAATTCCCTCTCGTTTGCGGGTGCCCACATTGCACCACATTTCCCCAATTATCTATGATGTTGATTAAATCACCATTTGTTAGTTTGTTGCTGAATCATGTTAAATCCATCTTTTATGGCTGGCAACATTAATACTACTGCAACCCACAAAGAAAAGTAAAGTCCCACTTCCAAAATGATAAATGACTTGTCGATCGCTTAATTGGTGTTACCGTAGCCTCCGGTAATCAAACCTGGCTTAGCTGGATTTTCAACTTTTGATGATTTTCCGGGCCAATTGTTTACATGGAATTTAACCAAGAAAAACCATGCAAAAGTGAGATTCTTGGAGGATAAACACGCTTAAACCAGTTTTGCGGTTTTGCGCACATTTGTGGGGGCCTTTTTCTCCCAATCCTTCCGTTGAACATCACGCCTCAATTCGTGGGAAGAGCGCCGTAAGACCTGGGGCATGCCGTGGCTGTCACTCGCTGCGCCATGGCTCTGAAGTTCTGTTGTAAAGTGGGTAAAACAATGCCATAAACCACCCACTTAGGAATGGTTTATACCTACTATTTGTCTATTTATGGTGATTTGGGGGATGGTTGATTACACCACAGTCCCACAGTTCTGGCACTTTTAAAAGTAAAATATGAGAAAGTAATGATTAAGCAATGGATCTAGAGGTATCCCATTTTCAGACAAAGCCACATGGTGAACCGATTTAGCCAATTGGGCGGGTTTAGTGACACAATATTATGATATATTATATACAGAGATACACTAAGATCCGTTGGGTACGTACTGGTACATACCTTTATGGCTTCAAGAAATGCGGGTTTTCACGTTCAAGAAGAATGTTACCCTCTGGTAATTTAACATAGCTATTGAAAATGACCATTTATAGTGGATTTTCCCATTGAAAATGGAGATTTTCTATAGTTATGTTAGTTTACCAGAGGGTAAATGCGGTTTTAGCATGTGAACATACAGGATAGGTCTTGAAAAACTTGGGAAACGGGTCCCGTTTCCAGAGTCAGGGTGAGCAGCTCACAAACCCTGAGAACCTCCCATGATGCCAAGAAGCCAATGGGAATTTCATTCGCCACCCATTATGGCCCGAGTTATACCACTTATACCATCTGGTTATTTAACATAGCCTGGAAAATCCCTTATAAATGGAGGTTTCTAGGTAGGAAAATAATCATAAATGGGCAATTTTCCATGGCTATGTTAAATAACCAGAGGGTAAGTACTAACAAAACCCCATTTGTAGAATGTGTAATCCAATTGAAATAACCAGTTATAACTAATATCCTCTGGTAATTTAACATAGCTATTGAAAATGGCCTATCTATAGTGGAGTTACCTATTATAAATGACGATTTTCCATAGCACCAATTATTGGAATTCGATGGCCAGAAATGACGGTCTACGCAACAGAAATGAGGGTCTAAGCAACTGGAGCTGGAACTACATCACAACTTGTTTGTGTCAAATGTCGCTCAGTCCCAAAAATTATCACATATATATACTAGTATTTATATGATATATTATATATGTATTATATATTATATATTAGATATTATATTATATTATTATATTATATATTATATTGTATGCATTACATTATATAATATATATCTTATAATATATATACATTATTATATATAAATATATATTATTATATATATATGTATATTATTATATATATATATATTATTATATTATATATATATATA
>Ga0126342_10000433_pt1 | contig 44646 bp, 32 predicted proteins | sample Cyp1metagenome_FD_92528 | JGI IMG/M metagenome (GOLD analysis project Ga0126342, IMG submission 92528) | Coral microbial communities from Lord Howe Island, Old Settlement Bay, Australia - Cyphastrea 1 metagenome | ecosystem: Host-associated > Invertebrates > Cnidaria > Coral ...
ATGTTATGATGATGTTATGATGATGTTATGATGATGTTATGATGCTGTTATGATGATGTTATGATGATGTTATGATGATGTTATGATGATGTTATGATGATGTTATGATGATGTTATGATGATGTTATGATTATGTTATGATGATGTTATGATTATGTTATGATGATGTTATGATGATGTTATGATGATGTTATGATGATGTTATGATGATGTTATGATTATGTTATGATGATGTTATGATGATGTTATGATTATGTTATGATGATGTTATGATGATGTTATGATGATGTTATGATTATGTTATGATGATGTTATGATGATGTTATGATGATGTTATGATGATGTTATGATGATGTTATGATGATGTTATGATGGTGTTATGATGATGTTATGATGATGTTCGTATATGTTGGTCCGTTTCAAAGTCTCTTCACTGATTTGCCTTTTGGTAAACGGGTAAGCTTAGAAAAAAGAACTGGGCTTGGAAAATGATTCTGTGAGTGGAAATGGCAATCTGATGGGGAGATGTCTGCTGGATGTTGGAAAATGCAGCATCATGATAAAGGGCAGTTGAGGGTTTCAATCCTAACGTCTTGATCCTTGATTATAATTATTCTTTTCATTGATTACTATCCCACTGAGTACAGGACATAAATCGATGGTTGATCATCCCGCATCAACAGAACCCATCGCTGTCACTGCAATCCCTCTCGCAAACGCCTGAAACATGAAAGTTGGAGGTGTTCTCTTGCTCTATCACCTTGATAAGAAAAATTGGGGTTTCCATAAATGGGGTACAGTACCCTAAAATGAATGGCTTAGAATTGAACGTCCATGGACCATGGATGATTTTGGGGCTACACTGAGATCATCCGAACCCAGTCGCTGGAAGGTCAAATTTGTTGGCCATGTCTGCAAAATTGGGGACCTCAATACCTCGGTCACCTTAAGCTTTTGCAACCTGTTAAACAATTCGAGCAAGTTCCAAAAACATGGTGTGGACTGCATTTGACAGTCAGGGTTTGTGAGGACGGATTCCTCTAGAATCCCATCCAACCTCTAAACTAGACATGTTAATCATGTTGTCTCTAAGCTTTTTGAGCTCCCCGATTCTGTCACCAATGCCTGTTTCATTAGCCAATCGTCACAGCTTTGCCTCACGCTGCACCTGTAACCTCTGTGACGCTCACACTGCAATGCACGATGCCGAGGGGTTTTCGTCACTTTCTCCACTCCATGCGAGCGAGGTTTCGCTGCTCAAACCAGTAGAGGATGCTGATCAGAACGACCAACTCAGGGCGAGGAGTGTGGCTGTGATTGTGTGACTGGGGTATATGGGTATGGATCAATACCTATTAATACCATTTTTAGGGGAATGAACATCCATTTACCAGCTATTTTGATGTTCACCAGGGGTACAAGGTTTTGACACACTGCCATATGAATTCGGATAGATATCATGGGGATATCAGGGATGTGCATGGAAAATATATAGTGGGGATGTGACGCCGACACCAGGTCTGGGCCAAGTTGCGAGAAACACCAAGAAGCCAGTCAGCAACCACCTGAAAAATCGACACAGCCAAGCGCGGCAAAATTGGATGGTCCAGGATGGTCCAGGTATGCCAGGTGAGTTGACCTGATGAATCTTCCCCTGACATCATGGGGAACGTTGAGTATTTAAATTGACACCAAGCAAAAAAGAAGATACTCACAAGGGGAGGAGTCAAAACCTATCATGGAATCATGGCCCATATTTGGGGGACTAAACATCCATTAGCCAGCTATTTTAGGGTACCTAGGACCTAGGGTCCCAGGATTTTGATACATAGCCACATGTTTTTCTTCCGCTCCCCAGAGGTAGAACCGAGCTCCTCCTGCAGTGGAATGTTTTTCTGACAAGTGGCAGGCGCAGATCCGAAATGGTCTTGGTGGTCTGCAGCTTGTGCACATCATCCTGGCACAGAAAGAAACACATTGAACAGCAAGGCATGAAGTTGGGACGTTCGTAGAGGCTATGAAGGGCTAGTTGGATAAAGTCGGCAAAAATCCATGAAGACCCTGAACCTCCTGCGCTTGGTGGGGCATATGAACCCCTGGGGGGGTTGGAAGGCGCAACTGACAACCACCAGAGATCAATGTGCAAAATCTCCACCATTTCTTAATACTTCCAGCCAGCCACAACCATGACCTTTTTAATCATTTTTAGGCTAATTCAATCAAGAAGTTGAATCGCCCGCCCTCAGTGGGGTGCCCATGTACAGCGATTGTGAGGAGAGGACCCTCCTTGAACTCGCAGAGCTTGTCGATGGATTCCAACTGCTTCTTTTCCTCCTCGGTTTCAGCCAACTTCCTTGGTGCGCCGCGAAAAGCGGCTGATGCTGCTGTCATGTTTATTTTGGATGGGGATGAGCTGAACAGTGCACTATGCACCAGGGCTACATCTGCGGAAAAAAAACATGTAGAAACATGTTCGCTGCAACCTGGACGTTTGCCCGGAGTTGATGTCCCGCAATCAACGTATTGTTCAGAGGGGGTGGCTAATTTTGATCCCTCATGACTCATGAAGATAACGTTGATATTATTTCCCCAACCAACATATTGTTCTGAGGAGGTGGCGTTCGGCATATTGGTCATAGGGGGTGGCGGATTTGATCCCTCATAAAGATAATGTTGATGTAATTACCCGATTCAACATACTGGCTATAGAGGGTGTGGCGTGTTGTTAGCCCGTTCAGCATATTGGTCAAAGAGGGTGACGGATTTGATCCCTCATGATGATCAGGTGATATTGTTTCCTCATGAAGATAACTGTATTCAAGGTATCTTTCACATGCCACCGTGGCCTAATTTTCCCCCTTGGCCTTGCTTGGATTTGCAACTTCCCAGAAACACAGAATTGTCTCTGCTATGCCACAATGATGAGTCTGGGCGAATGTTAAGGTTGCGGACAACATGTTTAAAAGATATAAATTCAAAAATATAACATTAGCATATACTATCGACCAACTAGAAACCAGACAAACTATTGACAAATCAGAAACACACAATTAACACAGATCAAATGTATCAAACTATCAACTATTGTGAATTGTTTGTAGTTTGTATGGCATTGTGCGATTCCTAGTGTTCCATCCGCAGCTAAGCCACAAGATCGTATTCTTCGTCACGCCCCAGCCGTTCACCTGGGACGCCAATGCGATGGCCGGGTCATGTGTGGTACCTTGGGGTGCATCCCATTTCGGAAATGATGTGCAATAAATACCGTGTACCCTCTGGTAAACTAACATAGCTATTGAACATGGCCCATTTATAGTTGATTTACCTATTAAAGATAGTGATTTTCAATAGCTATGTTAGTTTACCAGAGGGTACCATACCTGGTTGGTGGTTGACCTAACCCTCTGAAAAATATGAGTTCGTCAGTTGGGATGATGACATTCCCAATATATGGAAAAATAAAAGCAATGTTCCAAACCACCAACCAGATATCATGTACCATACTAATATGTGAAGTATGCCCAACATTCCCCAATAAATATACGGGTTATAAGATATACATATGGCTTATGAACTACTTGCAAATTGGGATGCACATCCAAATAGTGGATGATGGCAATGATGGTCCAAAGGAGCACTGTGCCCAGTTGGAGAAGCATCCAGCAGACAATCCATGCATCCAGCAGTGGGGGTCTTGGTCTTGGAATCCGCCAACCAACAGTCATCAAAAGTCACTCGCATTAAGTTTTCCGGGCCAGTTGTCCGGCCAGCATAAAAATGACTTTCATTACAACCCTCTGCATTGACAAATGAAGATCAGTCTGCTCAAATCTAGGAGTATATTTCAGCAAATAATGACATTTCCTGGAAGATTTCCACTGGTTTTACCAACATTCCCCGAATGGCCTGTTTCAATCCTCGACTGCAGGCCGCCCAAGCTTTCACCGCGTCTTGGAAGCTGCTGCCCTCGATGCAAGCATTGAAGGCCTGCGAAGCCATGGCAACGTGAAGGTCCGGTGCCCTGCATCTTCCCCAAATATGAAACCAGGTTTTGATTCAATGGGTGTTCATAGGTTTTCATAGGGTTTCGATTCAAATAAATCAGCCTATTCTGTTTTGTTTTGATTTTTTTTTGTATAGGTTTTGACTCAACACCTGTATGACATATATGAAATATAGCTATACCGTCCGAAGATTGCAGCACAGTGCCATGCTGTCACATCACAGCCAGGGGGATACCCGGACGGGTACAGCTCACCGCTTGAAGTCCATCATTCCAGGCAGCTCACAAAAAATACTGTCGAAAATAAGTCCATTGTTTCGAAATGGTAGTATAGTAAAACCAGGTCAAACCTATATAACCCCATAGACATGAACAACCACTTCTGGCCGATCTTTCCGTTTTTTGGTAGTTCGCAGTGACCCAGCGGTGTGACCCAACCGCCCCAAGCAAAACCTTGAGTCCTTTCTGCAGGTCTCCATTATGGCAATAGACCTGGCATTGAAATGGACCCTTGGACGCGATATATGTGGGGCACATCCACACGCAATTGGACACACCCATGAACCAAAGAAATCATACGAAGTCATAGTATATACCTTGGAATAAGAAAACAACTCATCTTATCCCCGGTATTTTTGCATAGAATTGCCCTCTGCTTTTCGAGGGGGTGTTCTCGAGAGTTGCTTCGGATTCATCGACAACTGGCGTGTCGTTTGACTCAACTTGTTGAACTCACGGGCTTCAGCAATAGGTCATAATAAGTATTAATAAGTCCGATCTTACACTTGAGTCCCTTCCAAGACTTTTCACTGAAACCATTGCCCTTGAGTCACGCCCCAACAAAAACCACTCAACTTCCAAAAGGACAGCGACAGGTCGCTTCCCATGTTTTCCCAGAGACCCACCTGGGTGCGCATCAAGTTCAAGCCACGCAGGTCATCCTTGTCCTCCGGCTCTGTCATGTCATTCACCACCGCCAGGGCCTGCCGAAACCTCAAGGACAGCGCCGGAGCTAATAACCATGGCCGGACCGTGGCTTCTGTGTAGTGAAAAGCCATGATCAACGAGTTTTATGAATGGTTAATTACTGGTTAGTTAGTGGTTAATGAATGGTTAGTTGATGGTTAGTTGATGGTTAGTTGATGGTCAAACAATGTTTATAGTTAATGGTTAGTTAATCGATGGTTAATCAATGGTTAATGAACGGTTGATTAACGGCTAATTCATTGTTATAGGTAATGGTTAATTGACGGTCGGTTAGTTAATGGTTCTAGTTACTTGTAATAGTTAATTGATGGTTGATTCATGGTTAATGAGCGGCTAATTAAAAGTTGATTAATTGTTAGTTAATGGTTATTTAATGGTTAATTATTGGTTAGTTAATGGTTATAGTTAGTGGTTAGTTAAATTAATGGTTAGTGAATGGTTAATTAATGGTTATAGTCAATTGTTAGTTCCTGGCTACCCAATGGTTTACTAACGGTTCATTAACGGTTAATTAATGGTTGGCTAACGGTTAATTAATGATTAACCAATGACTAATTGACAGTTAACTATATAATAGTTAGTCAATCGTTAATTAATTGTTAATTGATTGTTAATAGTTAATGGTTAATAGTGGTTAATGTATTAATGATTGACAAGAATGGTTCTTCCGATAGTTGATAAGGATACTTCCTCAATAATGTCTTAACGTGGGAATCCCAATGCCACAAACAACTATGTATGTATGGTGATCACTTGGGAACATTTTAATGTTGGTTTCACTCATGAATTCAAGTCATAATAATTTCAGAGCCAATCATATATATATATATATACATAGCATGTCATTTACTGTAATGAACTTATACTGCACACTCGACATGATATTGATTTTATGATAGTTATGTAGTTTTCATGACTACAAGTCATACTTACAGTGAACATATGTGAACATCAAATGTCATCAAATCACAAATCACAAAGAATTTCAGCCACCACTTGGCGCAAACTCAGTACGTCACTTCTCCAAATTCATCGACGCCTCCAGCCACGGGCTCCACACTGAAGACACTGAAGTCATGGAGGGGATTTTTCATGCCCAATGTATACCATGTTTATGGAACTTATATTTTTCTATGACATAAGATACGAGTATGTGATATACCATGATATACCCTAATATGCTTCATATTAATGGAATAGTTACACCTACATTTAAGGGTCACTTCGGGGGTAAATGTTGGCAGATATACCATACATGGAGCATTGGGGATACAAACAAATGATGTGGCAAAAACCAAAAACGTAAACACGTTTAACATATTATGGGTTGACAGACGAAAAATGTATATCCCGTCGTTCACACCAAAATCCATATCCAAAGCTGGACGGCCGAAAAATGGATGGTTCATAAACCCTTACAAATGCCGTTGTTAGAAATTCACAAGCCCTCAAAATCCAGAGATTGAGCCATCCCCTTGACTGTCGCAATTCAATCCCAACTCAATCCCATTAAAATCATTAAATCCCAACTCAAATCCCATGAATTCCCATTAAACATCCCAGTAACCCCCAGTAAAGCCCAGTAAATCCAATGTTGGTACCACATGGCAGTGTGTCAAAACCAATAGTACCCCTTCTGTTCACATCAAGTCATAGCTGGGATTTATGGATGTGAATAACCCACTAAAAATGGTATCTATATAGGTATTGATCCATAGCCACATTCCAAAGATAGTCAGTCCATCGTCCGACTCGCCTTCGCCAAGGTGGCCAGGAATTCGAAGCGATCCTCGTTGGATTCCAATTCCTGGCGGAGGAGTTTAAACCAGAAGTTACTGGTAATGTATGAATTACATAGACTCAATGGATTGGTTTAAGGGAAAATCTACACCGGAAACCATGGTTTTTACCATCAAATATAGGGCTTTCCTGTAGATTTTCCCTTAAACCAATCCATTGACATAGACATGTATGGTAAGTTGCATAGTATAATTAGATATAATTAGCATAGATCCCAGTTACAAAATTTTCTAAAGTTGATATTTAGAATTATTTCGATACTAGATATGGACATGTCTTGGATTATTAAGCGGTACTAACCATTCGGAAGCTGGGATGCACATCATGATAGCCCCCTGCTGGGTGTCTGGCAGGTGGGGTAGGTTGAATGCAACGACTTACCCTTCACGATGATGCATTCGTACAGCAATTCTATACGTTATTTTAAGGCCATACGGCATTATACGGCTAAACATATGTAACATATGTAATTATACGGCTATGCATATGTACGTGTATGTATATTATAAATATATATAGTTGAATAGATAAATAAACAAATAAATTCATACTAGAGGCTCAGAACTGAGCGCTGCCAACATAAAAGGTTTACCCATACGTCAAACAACAGTTTGACACCCAACTCACTGGGTTGCTTGGCCATATGCTACTCCTGCACAGCAGACCTTGCCCATAAATGGGCCGTAAAGGAACTCATATTTGCATGAAAGCATTCGAAATATGGTGGAATATGGTGTCTCTGCGTGTGTATTCAAAACCATCCTAATTAGAATCATTTCAGTTTAAATTCAATGTTTAGGCCCATGTATGGGTCATAAAGATGCTACAAGGTCCTCCCCTCTACACAATACATGAATCTTTTAGCCACCAGTAATTGTAATCCGTCTAGAACCTTTTAGCCACCACGAAAGAAAAACAACGATTTCACCATTAATTAACCGTTAATGAACCGTTAATAAACCATTAACTAACTGGTAGCCAGGAACTAACAATTGAGCCACCAGATTTCACCAAAATCAACGAGTTTTGTCTGAGGACTGCACGCCCACGCGCTTGAAGCCACGGAGCATGACCTGAGACCCGAAACAGCCGGCGGATCTAAGCATAAACTGAAGATCCCTAAAGATTCGCGCTTCGTTAAGGGTCCATTTTTGGATCTAAACTTGTTTAGTGTATTCTCCAAATGGTGGATTGACCAGAATGCTGAAATATAAACACATATAAACACATTATAAACACATATAAACACATATAAACACATCCTCGGCAAATATATGGGATCTAACCATCAAACTTGTGGCGCCAAATGACAACGGATTTTTCTTTGTTCTGGAAGATGTAAATCTGTGAGATTTCCATCTTAAATATTGGCCGGGGGATAGTAGTCACCCCAATCAGCCCAATCATCCAAGGGGACGGTTGATTTTTCGCCAGCGAACCACCGAAGAAATGATGGTAGAATGATGGGATATGTTGGGGATATCCATGGATATCCAACCAGAACCAACCAGGGGATTCAAGCCATGAAAATGATCTGCTTGGTGGTTTAAACGCGTCAAACATGAACCATAACTATGCGTAATGTGTGGATCATGATCCTCTTTGTTGGGCCTATGGGGCAGTGACAGTGCCGATCAAGCACCGTCGCTTCAAGCGCCAAATTCGTTGGATGCTAGTGTTGGATATTGTTGGTTATGTTATATCCCCACAAAACCACCATAAAATCCTTGTAACATCAGATTTACATGTGCCCAACGCTCCAAGAAAAAAACATGTGCTGGATTGAATCATCTGGTATCGGGTACAGTTTTGGGTCTGGTCAAACTTAGGTACGAGTACCCCTTCTAGTTGAGGGGGCCCAACATCTTTAACCATGCTCGCGAGGTTTGCCAGGGGAACTCACAACCATCACTGGCGCGTTGCGGAACTCACACCGCCCCACCCAAGAAACGTTGCAGCATCGTTCCCATTGTTCATCTGCAGCATAGGCCTTTCCAAGTCCGAAGATGGCCTGGAGGTTGAAGGGATCCTGCAGCCGTCATCCAACCATTGGGAAATCTTTCGGAACCATGTTGAGGTGATCATCAAAAAAAACAAAAAGTCCAAAAAATGAAAAAGAAAAGATACAACCCCCTAGCGGAGTTTACAGGAAGCGGTTGTTTCATTGAACATTCAGGAACATGATTGGATATTGGACATAAGGCCGCGAAAATTGGGAAGAGAACAGGGTCTTTAAAAAGCTTAGCTTAAGCGGAAAACAAACATCCATAACTGAGGAGGATCTTTGGAACTTGAAAACACGCATAATGATCACATAGCTGATTCAGGGTTTCAAGTTCATGGCCCTCAACACTACTGGGAATAAGATGGAATAAGCATAAATATGGAAACATCACCAGGATACCATTGGATTTCTGAGAAAGCATGACACATGGGAAAGCAACTGCCTTTACATTTGAGGCCACAGCGTTCAGATGTGTGTTTTCCTTCTCAAAAGTCACACTTTTTAAATATACCGGAAACGCATGGTAAACGACCCAACACAATGCCATTCTGGTCTCCTCAGCCAATTCATCCCTGAATTTCTTCGCTTCGTTTGAAGTGCCAGGCTTTGGATTCCTCAAAGTCGTCGACTGATCACCGTAAAATCAAAGGCTGGAAATATTCGCACAGCGGATGGATCCTGCTGACAGGCACATGAAATATCGAAAGCCTTCGTGCTGTTCAAGATTGCTTCAAGTCCCCATATTTGTGGACTCCAGATCTTTGGAATCTCTTTTTTTGTGTATTCCACCCTCAGCTGACAAGGATCCCTTTCATGGACTTCATCAACGACCTCACATGGCATTGGGGAGTCTGCGTGTCACCAAGCAAAATGAGGGTGCACAACCAACACAAAATCCCAAGACCCTCTGGTGTCATCAAACATGGCTGCAAAATCCCCTATGAAAATGCAGTTTACAGTTTAAATGGGAACATTTCTCGGAAAATCATGGAACTAAATGGGGGATCTTCCAGCAGCCATGTTCGATTACCAGAGAGTACATTAAGGGAATTTTCTGGGAAAGCGCCTGCATCTGGAGGTGCAAAAACCACTGAAAAAGCATTTCACTCGAATACTAAACAATGGAAGAATATGCGCACAGAGGTGTTGGTTGCTTTCTGGTAGACTGGTAGACGTTTGTTCCAAAATGGGAAACTCGATCAGTGGACACAACCCACTGGCCAATTGTAGAGAATCCATTGGCCAATCCACTATGCGCTGGCGTTCTTGGGAAGTCAAGTTTGGAGAGTATGCAACATGTGGTTCATCCCAGCCATGTTGTATTTGTTTAAGTTCCGCTCATTAATGCCCATTCTTGGCAGTATAGTCGAACTTAGTCTCACTAGCGTTCCTTTGACGCAAGTCAATATTGTTTTTGATTATTCATGCCATTGTTTTCGGTCATATCCCTGTGTTTGGATGAAATTAAGTATTTTTTGTTGGACCTAGACGCACCCCAATTTCAATTCGCGACCAGTGGGCAAAGCTGCCATAGTTCATCCATGCTATATAGTTACATCTATAATTATCCAAACAAAATCATGGCCCGAAAATATCCCTTAAATCACCCCAAATCATGCAATTATAGCCTTCCACGGGTGACTCTGAACCTGGGGTATACCGTATATACCTCCCAAATGACCAGTTCCATCCGAAAAATGATGATGAATCCTCAAAATATACAAAAATGGGTGTTTCCTGAAATGGGGAGTACCCCACTAGCTGGATGGTTTATTCCATGGAAAATCCGACTAAAATGGATGATAACTGGGGGTATCCCCCCTGACTTGGGAAAACCTCATATGGCTTGCCGTCTACCCAAAACATCCCACTTAGATGGGCCATGGGATTAGCTAAATGGTTAGTAACTGGGGATATAGCCCCCTATATCCCAATTATAATCCATTTACTAACTAGTTAACTAACTCCATGGCCCATCTAAGCAGTTCCATGGTTTTTCCCCGTGCCGAGGGACGCCAACTTCTCCTCCACCTGCTGCTTTTGTTCTGGGCTCCATTCACCTGGGCGTTCTGCGACCTCCTGAGCCAGGGCGGTCGGAAAAGTGGGGGGAAAACTCATAGGATTTAGTGGGATTGTCATGGGATAATCATGATGGGAAAAAAATGACATATACCCTCTGGTAAACTAACATAGCCATGGAAAATGGCCCATTTGTAGATGGTTTACCTATTAAAAATGGGGATTTTCCATGGCTATGTTAAATAACCAGAGGGTATACCCTATGGTGATTTGACATACTTAGATGGGACATGGAGTTAATGAACTAGTTAGTAAATGCATGTAAATGCTTTATTTCATTGGGATTTGTAGTTTATAACGCCAGTTACTAACCATGCAGGAATGGCGGTTTTCGCATTGCCCATCTAAGTCTAAGTAAGCTTTTCATTTTTTCCACATCTTCAACAAACCATGAAGTGGTGTTTGATGCGTTGAAGCAGCGGTTGATTGATGATTTTCTACCCGCTCCAAATGTGGTTTATTCCTGCTACAACGGAGCATTGGGTCATGAATTGGTGGATTGGTTGGGTCTAATTGTCGGACGCGAAAAACCAAAATCATCACCCAAGAGTGATGAACTTCAGTGCAAAAAACAACTTACCTTCTGGTAATTTAACATAACTATGGAAAATCACAATTTTTAATGGGAAAATCCACTATAAATAGCCATTTTCAATAATTCAATAGCTATGTTAAATTACCAGAGGGTACTTCTTTTAGACCCAGAAGCATGCCCAGTGGCACGCTGTATTTCAGCACTGGATTGCCCCTGGGGGTCCAAGCACCAGCTTAAAGTCTTAAAGTAGTCAGATATTTTTTTCCCACGCCTCCCTTATAGTCCCATGTGTAAGACTTGTAGACCCACTGTCAACATACAGTAAGTAGTATATACATGTGTATGTATATACATATATAGATATATAAATATATATTATACATAATTATATATGTATAGAGTGTGGGTATAATATATTTACATAAGAGTAAATCAGAAGAACATGGTTAACGACGGTTAACGACATCTTGAACTTGGGGCAGGGGCACACTATATATAGCTGGTCAGGACCAGCTTCCAACAACCATCGGGAACCTGGTGAGGGTGAGGTAGTCCTTTCCAGTGGTAGAATCATCTGTCAAACTCATTTATCCCATCCTCCTACTATTAAATGCACCCCATATTGGCACCAAAAATGAATATATATATATATAATATATATAATATATATATATCATATATATATATATATCATATATATATATATCCAATATATCCTATATTAAACCAAGGCTTGTACTGGGTGTTCAATATTAGAGGGAAAGGGTTGTCTTTAGAGATTCCATGTCAGCTGTTTCGGGTTTTTTCCAGCGGTGATACTGGTATGTTGCAATACTTTGCGTAGCTCAAATGGTGTCCTACAAATGACCAAAATCATCCCATGCGCTTGAGTTTTGACGCAAATCCATGTTGGTCCCTGAATCGTTGTTACAATCCAAATCAAACAAATGGAATCCGTTGATGCATCCCCTACTTTAAGTTGCCAGCCAACAATTTTGCTAGGTGCTCATATAAATGAGAGTGGCTTACAAACCTATGACCCCATCTTTAGGGGCACGATCATCCTGAACAAGCAGCTCCGTTAGTGCTTGCAAAGCACCAGGGTTCTGATTGGTATATAGCTAAATGTTGTTGATTGGAAAAAAACACATCCAATGATTCATCATATTGTCCAAGTGTTGAATGTCAATAGATTGGGGTGTCCACTATTTTGAGACAAACATCTCCTTGTACTTGTATCTTAGTAGAGTGAGACATGTTTCCCAACTCTCCAAACAATCTAGCCGCCTTGAATAACCAATCTGGTAAATTCCATCATCAACATCAATATACTCCGACTCCGGATGATTTCCCATGGAGGAACTGCTGCGGAAACATTCCACAGATCTTCAAAAAGGTCATATTTTTTGGGGGTTGAACCCAAAATAGTGATAAATCATGATAAATTATGATAAACTATGATGAAATTGATAAATGATACATAATAATTAATATACTATTCAAATTGGTACCCCCCTTTGTAAATCCTGGGTTAGCATTAGCTGCCCGTCCTCAGTCTCTGTGGGGCGGTCTCCACGTCGTTGACGCATCTCCGACATCGTCTCACCGGTAGGACTGTTGCACCGCGCGGCGGGTGCAGCCGAGCAGCGCGGAGGTCGGGAAGAAAAGCAGGAGTGATCGGTGACGTGACGTGTGCATCACATGATCCAACTGTTTGGTTAAAAGAACTGACAAGATATAAATGTTCACTGATCTTTAGATACTCCAAGAGATGCTCGAACCGGCGCTGCGGATGGAGTAGACAAATGAGTAGCTCATGGAATGTTGCTTTGGTGGATTCAATTCAGCAATTTCTGGATTTCCCCAAGACGACATGGTTCCAGATGATATGATTTAGAGGGCTATAGGTCCTATGGAATCCATTGGAAACTAAAAAATCGTCATTGACGACTGCGAAACAGGTATGATCCCCCAAAACGAAGAAACTCACCAATTATCAATGGCTGTAAGGGAATATCCCCACAAAATATGGCCTTATATGGTACAGTACCTCCATTTTAGGATCCTGAATTTCCCATTGAAATTATCTGAGCCTATGACGCATTGAGACCAACTGTTTGGGGGTGTCTGCCCTGTGCCGTCCTTTGCCCAGTAGATCAGCTTCAAAAGATCACGTTGAGAATCTCAGTGCAAGCGGGACTGGGAGCTACGGATTGAAATTGATTTTATGTGGCACACTTCACGACCACTACAAGTAACATATATATATAAATATGTTATATGATATAGAACGTAGTTGATTATCGTATAATATATTTATATCATATGTTTATCCCTCTAAATATAGAAAGCATTTAAGGTATATACCAACCTATGTTTGAAGGATATTAAATATCCTTCAAACTTATTAGTGACTTTGGGGGGTTGCCTAAGGTATTATTTCATCCAACGATAGTATCGGATACAATCGGATGATCGTGGATGATTTTATGCAGCTGATGTATGTCGCTGATCAATGGTCGCGTTACCCTCTGGTTATGTCAAAATAGCTATTGGAAATGGCCATCTATAGTTGATTTACCCATTAAAAATGGTGATTTTCCATAGTTATGTTAGTTTACCAGAGGGTAATATGGACCTCTCCAATTTGATCTATGCGGTAATCACGGGAAGGTCACTTGTTGAGGAGTCAGCAGGTTTTTTGAGATTTTTCGTGCGAAGCCAGCGATGGTGTGCGAGTCTTTCATTCCATGAACACCCTGGCACATTATTTCAACTTGTGTATCACAAGGTATATCGGAATTGCCACTGAACTGATGGTTTGTCCCTTCACATGCTGGTTCACTCGCGATTTTAATGGATGTTGCCCTTGGCCCATCCTCATGTTGAAAAGAAGCGGGGTCCCGGAACGAACTACCAATCAATGAAGTTCATAACATCATACACAGTATTGTAGCATTGTACTTTAATAGAAGTGAGGGAGAGGCATATGTATATTACGTTTCATATTCATAATATTACATATATATACACATATGATATAAATATATAACTACGCATATAGAATACATAACATACCATAATTGGTGATGACTAACAGTTCGCCATGGGTCAAATCACCATGTTCCATCATTAACCATCATTAAACATCTATTTCTATGGCGAAAACCCATGGGAACCCACCCTTTTATATCGGTAAACCATCATTAAAATCATCTATTTCTATGTGCCATGGGAACCCATGGCCCCAACTGAGGTGATCGACTCCGCGCCACTTCTCGCTGCAAGCCCTGGGAAATGGTATTGCGCAGCAAGTTCTCCTGCCAGGAACTGGCTTTTGGCTTGTAGAAAGCACCACCAGTTTAAGGGTTACCATGGTTTACCATGGTTTACCATGGTTTATGGGTTAAATGATCACTTATGGTTGGTAAACTTATGGGTTTATGGGTTTACCATGGTTTACCATGGTTTACACCACGGTTTACCGCATTATAACATTGAGTGTAGACATATTGAAAGTTGACATCGTCCGGTGCCGATACCTGGAATGTTGCAGACGATTTCACAAGACCAAGTATATGAGGTAGAACAACCAACTATACATGTTGCTGCATGAGAGTGCACGCCCCACTTCTGCCAATTCGATGATTCCATCATGTGCTCCTTTTTTGCGGGCTCACCATTGCACTCAGTGAAAACCCACTTCTATATAGATAATTTATTGTTTAATAGTAAACAAGTGTATTGCACATAGCCTTCAACCACTAATTATCAGTGAAAAGGTTGAGACTGGGAAGCCCTGTGAAGGCTGCGCCCAAGCTCTCTTCCTATATCAATTGGAGAATTCCAAATGCCTGGGGCTACATCCCATTGTAGGTAACAACATGTAACAACCATACGTTTCCCCCAGTTCTAGATGGCTTATTCAAAACGAAACACATTGCTGTCCTAAGTTCATAAGTTCAAATGGATTGGTTTAAGGAATAAAATCTTAACCAAAAACCATCGGTATTTTCCAATTAAGATCATGCGGGTTTTCCGGTGATTTTTTTCTCAAACCAATCCATTGATCAGTGGAACTCCTCCTGCGCCCTTCTCCCTGACCCCCCGAAGGGGTAACGCCACCTGCGCGGTTTGGTGTCTGGCCACCACACACTCGTGCATGTAACGCCGCATTCGCACCTGGATCGAAAAACGTGGAAAGATCTCGGGGGATATCTGGGGCGGAGATCCAGATGGATAGAAAGTGAAGGTGAAACAGCTTTGAAACGATCAGTACATTATTTATATTAGTTGATTCTTGTAGCTAGAACCCAAATGTCCACAGTTTTGGGTGGTTGATCAGTTGATCCCAGGTTTTATGGTTTGATCTTCCAAGACAAAACAGACGCTTTTGCACCTCTCCTTTTGGGTCCGCCATTTTCAATCATCTGCAGAGCCAAGGCACGCGCAATTCAGTGGGCAAGCCACGTGATTCCATCATCTCGTTCATTTGATCCATGTTCTGTTTGAATTCAACCTCCAGCAGGGCGAAACATGCGAAACGCCGGGCAGGACCCCTAGAAAACCCCTACTGTAGAGGAGCCCTGGCACCGTCAGGAATGCGCGCACTTGGCGAGATGTGACTTGCGTATGGTCTAAAAGTGTAGACAACATTATCACATTGTGGATAAATCCATACAACAATGGTGGATTGCAGTTTGAGTGCCCAAAATGCCAAAATGTGCCCAAACCGGCTGTTTAACCGCATCTACATCCACCTGCTCTTCTGGGGCTCCACCAAACCATTTGTGCAAAAAGCATGTAATATGTTTACATCAACAATCATGTCAGATTTGGGTGCAACCAAAAAAACACGCAGTACGAAAAGATGAAGGCACTGTCTTCATAAAGGCACTATCTTGATGAATACCTTGTGACAAACAGTTGGAAATTGTTAATGGTAATGATTAATGGACTCATGCTAAGATGCCTGTCAATTGGAGCGAATCATCTGGTCCATATGTGTATAATATATATATATATAGATAGATAGATAGATATGCATATATATATATATGTACATAATACAATATAATATATACATGTGATACATTCAGAAAAACAAATATGAATCATATGAAACATATATATATATATATATAATAATATGAATATATATATATAATATCATACTGTAATATAATATATATATACGTATAATATCATACTGTAAAATAATATATATATATATAATATCATACTGTAAAATAATATCTATATAATATATATAATAGTATACTGTAATATAAAATACATGGTTACAATGATTGGATCACACTAATATACACGTAATGTTGTTTTCCTCCCGGCTGGTCACCCAAAAAAAATGGCCGGCGGATCGCCGATCCAAGTCACAGAGGTATCCATGGTGTGAATCAACGAGACCACACTACCTGGGACGTTACACGTTTGACGTTGTGTTTCATGGAGAAATGTGGATAAAAAAACGTATTTTAGGGGTATATCACTTATATCACAGTATAATTCTATGAATACATCTATATATATATGTATATGTATAGATTTGTATGTATCAACCCATAGAGATATTCATGGAGATATTCAATAATATTGAATGGGGATATGATCGAAAATGGAGATATGCCTGAGTCAAAACATGGTCAACACCGCCTCGCTTCGTCACCCCAAGAGGTTTTGATCCATCCCTTCTGGGTGCCTTAAAATGGGGGATATCCCGCAAAAATGGGCCATTTTGTATGGTGAACACTTCTGATGAACCACTGGAGTATGAGGTAATGTTAGGCAATCGTAAACCATCCCCAAAGTTTCAATGTGTGATATAAACCATCAAATATGGGTTGTTTATTATTGCTTTACTAACATTGTAGTACCTTCAAACAAAGCCACACATTAACGGGGGAAGCTGCATGGCGTGGTGTCGATGGGAAAAAAAAAACATGTCCAGATTTTTGATCACCCACCTAGCATCACCTAGCTATGTTCCATGATTTTCCTTTGATGATCTAGCCGGGATTTTTGATGATTTTTCTTAGTGTTACCTGAAATATCCTCGGAGGTAGCATTGCTGAGGCAGAAGCCGACAATGTATGCCCACACCAGGCCGCTGAACATCATCATGATGGCACAGACCTTGGACAAAGCCAGGGACTTGACCCTGGATTTAAAGGACAGGAAAGCTTGGGGAAATCCACAAGGGATTGAAAACAAGATGATATTATGATATGATATTATATGATATAATATGATATCATGATACTTCAAGTAATTAGCATGAGTTAGGATTTCGCCAACAACTGACTGTTTGTTGAGTTTAAGCAAGTTCAAGCAAACAAACCGAAGCCGTTTTGTAGTCACACATCTGCGTACGTCGTGTGGGGGTACCATGGGCGATCATATACCTATCTTAAGTTAATGACACGGGCCCCAATCCTCGATGGATCTTGGGGTTTTCCACTCATCCAGAAAAAATATGAGATATGATGAGATATGAATGGATATGGGGGATCATTCTCCCAGGCAAAGATAAGACATATCGGAAACCACTAATCTTTAGTTTGAAAACATTGCGTGCCATTCGTCAAATGTTCGCCTGTATGACTGGCTTCGAGACACATAAATCATCAAATTCCTACAGGATCTCAGGTGAATGCAAGCACATCACCCCCTTCAGACTAAGATGTACCCGTGTTTTTCCAAGCATGTTCTCCAGATATTATATGGGGGGTTCTGAAGTCATGGGAGATTCCCAGTCACCAACCGGTTGTTTCAGTTCACGAGGTCATGGTATTGGATATTCTTGGATAATTTGGAGATACTTGGGGTACCCCCATGACCCATGGTGCCATGGAAAGCTCCGCATATTCAGCTCCTATCCGAAGGTCCGGGCCGTGTATTCTAGTTGGTTCTGTGGTGTCACCTTAGCAGCGTGCGAATGAAAAAAAGGTGTCCACCAGTATCATCCAGGCTGGGGAAAGATTTGTATTCATCACCACCATCATCATCATCATCATCATCAACATCATCGCGATGACCATCATCATGATTTGGTTATTTTAAAAAACAACTCCTCATGATAAAACACTACTATAGAATCAAGTGTTATCTGTTCCTACCCAAACGTCCAGTCAGTTCGCAGAAAACGATCGCAAAAAAACGGTAAGACCCAGACGTCACCGTAGCCAACCTTAGCTGAAACAGCCGTGAAATCCATGGATCAGCTGAGCTCAGGATGATGAGGGCCTCAATTTTTGACCCACAGCGTATTTTGAGCGACAAGAATGTGATCAAAACTCACTAGATTTTTTTATATGATCTGTGTGTGTGTGTTGTATCTGCATAAATGAGCCTTTTTATCTGTTTCAGAGGCAAACACATGTGCAATTTGTAACTCATCCCTGGATTTGCAGACTTGCGGACACCTCAAAAAACAATGGTCAAGTCATTGAGCAATCCCCAAGGGGCAATAGATCAATGGACGAATGTTGGTAAAACCATAGGATCCGCCATCCCAAATTTAACCATAAAATGCTTGGTATAAACCATCCAAAATATATCAAAATATAGGTGGTTTATTATATATTGCTTTACCAATAAATGCATGAAGCACCGGAACTAAGCCTTTACTCAAAAAACATACTTCCATACACTTCGACGCCCTATCAGCATAGGACACCAGAACTGAATAAAGTGCGCGGTCTGATGTCTTGATCAACTTCACCTGAAATTGGGTCCATTTCTCCATGAAATCACCGTAAATAGGGAGTCTGCCACCGCCCATTCACCGTAAATATTGATAGATCAGGATAAATGAACAAATCTCACCCAAAAATATCGAGAATGTAGACATGTTAAAATAGTCTATAGCCCCTCATGATAAACAATCATCATCTATTTCTTCACACACGTATATATATATATATGTATGTATATATAATATTATATATATATATATTATATAATCTTGTATATATATATATAATCATGTGTATATATATAATAATGTATATATATATATATATATAATCATATAAATATAATCATACATTTTTCTAATTATACGTTTTTGTTCCACACCTGTATGTTGTGCCTTGGTTTCCATGACAACCAGCTTCCAAAGCAAGGCACACTGGTCAGCGTCATCACGGCCCAGTACATGGCCAGCCAGTACACACAAATGCTGTCCTGGTTGCCAGCTGCGTTGGATAGTGGTCGTTTGTTGAAAGGGGAGAATGAACATATACCAACTCTACATGGTTGGGAAAAAAAGAAATGAAATATACCCTCTGGTTATGTCAAATAGCTATTGAAAATGACCATTTATAGTGGATTTTCCCATTAAAAATGGTGATTTTCCATAGTTTTTTGTATGTTTACCAGAGGGTAAATGATTGGAGGATTGTGTGGCTTTTGAACATGACAGGTTCCACACACAGAGGGATATTGTGTTATTTTCCCATGTTGGATGGCGCATCACACAGCCATGACACAATGTGTGGACATCAATCACACCAGTCAGGGATTGTGTTTTGGTTTGGCCAATATATATATATATATGTATCAATATCTATGGATTGTTTTGACATGTTTTGACCATATATAAGGGGGGTTATGATTCATTCATTATTTTCCTCAAGAAACGAGCTGCATTGACCTTTGGTGGGTTCAATACTATCCAACCACCAGTTCAAGCGATGCTTCATCCAAACCAACACTATCTGGGGAGCCCTGTATCAAAATAGCCATTTCAATGGGGTATATGATGGTCAACCCTGACACTTGTGGGTCTTCCCACAATTCTTCGACAAAAACAAATCACTATCCAACAAATTGATAAAACATGTATCCCATTCGCCATGGTTTTATCCCAAGAAAATCTCAAACATCTCCCAGAATTTTCCTCTCCCCCTTATCCCATAGCCATGGCCATCCTTGGCAGCCGATGGGTGGCAAGGATCGCCCTGCAGGCTGCATCATGGAGCCCAAAAAACTGGTGATTCTCTGGATCTGATGATTCTCCGCTGGAGAAATGGGTTCAATTCTTCGTTCACGATCAGAACCATGGGTAAACATACAAAAAACTATGGAAAATCACAATTTTTAATGGGTAAATCCAGATTTTTAATGGGTATAGCGACAGATTAGCACTTAGAATTCGTAAATCAGTTAGTGACAACCACTTAGAATTGTGACAACCAGTGATACCTGGGGAGTGCACTAAGAATTGCTGCGGGTGCACTAAGAATTGCCGGCAGTGATATTATAAGAATGCACTAAGAACTAGAAGGTCATATCATAACCATGCACTTAGAATCCCAAACTGCAGTTAGAATTGACATTAAGTCCCGAAACCAAAAAAACACTGCTGTTCGATATATTCTATGTATATATTTCATATGATATATCAATGTATATATATATATATATCACATATACTGTATCACATATGATATGGATTGTTATGCTACAAAAAAATGTAGCAGCCCATTTTAAAGTATGGCTCACGGCCATGGTAAGCACTGCGCCATCTCCGCCCAGCCTTGCTCTCAATCAAGGCCGAGAGCCTATACGGGGATATACCCTCTGGTAAACAAACAAAAAGCTATTGAAAATGGCCATTTATAGTGGATTTACCCATGAAACATGGTGATTTTCCATAGTTTTTTGCATGTTTTTTGAAAATTGCCATAGAAATAGTTGATTAACCCAGCTATAACATTGTGATTTTCCAGTTCGTTTTTTGTATGTTTTTTATAATGATGGATATTTGATGTAGATTTTATAACATGGGATACTGTAATCATGGATAATAACGGGATAATAATGGGATATATCATATATAGTAATAACTGAATATTTGATGTACAATGGGATATACATATATTAATGGGATATAATATAATATAATAAAATAAAAAAAAATATAATATAATATAATACAATATAATACAACCATGCGATATTGTATAATATACTTAGAATATCAATGGTATACTATATATATAATTGAATATCAATGGGATATGGATAAACAAAATCAAATGTAAATGGATAGTAGAATATGATGTATACAATGGGAGTCAAATGTGGGTGGTATATTAATGGACCATTAACGGGATATATTGACATTGCACTATTAATATGTATGTACAGTTTGTCTAAAAATCGAATAATGGAATATTCATGGGATATTTGTATAAATGAAATTAGCAATGGAATAATGGAATACTGATGGTCCATTATGGATAGAATAGAATCAAATATTAAACCATTAAACAATGGACTAGTAATGGGATATACTGTATATATGTAAATCAAATATATAGTACATGCAGATAAAATAATATCATATAAAAAGTAGAAGATATGAATATAAACGAAAATTAACAGATTTAGCAATGGAATAGTATGTTCATGGAATATTAATGGGATATGAATACAAAAAAAATAGCGAAGAAGTAATGGAATATTGATGGACTATTAATATTCTGGATAGAAATCAAATACAAACAAAACAACGGACTTTTCATGAGATATGAATATAAATCAACTATAAAGGGAGAATATAGTGTTATATGTTGGGATATCAATATATGTATGCGTGTATAATGTATGTATATATAATTATACAGTTATACAATTGTATAATTATATGGTTGAATAATTGTATAATTATAGGGTTATATAGTTTTATATATACACATATTATTGGAAAACATGAAACATGCATGTCTATCTAACATTGGTTTGTCTGAGAATGGGGTACCCCAATCTATTAGACCAGTGAACTTTAAGGGGTAGATAATATACAGAAAAGTTCTATGTGATCTATGTGTAGGTTCGCGCAGTAGATAATATATCCGCATATCCTTATAAATTCTAAGGGGTATACAATCACAGATATGTATAGATATATAATCCATATTCTATGTTCCTTTTTTTAAGGACAATCCTGTGATGTGCACCGTGTGGGAACAAAATGGCTTCGTGCGGAAATACGGGATAAGCCCTTTCAGCGCCATCACATAGATGTGGAAGATGATGATACACCATATGCATCCATATACTGTATAAATCTGTACAATAAACACATGTATTCTATAGTAAACATCAATAATCCATGATTTGAGCCATCATAAACATCAACAAACCATGATTTAAACCAGATGATTTTTCTGTCCGATTCATCCCCAAGGTGGATCCAAGACACCAGGTGTTATCCGCCGTGGCGTAGCTAAAGACTCCTCTCCTTAGCAAAAAACAAAACAGCTGTGGTGAAGCTCAACTTTTTGCAAAAGTCAATGGATAGGTTTAAGGGAACATCTACAGGAAACCATCGATTTTTCAATGAAATATGGGGTTTCCTGTCTCCTGTAATTTTTCTGGCATGTGGAAAATACTATGGTGAAATGACTTCAGGTGAATGACTTAAGTCCGACTATGGTTGGAAATGCTTGGAATGGAATTCCTTGCGGGGGAGGGGGGGTTCTGAGCAAACAACCCGGTCATGATGACATCCCAAAGATATGAACTCCACAGCGCTGCATGACTCCCACAGCAATGATTTTCATTGCTTTTCTTAAGGATAAATCATACAATTCCCTGTTTTCTTACTGGTGCTTAGCAGGGAATGAGGGAATGATCCACTGGCTAACTATCAATAATAATCTAATTCCCCCTGCAGGGAATTTTCGGGAATGATCCACTGGCTAACTATCAATAATCATCCCAGCAACCCCCAGTCCCATCCATTCCCTGCTAAGCACCAGTAAGTAGTTGGTGAATGTCCCAGTGTTCACATCGCTGGATGAACTCTGCCACCAAGAGACGTGACTTTGCCCTCGATCGCCACCCATACACAAGCGAACCTCGGTGAAGGGAAGCATCCTGCTGGTGATTGGCGCCGCGCCACAGTGAAGCAACCAGAAAGGATGTTTATACTGTATGTATATGTATATATGTGTATATAATATACATAAATATATATATATATATATTATATATATTATATACACATATATATGTATATAATATATATAATACATATATATATATATATATATATATTTGTGTATATTATATACATATATATATACACACATTAAATTGCAAAAAGGGACTAACCAGTGCTTGCCATAGAGCCCAAAAAAGACAGGGATAAAAGTGGGACATACCTCTATATATATATGTGTGTATACATATGTATGTAAATGTAATATAAATAAATAAATAAATATATATATATATATATGTATATTTAGCACGCCACAAAAATGAAAAATCATTCCCTAGCAGCACATTTTGAATTGTTTGTCTAGTTGTTTGGGGATGACTTTACCTACAAAACTCAGCCAAAGGAATCTGAATCAACTGCAGTGCATATTCTACGCAGTGTACATCTTCGTACCTTCTTTGGCAATTCAAGTCCTTTGCAACTACGCAAGAAGAATGCAAAGGTGCAGCGGTTCTGTCGATACATCATTGAACCAATTGGCTGCAATCGAACAATGAAACTGCGGTAGATGGCATTATTTGAGGAGGTTCCACATAATTCCGCTATCCACCAAAATCGCTTATCTTAGCATACACACCTTGTATCTTTCCCCGTTACCTAGTCTGAAGGAACAGCGTCAATCACTTTTTGAGGTATTGCCATCTGTGGACCTGTGTTCAAAAACCTGCGGCTAGGAGAATCCGAAGTCGCAAAGCTGACAATCCAATGCTCATTGGTTTTTGGTCAAATGGCAGGTGGGCCGTGAGCGTCAGGATGAAGATAAACTTGCAGAAGTCTACAATCAAATAGGAAAACCTGAGTCTGTGCACAGTGCACACTAAGTCCCCAGGGACCGCAGGCCTCACAATTCTGGTCAGCAACATGTATATCGGAAGCTCACGCCTATCCAGTTAAGGGAAGAAGACTACACCAGGACACTTCAGTCTAGGTGGTTCGAGACAGGGTGTTCCATGATGAGCACGTGGCTGGCAGAGCAATGAATCATTCTTAGCTGGTTGGTAGGTTCCACCATTCTTTCAATATGTATACATATTTATATGTATACATATTTATATGTATACATATTTATATGTATACATATTTATATAACATGATAATGTTTACATACTATGTATATATATATAATTATATATAAACACATTTAGAGATTAGCCATTCAAAATCATCATCATCATCATCATCATCATCATCATCATCACCATCATCATCACCATCATCATCATCATCATCACCATCATTATTTCCCTTGTCATCGTCATCATCATCATCATCATCATCAGAATCCCTACTGAACGTTCCACTTCTTTTGGTTGGCATCAGTCTGACGTCGTGTCCCACTGGTCCAGTCCAGTGACCCCAAGGAGGCTTGCCAGCGACTCATGAAGCGCCAGAGCCGCGGCAGGTTGATCATCCTAGCACCGAGGGCAGCAACAACGGCCCATACTTTATGGTACTTGCAGGATGTTGAAACGTATATTGAAACGTATAGTATAGAATTCAAAAAGACAAAAATCATCAAAATAGTAGGAAAAACCATTTTCTGGGCATGGATTCCCCATGTTTTGGGATGCAACTCGCCTGAAACCATCAAAAAGAGCATAAACATCGGAGGCATTTGAACAGAGTAAATTTCGGCCAGCCAAATAGCCAAAATCGATCACAGTTTGATTGAACTGGCGAAGACGGGTTCATCTGACATTATTTTTTTTCTGGCAGGCTGCAGTGTCTACCCTCTGGTAAACTAACATAGCTATGGAAAATCACCATTTTTAATGGGAAAATCTACATATTTTCCTGATGTTCAATGAAAATAATGATTGAACTGTGCCTAAATTAAACTCAAGAGATCGTGTCCCTGTCATGTCCTGCTACACGCTGCCACGGCCACTGTTTGACCAGGTGCATGGATATATCAATGCAAAGGAAAGGTGAGGTTGGGTGCCAGAAACCGTCCGGAGTCAAATCTTCGAAATTCTGGACATGAGATTGGCTCAGAAATATTGATTGCCCACATTCTTTGGTTTAAGATGGTTTAAAGATCTTGAAACTCGGATTCGGACTATGTACATTGTGAATCTGTGAATCCATGTTTCTTTCTTCAACCCGGCCCCGTAGGAAACGCTGCGACAAACCGCTGGGTTCCGGAAGTTCGGCGCCTGATCATCTTCAGCACGCGCAGGAGGCCTCGAAGGTGGAAGCTGGTCGATGGGATGTCGATGGATTTATCTGTTTTAACAAATACCCTCTGGTAATTTAACATAGCTATTGAAAATGGCCATAGTTACGTTAGTTTACCAGAGGGTAGCGAAAAAGGTGAAGCCACCATAAATTAACCAACACAGATTGGATAGAAATAGCTGTTTTCATCAACTGTCCCGAGTCCCCCTAATGCTACACAACACACGGGAAACCATGGTTTAGTAGGGGCATGAAATCACAGATTTGGGACCATACAATGATGTTTAGTATATATTAGTGGGATGGGATTACCAGCGCGGGTGATCCGATAATATTTGATGAACAAATATACTCCCTATGAATTACAGATCCATTGCAGGGGATGTATATAATCATCCATTCCATAATGAGAATATAATATCATGGTGTGGAATAGGATTTAGATATCTGGAACCAAAACTAATGGTTTATAATCGGATTCAATACATGGATACTATATATATATATATATATATATATGTGTGTGTGTGTGTGTCTGTATATGTACGTGTGTAAATATAATATATATATAATGTCTGCAACCAAACATACGGTATCATATGGTATAGGTGCTATGGTGATCCATTCCATACTTTTTTGGGTGCAATTCCAGTTGTAAGTGGATACATGACCGTAGTTAGAGAGGTTATATCATGTTGTATCCAAACTTATTGGGAGTACATTAACAATCCCAACTGCACCACTAATGGGAATCTGAAGAGTCCCTATATATTATGTTACATTGGGATATATTTGTTGAGTATTATATTGGGATATATTATATTGGGATATCTTAAACATATGTATACTGGATTGATTTACATATTGTTCGATGATGTTACCATTCTGAAAAAACTGGTTACACCACCGGTGGATGCTCCACTCCGGAGCCAGAAAACACACCGGATCTCAGTCCAAGGTACACAGCATTTGGAAGTGCTCCATGTAGGGAAAGGAGCGATCGCCCTTGGCACCAAAGAATATGGAAAATCTGATGAAAATCTGATGAAATTTCATGAAAATGGTTAAACAATTCCTGAAATTTGATGAAATTTGCAATGTGAGAAATTTCATGAAATTATATGAAATTGGTCTTCGTATTGTATTGGATTCTATGGAATTTCGCCGTCAACTTGACAGCCAGCCCTTTTTTTTCAGACACCCTTTTGGAAAAGGTTTTTACCCAGCCGAAGGTCGGAAGATCCAAAGATGTACAGTAAATCAGTTAACACATGGAAAATGAGGAGTTGATCATCTTTAGGATATCTACAGTAGCAGTGCTCATTAATGGTGGACTTAAACATGACAAATTGAGATTAGTGGCCATCTTTTTTTTCAGGATTTGACCATGGGATGCGAAAAATGAGTGGGCTGAGCAGCCCACACAGGGAATATCAACCAGGAAAACAACGGGGGGACACGATTCACTGTAATCAAAATTCGTCTAGTTCCTCGTTCAGCCCACCCAATTCCACACTGAAAAAGGGTTTCTTCGATGGCGGATATTCACCAAGAAACATCTTAACCTGGGATTAACACAACATAGGGATTAACCCAGCATAGGCTTTCACCCAACATATTACATTATCACCACAATATGTTTCGTAAAATGATAAGCCAACCGGTGACCAAAAACATAGAAACCGACTCAGCTAATCCAGGAGATTCCAGGAGTTCCGCATCATATGGGGCCTTCCATAAATGGGGATACCTGCGATAGCTGGATGGTTTAGTTCATGGAAAATCCGATTGAAATGGATGATTTGGGGATACCCCCATTTCGGGAATCTCCATATGCTTTTAAAATAATATTTAAAAAAACACCAAAATAGTTGCAGCTCATGGATGTTCATGCCCGCAACTCCATCCCATCCATATGTGAACACCCAAATTCCAGATCTCCAGCTTGGACGCATTTAAGACCCGCATCCAGAAAGGCGCCACTGATAGCAAGTCCAGCCAAAACCTTGGGTTCTTTTTGTCGTTGCCAAGCAGACATTGGAGATTCACTCACGAACATCTGGGCACTGACTGAAATATGGGTGTCTGAAAACTGGGTTTTCCAGGAAATATAATGATTCACCAGCAGATTTAGGGCTATTCTATTTTCAGGCAAGCTCAAATTTCACAAGCTTCAAACAACCTATTTTGGGGGATAATGGGTTCTCCCACCAAAATCATTCATGGTGGGTGATTGTAAGGTCGCGTAAAGTCGCGTAAGGTCGCGTAAGGTCGCAAAAACATCTTGGCGAGGAACATGGAGACGAAACTAAGTGGAAAATCAATCAAGAAATTGGGATGTCAAACATCGACAAGAGTGGGACATTCATATTTTTCTACAGAAACAAGGAGAGAACAAGCGGAACTTGATTCAGAACACATCGGGATACGGACAAAAAAAACCAGCGGGAATACAACTTTTGCACAACGAAATCGCCAAGCTCCGGGAGGATTCAACGATCAGGGCACTGCCAGATGTGATAGGTTACTGGGAACTGCTTAGAAATGCATTTTTTTCCAGTTTTTTGGTGCTTCAGTTTATCATAGTGTATCATAGTGTATCCACTATCATCCACTATCTATCTGAGGAATGATCCACTCCAAAAATCCCCTATTGGCAGAGCTGAGTTTCCCTTCTGAAAACCTCCAGTTCGGGGATTTTCCCAGCGCGAAACCCATAGAGCCCAGGGACCAACCGAAGGAGCTTTCGAAACCCATATAGTTCGATATGATCTTCCACGGATCTTTTTGCCACGGACCATGCGACCTGATGCGCTAAAAGGATGAAGCATTGAACCGTTGGGAACCACGGACTAGTCGGACTTGGGTATAGAAAATCACTTCTCTATTATGTCCATTTTCAGCTATACCATGCTATACCCATTTTTCAGACAACGCCAGCTGAAGATTCTGTGACCAGCAAGAAACACATGGGGAATCCTCAGATTTCCACCCCAAAGAAAATTTCAGTGACCTGAAATAAATCCACTTGGTTTTGCTAAAGTATGTCAACACATTCCGAGACTAAAACAACTTCCTGACATTGGGAAATGATGTTCCTTACATTTCCTGACCGACCATCTTGCAACTCTTGGTCGTGACGAGTGCTCCATCCGAGGCCCAAACAGCTGACTGTTGGGAAGGGCATAAGCAATGAAGAACTGCAAAAACATGTCCTCAGCAGGGAGTTATGCATCTTTTGGTGGGTACCCAAAAACATGTTCGGTGGATACAACGAGGAAAAGTAACAACAAGTAACAAGAGATTCACTTGGAAAAGGTGCCAATATATGGATAGGAGAAAACCTGCGGCCCCAAGGTCTGCCACGAAGCATGATTTGCAGAGTCGCCAAGGGATGTTGGCGCAAGAGCAATACCGAGTTTCACACACTTGTGCATCACCGCCAGGCAAACTGGTTTCTCTCACACCAACTGAGATATTCTGAAAAATGGGAAGTGCGAAATGTCACTTGTCCTCCATAGCAAGCTGGCACTATCCCTTAACAGCACGCAGTTGTTGCTCTAAAAACTCGCTGTGACCTGCCCCGGCTCGCGGATGAAACATGTGTGACTGACCCATTCCATACAGAGCAACAATACATCATATGACTGAGTCAGGGACATGATGATGATGATGATGATGATGCTGATGATGATGATGATGATGACGATGATGATGGTGGTGGTGGTGGCGGTGGTGGTGGTGATAATGATGATGATGATAAGGATGACGATGACGATGGTAAACACAAAACATCTGGAAGCCGCCCACGCATCTTTGCGAACCATTCATTAAACCAAGTGACCACGGTGAACACAAGGCTCATGATGGTCTCTAACAACCTGCTCGGATGGATGTTCTGGAGATGTGGGGATGTCACGGGTAGGCATACACAATGGAGATCTAGGCAATTCAGCGAAATTGGACTATAACACGTTACAACTTTCAACATCTTATAACTATCCGTTTAGACTAGGAATTAAAGATGGGTCACAAAATATGTCCTCAAAACCAATGAGGATAGGGGTACATCCATTCATATACCAGCTATTTTGGGCACTCATGGATTAAGGTCCTGTGGCCACAAAAGTGGTAGTTTGAGCAATGACTGAAGTTGGGGGACCCAAAACAGAGAATTTGAATAGTAATGAATTAATAGAAATTAATACCACTGGATATTAGTATTACATGTTGAATAGTGGCTATTAATCGACAATAATAGCAATATATAGTACCGATAATTACCAATTACAGCTAATTAATGATTACCGAAAAACTGCTGTGGAAAGAAATTACCACAAGTCATCTGGTACAATACAGTTTTAAATTGTCATCTGGTAGAATACAATTACAGAGAGTCATCTGGTGGAATTCAGCATGATTTAATATTCACAGTAGATTTGCCAAATGGTGGAATTACCAATGGGAATTGTTGAAAATCACCTTAAGCAAATCCAAATTGCTGAAGATTGAGATGTAATGCCAAATCCAATGTTAATAGAAAATCACCTTCATAAGAGTATGATGTTTAAAGAAAAAAAAACATTCGAATTCGAACCAATCTGCGTAAATTATACGATTTCATGACAGTAACTTGAAAAACGGCCATTTGGAGACAATTTTCCTTACTAGCCATGATTCCAGTGAGGTCACAGTGAGGTCACTACGTATTATTTTTCCTGAATCGATGATATCCAATCAATCTTCCAATCAATAAGGTCAATTAGGTCTCTGGAACCAGAATCCACCACAAACATCTTCCTAGGTTTGAGCCATTTGAGCCATGACAAGGCCTGACATTTATCGGAACCAAGCTTCATACTCCCTCTGCTAACTTTTTACCATAATATTTATTGTACATATTTGAGATGGTTGGAAATTTACAACATGTCAATAGGTGGTCATGCTTCGCTGACGTGTAGTCAATCCTCTCTACATCTCTCTACATTTCGCAAACCAATGATTTTTTTCAAGCAACCCTATGGACCATACTGAAAAAAAACGCTGACACGCACACACACACACTGGTTGGTGGTCGAGCTAGCCATTTCACATTGCAGATCCTCATCCCAAATGAGAAATGCTGTGGAGGTCTCCTAAAATGGTACCCCAGTCGTCACCATGGTTGTTTCAAGTTTCAAGTGGTCATCGAATCATCCATGACTTGGATGATTTGGAGGCTGCCCCCATTTCAGGAAACCCCCATATGACTGAATCCATACCTTTCCATCCCCATGATATGCTGAATCTTAGATACCTGGTGACTAGTACATGTTACCATTGATGGCAAAAGGTTATAGGGTACCAGTTCGTATCTAACCAAGGCATCCACATATGGACCATAGGTTTCCTACGTCATGGGGTACCCCCAAATCATCCAAGTGACTTGAAACATGTGACTTGATACCCTCAATTATAGTTGATACTACTTGTTCTGAATACAAAGTCAGTTGGTTCCAGTATTTTTCAGCAGTTTTACCCTCTGGTAATTAAACATAGCTATTGAAAATCACCATTTATAGTGAGTTTTCCCATTAAAAATGGTGATTTTCCATAGTTTTTTGTATGTTTACCAGAGGGTAGTCTTGAAACAACCATGGTGACGACTGCAAACTCCCCCGACTTCAAAACGTTGACCGAAACCGGTTTCGGCATCCGGCTCCACCTGTGGAAGGCTGGAAGCTCCTTCCAGGTGCAAAAGACCTGCAGAAAAACCAGTGTTTTTTTTTTCGGTGAATTCCTGGGATCCAACGAGGAATTTGGTTTTACTGGGATTGTATGGAACATGATATCATGTGATATATATATACATAATATATATATATATATACATCCAACAATATGAATTTCAGAATATATGGATTTGAACGGTTTGAAGTTTGTCTGTCTGATATGTTGGGGATTTAAAGAACAAACATGATGTCCACCACCAGCCATTTTATGGTGTGGGATATGGGGATAGAACCGAATTTAAGCTGTCAATCTTTCCAAATGTACATGTACATATAAATATGCATAACTGTATGTATATAGTATTGAAGTATATAATGAACAATAATTGTGTATCTGTGCATATATATATAATGATATATACATATATACATACACACATATCTATACAACCCCCATTGACTTCAATCCACCCCCATTCAAAGAATGGGACCAGAATTCACGTTTTGCGATCCAGCCAGGTTGATTTCCGATTGCCATGGTTGATTATGGTTGATTAATGGCACATAATGGTTGATTTATGGTTGATTACCAGATTGGTGATTATGGTTGATTACCAGAGGCTACCAAAAAAAATCATTGCAAACAAGTTGCCCTCTGGTAAACTAACATAGCTATGGAAAATCACTATTTTTAATGGGTAAAACCACTATTTCAATGGCCATTTTCAATAGCTATGATGTTAGTTTACCAGGCCGGGTATGTCTGTCGGAATCCTAGTGAAACCCCGACCATAAAATGGATACCAAAGCTTAGCAGGTGACGAGATTCCTCCATTGAAATGGCAACCTTTAGAGTTAATGGATGACGAGAACTTCCGTAAATGAACATCCACAGGAACGCCTGGTTTTTAGCAGCCTAGCTTGAGCTATCTTGCAGCTTTTCCCTTGAGAAAGTCATGGCAAGTCCACAATCCGCTTTTCGCCCATTTCCATCCCCGTGGCACCAGAATCCATGGAAGATAGTACCTCAGATCATCCAGGAGATCCAACATGACTGGGCCATGACTGGGCCATGATGAGCACCAAAAAAAGGAGACGCTTAGATGGGCTGATAAGGAGTTAGTTCACTTAGTACATGGATTATTTCATTGAGATAGTTTGTGGTTTATAAGCCCAGTAGTGGTTGGGGTTTGATTTTGTTAAAACGTACAAACCTGATTAAAACTGTATGTCCATGTACAGTCTTGCATAGATTGTGTATGCATATCAAAATATACAACCAGATCATACCATATGTGTGTAAGTTTCATGCATATATATATATATATATAATATGCATAATTCTGCATATATATATATATATACACATTTACGCATATATACACTTCTATTCAGATTTTGTGTGGCTTTGCGGCCTTAAACTTTGACCGAGAAGCAGGCCTGGGATATCCACTCACCAGTCCAATTCCAACCACTTCATTGTGGTGCAATTTCCAGGTGGCTCCAGAAGGCCAGTTCCATTGATCAATGTAACTACGCCATATTACCTCCCAAAATGGGCTTAGAATGGGCTTAGAATTCGAGTTTCTGGAGCCAGTTACACACAAAAATCGGTGAGTTGGTGGTGATCTGGGCAGTGGTTCTTCCCCAGCCTGGACCTGATTCTACGCCCTCAAATTCCAAGTGCGGAAAATCATCTTCTAGAGACCGGACTGGGGGTTGATGATGGTTAATGATGTTTAATGATGGTTAATAATGATTAATATGGTTAATGATGGTTAATAATGATTAATGATGGTTAATGATGTTAATGATGGTTAATGATGGTTAATGATGTTAATGATGGTTAATGATGGTTCTAGAGACCGGACTGGGGGTCCGGAGGTCAAGTGTCATGAATCTCCATGCTGATGGTTTAGATACTCAGTTTTATTGGTATCCAACCTGTTCACTGGACACGTGTTTTCGCACGTTGTAGCCCCTCACGTCCAAGGGACGCAAGCAAAAAAATCAGCACAGTGATGCTTAGATCCCAGACCTGCACCAGGAGGACATTTAAAAACAAGACCTTGGCTTAGGTGGTTGGTTATAACTACTCAAAAACAAGTAATTTGGGAATATTTGGGATGGCAATGAACCAAACTTTAGTACTATTGTTTTTACTGTCGCTATCAGACTTGGGCCTAGCATTGGTTTAAACGGTTCAAACATGTTTTTGTTTAAGCGACGTTTGGGCCGAGAATGTTTAAACCAATCCGGGTAGTAGGGGACCCTAGTGAATTCATTTAAACACGTTCGCCCCAACCCGGACGTTGTTCCACACTTACAATCGTCATGATCATAATCATCATCATCATCATCATCATCACATTAAAATTTGCCACCCCCTCTGAACAATATGTTGCATGGGGTAAAAACATCAACTTTACTTTCATTAAGGGTCAAAAATTGTCACCCCCTCTGAACAATATGTTGATTGGGGTAATAACATAAACTTTATCTTCATGACAAATCAAAACTCGCCACTTATGAACAATATATGTTGATTGGGATAATAACATCAACCATCAATCCTTATGTTTTTCGTCCTGAACCGTTTTTTTCGTTGCAATTTGCAACACAAAACGGTCATCATGGCAGCGGAACAACGCCTCCACCCAGTGAACAAAGCCTTTGGCCTCCGAACTGCAGATGGGGATGGGTCAAAACCCTGGTACCCCTTCTGTTCACATCAAGTCATAGCTGGGATTTATGGATGTTCATCCCACTATAGTAATGGTATCTATAGGTATTGACAACAATCACCATAAAAAAAAGCATTGTCTGCACAGCAAACCAATGGTTGTCATACTAATATGTTATAATAAGTTTGTTTGATGGAACGATTGTATACTTGGATTTCACGCACAATTCAGTGGGTGCATCTAAAAAAAAGAATCATATATCGCTATAACATGGCCATTTCAGTGTGATCATCACAAAATGATATTCAGGGTACTGTATATCACAGTCTTGGACAGACTCAGATGTGCATTGGCCTAAACCTCCCAAAATTAAAGAGTTGTTCACCAAATGGAAAGATGATGGTGAATTACTCCGATTTAAGCAGCAAGAGTCGGGGACTTAGAAACTGCCACTACTGCGGATTTGTTTCAGGATTCAGCTCCACAGAAGACCCCTTTGGAATGAAATAGTGGTGGCCGCGGGTCTCTATCAGCCACGTCATCACAGCATGTGGCATCCTCTCAGCAGCAAAGTTGTTCATCACCGTGGGAAAATTTCTAAAAATATTCGACTCTTAGAAGTTAAAAAAAACAACCCAGCACCACGTGGGTCTGAAAAGTCATACATCTTCAATAGGAACCCAACTTCCCACATTTAGAATCTGCAGGGGGTTCTCGTTTCTGGTGGCTAACTTCGTCTAACTGAAGCCGAATGCTTCGTCCAACTCATGACTCATATCCCAATCCAATATAGATAATTATGTACTACTAAATGATTCATGCTGGGTTCCTATGACATAATGCAACATAGAAGGATACAAGTCATGATATATTGTCTTTTTTCATATTGCATACATATATACAATTATACGTATATATATATATACACCAGTATGAGTAATTACATTGCGGATATAATACATTATATTCCAACATCCCAGCATACGCCATTATGATCCAACATACTCCGGAATTTAATGGCACTTAAAATTGCAAGTTTGTAGATGATTATCCCGCATTTGTCCATTAAAAGTTAGAATTTTCCAGCAAGCAATGTTAAATATTTCCAGAGGGTAGCTTCTCCGTCTTATCTCTTCAGTTTCTATTCCAATGTATATAATCGAATATCTCAATATGTTCCGGTCACATATAATATATATATATATATATATATATATATTTCAAGTTATCATTAAATTTCATTCTATACTAAATATCCATTGGACTCCAAGACATTGGATTATCTATAATATGTACTCCATATATATATATGTATCTTTCCAAACATCATGAATCATAGCATTCCAATCCTTTCAGCCCCACGCGCGCCTTTAAAGCCTCACTGAGCTCAGGAACGACCACCAAGTGCTTGAAAAAGCCCTTGAGCATTCCTTTGAAATTCTCCTTCGACCATCCCAAGATCATCCACTATCCCCATCCCCAAATTCCATGGCTTTTCTTGTTCACGGTTTTGGGATATTTTGGGATACCCTCTGGTAATGACTAACATAACTATGGAAAATCACCATGTTCAATAAGAAAATCCACTATAAATGGTGATTTTCAATAGCTATGTTAGTCATTACCAGAGGGTAGTTTTGATATGGAATCTGGTTGCAAAGTTCATGGGGATCAAAGGAGAGACATTCTTGGGACAAGCGCAGCTGACCATTCCATCCGCTGACCATCGATCAGTCCTGCTCGTCATCATCGTTTTTGCCCTCCTGAGCCGGAGTTCTGCTGGTTTACAGGAAATACCCTCTGGTAATTTAACATAGCTATTGAAAATCACCATTTATAGTGGATTTGCCCATTGAAAATGGTGATTTTCCATAGTTATGTTAAATTACCAGGGGGTAACAAGGCGACATGCAAAGGAACGTGCCGCATGGCATGGGAAACCCTTAGCTATGGATAAAAAACACCAGCCCGCTCGGCCTCGTGTTGAAAAATCTTAGGCGAATTTCGAACACACATTTAGGTTTTTCAACATACTTGCGGAACATGGCCCAGTAAAAAGAAACTATGACCTTTATATAATTTATATATATATATACATATTTATATACCTTTATATTAAGACGGGTGATGTTCCACACGTTCCATGACCAAAAATGGGTACCCATTCACCCAGCATCCCGAGACACCAAACAGTCAGCACCTGCTCACCGTCGCCATCATCATCATCAAGCAACCTGAGCTCGGGCTTCACCGCTTCACCGTCGTTTGAAAGAGAAGAAAATGTGGGGGCTGCAATTTGGGGATGGGTCAAAACCCTGGTACTTAGTGAACCCCAAAATAGCTGGTAAATGGATGTTCATCCCGCTAAAAATGTATCTATAGGTATTGACCCATACCCATTTAGGGGTTATGAATGGGTATAAACAATGTGCTAATAATCCCATAAGTTGGAAATTGTTGGGATTTGACCCCTATAAAGCCTATAAATATGGTTCAACATCCACTTAGAACTGGAACTGCACCCCCAAAGCAACACTAATGGGAAAGGAAAGATCTAGCTCTTGAAGCAATTCATGATCAAAAATGAGTCTTCTTCCTTATTATTTCTGGTAAATGAATGTGCCCTCTGGTTTAACATAGCTATGGCTATGGAAAAAATGGTTCATTTGTGCGTAATCTATGATCATGTATACTAAAAATTGTGATTTTCCAGTTCGCTATTGTTGGCTTTGCCGCAGGTCGGCCAGTGAAACGATGCTCGCCAACATGGATCGACTGCGACAGAAGTTCAAAAAGCCAGGCATCCTGTTCCAAGATGTCCTCACATTTTGAGGTTGGAATCACAATTTATACATGATCTATGATCAATGGGAATTTCAGGATCCTAAAATGGAGGTATCTACCATATAGAAGGCCTATATAAGGCCTATGTAAGTGAATATCACCACAAAATATGGCCTTATATGGTACAGTACCTCCATTTTAGGATCCTGAAATTCCCATTGATATGATTTACCTATTTAGTTAGAGTTTCCTAACCCCCAACAAGACACCCCCATCTCTTTGGGCGCGCAGGAGCCCGCTGGCAGCAATGTTGAAGTTCACGCTGTAGCTGCGCTGCGACATGATCTTCTTAGACATTCGGATGAAGGCTTTCTTGTGCACCTCAGAAATACCAACTGAGCCGACCACTTGGAGGATCATTCAATGTTGATAACTAGGGACTATAGCAATTTATAGGGGTTAAGCACAAATATGGTTCAACAATTTTCATATAATCTATTCTAAACAGATGAGAATATAATCCCTACAATCCGTAGTTGATAACTGCTCCAAAAAAAACACAACAGTGGTCACAAAGTCACCAATCAGCCCCCTTTAATTCTCCTACTTGGGGATATTCCAAGTATGAATGTTGGTCTTGACAGCACCATCTGCACCTATGTTCGATGGGAATTTCAGGATCCTAAAATGGAGGTACCTACCATATATAAGGCCTATTTGTTAGGCCTATGTAAGGGAATATCACCACAAAATATAGCCTTATATGGTACAGTACCTCCATTTTAGGATCCTGGAGATCTCCCATTGATATTTTTTGGCCGATTCCCCAAGCGGGTTGATGATATTCCATTCTCAGCCAGCTGCAATCAGCAAAACCAATAAGAAAAAACGCAAAAGGATATGTTATTACTAGGAGATGATCAAACCAATAGGATACCAATAATCAACCAGCTGATCATCTCCGTCTCTATCTCTCTGTCTATCTCTCTGTCTATCTATCAATCTCTCTCTCTCTCTCTCTTTCTTTCTATTTAGCTGGCAAAATTCATGTTCACCCCTTTACAAAATATAGGACAAACTTACGAGGAGGTCGACCTATTTTAACATGAATGTGTCTACGAGCAACCATTGATATCAGCTATTTCTCCCTTGTATATTGTCAACCTCTTCATTTGCTGATGATATCTGATAATCATTCAATTGCTTTAAGGGAAATTTTACAGGATACCTCTATATTTTACTGGTAAAAACCATGGTTTCCGGCTTCGACTTTCCCTTAAATCCAAATCAATTTCCTGAATCCTCATCAGTACGGATAAACTGCTCCCCCATGTTGATTTAGGCAATAGCATCACCTTGAAGCCATCCAAGACACGCTCGCTTCGGCGGAGCGGACCCCGTCCTCCTGCGCAGCCTCCACATCGAAGCACACCTGGAGCCCGCTGGTCATGGAAAAAGTTGCTGCTTGTAGCTCAAAAATTACCACTTCTTCATGGAAAAAGTTGGGATTGTCAGATTGTCATCTAATTCCATATGTCTGATTTTCCATTACCGGGCACGTACTGTGGATGGTTGCAAAATCTTGCACCAGTCGATCGGTACCAACCAGTCCATTATTTATATGGGTTCAACATGGTTCAACATGTTTCAACATGTTTCAACCCAGGTGGTGCAGGATTTGTTTCATGTGTTTTACCATCCATGGCTATCCCAAAAAAGGGAAAATCCATATGCTCCATGTATGGTAGATTTACCTACCTTAGGGTCACTTAGGGGGTAAATGTTGGCAAATATTACATACATGGAGCATTGGGGAAAGGATGACTAACTAACCAACGAATTTATGGCTTCGCCTGACCCTGCTTGGGCTTGAGGGTGGACTCCAGGGTGGCCGGCATCTCGGGCAGTCTGGGCGCCTGGATTTTTGCAGCACCGCCAAGAGGTAGTGATATCAAAACGAAAAACATAGGAATTTCACCATGAAAACCTTGGATTTATATATACATATGTATATATATATATGCATATACATATATATATATATATATATTATATTGGACTTTAACTTTGAGAACATGAACAAAAATGGATTTATAGTTGAGATTGGCTTTAAGGGACAATGTTGCAGTAAAAAGCCATGGTCTCCGCGTTCGATGTTCCCTTCAACCAATCCAACAACACAACTAGAAATGGGAATTTAACTATGAAAACCTGGGATTTATAGTTTATTAATGTGTATTGAATCCAATCGGGAATCCAATCGATAGTTATTTATAACTATTCTAGCTGAGTTGCGTGGTAGCTAACTTGGTGCAAATAACTCCAATAGCTATGGTCTATCTGAGATATAACTCTGATTGATGGGGTGAAACTAAACCAACTTGTACAGGGTTTATACACCAACCTATAGATGAGATCACTATGTAATCACTAATACTACTAACCACTAATACTCATTGCTAGTAATAATGATTTGTGTTACCTGGTTCATCATAGAAGACCCATCCTCTGGAAATTTTGCCCCCATTTAGGACAGGAACTGACAGCGGCCTGGCCCAAACACATGCCTCAACCATTCGGTAACCATGCACTCAGCTGCTGATGCTGCCGATCTTAGGAACACAACTCTGTCCCTTCTAAGATTATGTGTATATCTGAAAATAGAGTATACTAACACATATCCATTTTGATAGGGAACATGCTTTTCTCATCCAGTGCAATTGTGGATACCCTATTTTCAGCAGAAAGGTACCCCACCAGGGCCCCAGGTTTCCACGTTTTTGGAAATGCAGTATGATATTAAAGCATATTAAAGCATGCATTCCGTATGCTGAGTTTTGCATGCTTTGCAGCATCTCACAACACAATATGTTAGAACAGTGTTATTCAAACACATCAGTACTTAGTATAACTTAGTATATGTTTTGGTTGTAGTACTTTCTGTAGTATTTGTTTTATATGTGTATTATATGTTTCGTTGGTTGTTTAAGTCTCCTGCAACCGCCTTCACAACAGAAGACCATTCATCCTCCACTCAAAATGTCTCTCCAAAAATCTGGAGAGGGTGGAGCTGTGGGGTCGGAAGAAAAAAAACGACTGGCCCCCTCTAGAGATTATGTGTTATATTATGTTATATTTAGTATTTTAAATGATGTTATATCTAGTATTTTATATACTGTCCTTCCTCGATCTCTGGGGATCTCTAGGAATCTCTGGGAAAAACACCTTTATCAAAAAACATATCCTGCAGAAACAAGAAAGTCGTCAAGCGGTGCGTATGTGGACTTAAGTGGTGTGTATCGTGTTTAAGGTTCTACAAATGTGCACATGTCTATGATATTTTTAAGAACATTATGATGTAATTAAAGGTTTGTGGGCGATAGAATCAGAAAAGTAAGCACTATGATATAAGGCCATGTTGTGCCACTACAAGGGCCAGTGCATGATATTCAAGAGTGGCACAAGAAGAACACAGGATGAAGAGTAGGATATTTACATACATTTATTTGGAAACAGGAAAGATATCATTTATTTCAAAGAAGGCTACATTTGTCATGCCTAGAAAGCTCGATATTTACTTGGAAATCTTGAAAGAACATCTGCAGTCATCCCAAGGGAGCAAGCAGCTAGATCATATACCGTTCATCTTTCGTGTGGTCAATATATTGAGTTCTTGGACAGTCCAACTCCACATATGGGTCAATTAAAGTTCGATTTCAAATAGAGTAAATAAAACCAACAACAGTGCTACAACTTTTCTGAACTACAAACGCAGGATGGCAACGTATCACATATATAGTACAATGATTACTTCTATTGATTATTTGCATGATAGTTTGAGATATAGCTGGGGTCACCCTTGCTACAGTACCTTCATCTGAAAATAGTCTTCAAACATGCCTGAAAATCCAGTAATTGATCAATGGGGAAAAGGTGTTAGCATAAGTTGTTGCTTTCAGACCGTCTCACTTTTATCTTAGGTCTGCTCCTTGCCATGGCTGTATATAGGCAAATCCTTGAAGATATTTGCTGTTTTAATTGCGCTCACCACATGCTAACTCCATTTAGGCTAATCAGATTGCTTCATCAGCACATTCACTTACATATTTTGATTGCTGCATGTTCTTTCCAGATTCGTTCCATATAATCTTGAAAACATTTGCATAATATAAGATGAAAAGAGCATGATACAAGTCACCCCCTTTGCAAAGGTATTGCCAATGAAAAATGTGTGCAATTTCCAAAACATAACGGTGTGTCATGTTAGGTATGCTCTCTGCTTGTGCAGCTTGCATGTGACACTATTTGCTAAGTTTCCTGTTTGCTGCATTGTTGGTTTGCGAGAGAAGAATATGCATTGCAATGGCAAGTTCAGGTAGACTCCACTGACAAGAACACAACTGTATACAAAATTGATTGCCATGGGTGCTTGCATGAGACTCTAAGTTTCCGGAATGGCTATGCATGTGATGGGTTGGAGGTGATCACTGCTACGTGCATGTAAGATTGATTTTGTCATGTTGTTCTACGATTGGGGAAAGTGATCTTGTATGATCTTATATATTCCATGTTTACTAGAACGTTGGAAATACATGGGTTTGCACTCTAGATAGGTCATATGTGAGAAGAGTGATTTACTCCATGCCTTTCCATGATCACTATTAGTTTGTGATGGAGTTTACACTTGATCGCACGACTTTGTAGAGCCATTGAGATCTGCGCTCACACTTTTAATGTTCGATTCTTTGGGTGGTTCTGGTGATTCATGCCAACCATGTTGGTTCACACTGGAGAATCGTGGGATAAAACTTGACTTGAGCCCTGTAAGGTTTTAGCCTCTGATATAACCTTTGCAACTGCAACTACCTGCATCTCCCTTGATGTTGCCAGACTGTCCTTGGACTTTAGTTTTTGCTTGTAAGAACCAAGAAATCTAAGCAATAAGAACACAGTTGCATGAACAAGTTTATATTGTGATGTCAATTTTGCGCATTTGTTTAAGAAGTTGACTTAGCTTATCTCATTAATTTATCATGTTTGGGTATTGTAACACAACTGTGTGTGTGTATACATACTACATATTCATAATAAAAATACGTGAATCTGCTACTTGCCATGGGTCTATTTATAATATTTTATAATATGCTTTTGCAAGAGAAAACACAATGTAAAACCAAGGATATGGGCCCTATCTCCACCCCTACGATTCAATTCTATATAAACTGTCCAGAACCGCATTAAATATAGAATAAATTTCAATGCATCAGAATCACAGCAATATAAACACGTAGGAAAAAATCAAGAACAAAAGGCTATGAGTATAATTAAGCATACATCATCAAACATCACAAAACACTGTAAACATGGAGCACTCACGGGGTACGGCCTCTTTTTAGCACCAGGGTTTATCGAGGATCCTCAAAACTGCGAAACATAACATATTTGGAGCACTCTTCATCCCGGGACATAGTAGATCACAACCTCTTTGCGACAACAATGTGAAAACAAGATGCATCATATCACATCGCAGCGGGTATGAATATGTATGAATCACATGCATAAGTTGCATTAGTACTACATACATACATGCATCCACACCTTCATAAATTGCTGTATTGCCACACGGAGTTCATCTTGCCCCACTTACTCTGCACTTGGGATTTAGACTTTTCGGAATGGTCGCCCCCTATAAGTTTAGTACATCTTTTGATTTTTTACGGGGGGTGATTTATGGGGATGCATTGAAACTTTGGGCTACCATTTACTATGGAAAACCGCGTCACGTTTACAAGGTAAATCATCTATAAATAGGCCATGTTCATCCATTTTCCCCAGATGGATTACCGTAATCTTTTCCATGGGCATGGAAACTCCCCTCTGAGTTTCCCTTGAAAAACCTCGATTTTCGGAGATTTCCCAGCCACCTTGAGAAACACAGGAGAGGTTTCCCAGATCCGCAGCCTCATCGTGTTCGGAGATGTGACATTCTCGGCTCAGAGAAACCTCCAGAGCTCTGTAGCCGACGGGACTTTGTGAGCCCCTGGCCGCGCGGGACGGTCAGGGCGTTGCTGAAGGGGTCAACAAAAAGGCTGATTTCAGGAACTTGTCAGGGACATGTGTATTTGTTGAAACAAAACACAGTACTGCACATGTATTTTCTATATATTGTATTTACATGTATAGGGGTAATTATATACCTGTATAGGTATAGATATTATATGTATGTAAGTATAAAATAGATCATGTATTATCACATATACAAAATATACATATACATTACATAGAAAACCATTCATATCTAAATGTATACATATATATGTATATAAATGTATATAAATGTAATGTATGCATGCAGACAGAGATGAATGTTATTCGTGCTGGCCATGTTAACATTTCGCCATTTCGATTTTCTAGTCAGGTTGGTAAGAACCAAATTCAATCCCACTTTCTGCTATTGGAATATCCCTAGCTACGTGAAGAAAAAAAACAATTCAGGAATCATCCCCAGCGTTGATCCTTCCACCATCCCTATCTCCTCTTGAAAAGAAAGCTGAGCATGATGACATCACCGCTGCGCCATCAGCCCATGAGATCCCATGAAAAGTTCCAGGGTTTCAGGCGGAGTGCTATGATGATTTTTCATGATTTTTCCTCGTGCCTGGACTAGGATTACTTGGTGCCTGATATATGTCTTGAATCGTCTTGAATCTGTTGGGTTTTTTCTTTGTTGAATCTGTTGGGTTCAAACTTGTAGGATCCGTCCACTTCTGACTCCAAGTTGAGGCCGCTGAAGTTTCCGGCCAAGTTTCACAGTTTCTTTCACATTTTGAGCTGAAAAACAGTCGTCAAGCTGAGCGCCGGAAGCACAAGATCTATCAGTCACCTCTCGGCTCCAATATGCTCCAGTCACCTTCACAGAAACCCATGGTTTTGATACACCCGATACACCATTTCGAAAAAAATGATTTCAATTGGAAACAACAATCTCTTGGGTGAGTTCATCAAGTTTCAGGCCGAACAACTACCAGTTCTATCCTTCGCGGCACAATTTTCCTTTCCGAAATTGCTGCCAGATCAGAGTCTCTGGGAAAAACACTGTGCATCTGCGGTGATTGGCAGCTCCTTATCTGGCCACCCCTTGGCCCCCCGAAAAGCGAACAAGTCCCACTGAAGGTCATGGTTTTTCAGCCAACACCAAAGCTGACCCTCCCAACAAAATAAACTTATGAAAGGGGATTGCTAACCACCAACAACCGTGTTTGTATGGGCTTCTTCAGCATCTATCACTGTGTGACTTCCAAAACTTCTGTAATTTTATAGTTTCATCTTTAGCATCTCTTGAGCATCTTATAGTTTCATTTCTGTCATCTTAAGCATCTATCCACAATTTCTGTCATTTCTTGTTTGAATGTTTCTCCAGTTCGGTGTTGCCAGGGACCAGAGCCCAGTCAGCTACAACATCACAATGTGGCTGACCCAGGGCATGTGACCTTGGCGCGTCTCAAACGACGGTCAACGTTTCGTATCACAAAGCGAAAAATATTGTCCTCAAACTCTGGCGCCCTCACCATCAGTGTTAAAGAACTGTCGTAAACAAGATAATATAGTGTAATATATATATATATATACATATATAATCAAATGCATGACATTGACATAGATATATATATATGTATATATATACATATACTGTATATATATATATATATGCATACGAAGATGTATATATATGTATTTATATATACACTATAGATGATACATATATACACTATATATTATACATACATATATCCACTATATATATATATATATATATATATATGTATACACTATACGTACATATACA
>Ga0126342_10000434_pt1 | contig 44615 bp, 44 predicted proteins | sample Cyp1metagenome_FD_92528 | JGI IMG/M metagenome (GOLD analysis project Ga0126342, IMG submission 92528) | Coral microbial communities from Lord Howe Island, Old Settlement Bay, Australia - Cyphastrea 1 metagenome | ecosystem: Host-associated > Invertebrates > Cnidaria > Coral ...
TATATGGCAGTGTGTCAAAACCTTGTACCCCTGGTGAACATCAAAATAGCTGGTAAATGGATGTTCATCCCCCTAAAAATGGTATTAATAGGTATTGATCCATACCCATATATATATATATTAATTACAACTATTATATATATATATTATTAAATACCAGGCTTTATAATCATTCTGTAAGAATGATTGGCGCTCTAAAAAAAAATGGATGGTTCAGAAATTGCTGCTTGAAGGTTACTTTGGCAATTCTGCTTGTGCCCCAGGTGATGCCGTAAACTTGGGTTCTTCCAACATCACCAGCAATGGGTGACCATTGAACCAGAGATGAATGTCATATTTGCCAGGAATAAATGAAGAATTTACTGGCAATAAATGGAAAAATCGCCAAGATGGGTCTATCCAATGGGGATTTCACTAGCAACAGCGATTTGACCTGCAAGAGTTCATGCAGCCATTGTTGATAATTTTGTCCTCTTCCTGTACTGGTACATGAGTGGTTCTTGCTTGCTGTATCATGTTGTATCCAGTAAGTATTCTTCATTTTAGATAGACATCTACTCTTTTCCTTCTTTTTTCAGTACCCCTCAAATGTGGGAGCTTTGGAGAGTATATCCGATCAGATGGGGCCAGTGTGCTGTCCCTGGCTTTGACTCGGCGCAATTGAGTCAGGTGACTTTGGGTACGATTACTTTGGCTTCAAAACACTGGAGAAATCATATCTCCTTCGTGTGCATGGAAAGAGTGTGGAGAGGCCACAGCACCTCATCATGCGTGCGGCATGTGGCATCCACTGTGGCGATGTGGCAGCGACTTTGGAGACCTATGACCTGATGTCCAGGAAGTTCTTCACACATGCCACGCCTACTCTCTTCAATTCTGGCACACCGAAGCCTCAAATGTCCTCCTGCTTTCTGTTGAAGATGAAGGAAGACAGCATTGAGGGCATCTATGACACCTTGAAACAATGTGCATTGATCTCCAAATCAGTTCCTCTGCTTCAACTACCACACTAACACTTATAGCGACACATGCAAATGGCTTCACAAAGCTGATGATATGATATGTCAAATTACCTTATAGATTGGTCAGATTTTATTGAGGACAACAACTGTGGAGATTTTTTGCGTCCAAATCCTCTTCCAAAGACTTTGATGTGATTTAATGCTGTCTACGGACATCAAATACCTTAAAACCGACGCGCCGACGATTTTTTTCGCGAGTTCATTGGTTCTTCATGGTTCTTCATCATTTTGGGCAGCCAGCAATTTACCTTTCCCCTGCCAAGGCTGGTGGCATTGGTGTCGCCATCTCCCACATCCGCGCCAGTGGGTCATACATCCGCGGTACCAATGGGCACAGCAACGGGCTGGTGCCCATGCTGCGGAACTTCAACGAGACGGCCAGGTATGTGGACCAAGGGGGCGGCAAGCGCAAGGGATCCTTCGCCATGTGCCTTGGGCATTTCGGGAATTTTCGGGATGTCCGTGGACCAGGGCCACCAGGGGGGCTTCTGCGTCAAGACGTGATGGATTTTTGCTATGTTTCTGGCTTGAAATCAAGTCCTACTCTTGCAACTCTTGATTCCAAGTTTCCTCTATCTAACTTGAGTCCGAGGTCTGTTCCAGCTTAAATATGCTGAGGTATTTGGAGCCTTGGCATGCGGATGTCTATGACTTCATCGAGCTTCGCAAGAACCATGGCAAGGAAGAGCAGCGCGCCCGGGATTTGTTCTTGGGACTTTGGATCCCAGACCTCTTCATGAAGCGGGTGAAGCAAAATGAGGAGGGCCCGGCGGCGGTGGGATTTCTTGCTGCCACTAGGCATGTTTTTAGGATGGCTGGCCTTTCTGAAGTGCGATTTTACATTGTCGATGAAGTAAGAAAAACAGTAAGTGCGGAGGTAAATTTGGAGACGTGCCAGCTTTTCTTGCTTCTCACGCTTCTCTTTCATTCTGTTGTTGGTGTTCATTGGTATGACAGTTTCATTGGCCAAATCTCCACAGGTTTTTTTTTAGTCTTCTCCCATCAGCGAAATATTTTGGGGAAACCACTCATAGTTACACTAACATTGCAAAAAAAAACGCTAACATATAGCAGCATTTACGAATACATACTGACACTTATACCAACGTTACCAAAATCTCCTTTTTTGGTGACTTTGGTGGCAACCTTTACGTCAACGTCAACATCGCTTCCTGGGAGGACTGGACCCTCTTCTGTCCCAACGAAGCTTTCGACACCGAGACGGGCAAAGGTTTGATGGACCTTTGGGGTGAGGACTTCGAAAGGCCGACCGTGGACGACCTGGGACCCATTGGGACCCATTGGGACCCAATGCCATAGATGCCATAGACCTACTGGGGATGTAGCACCCACCGACACGAATGTATGGTTGAAGGTCTTGCGATGATTTTCATGTGGAGTTGGAAGATGTTGGAAGTAATAAATTGAACTCGCAAAATGCGGTGCCTGAAAATTGGTGTCCGACGAGCTGCGGATGGGACGAGAAACTCCACAGTGCAGAAATCGGAGAAACTCCACCAGCTATGTCTGGCACAGCTCAAGATTTCAGGCTTAGATCCAAAACATGTTGGAAATCGGTTTTGCTACTGGTCTTGCTACTAGTCCACTGGTCATTGGTCCGCCATTTTCAAGACTTTTGGCAAAATTTGGGGCTAAGACCTGGCCGAGCTGTGCGAAAAGTTTCAGGCTGTACGAAAAGTTGGAGGCGGATGGCAAGGGTCGCAAGACCATCAAAGCCCAGCACCTCTGGTTCCGTATCTTAGAAGCTCAGATGGAGACAGGCAACTGAGGGAAAGGGAGTGGATCTGGGCTTTGGTGTTTTTTTTCCATCAAAGGGTGATGAACAACAAGGCAAAAGTGATGAAACATGGGGATTTCACGGGAGTTTCTTCATGTCGGTTGGTTCAAAACTTGGAGGGAATGCCCCTTGCCATTCTGACGGAGAAGATTATGATCAATAATGAGATGGTTGGGGTAGCCTATTTTCAGAAGACAAACTTGCTACAGTGCTACAGCTCGAGCTTTTTCAGCTGCCAAAATGACAGGCACACCCTATATGCTCTACAAGGACCACTGCAACAGGAAATCCAACCAGCAGAATTTGGGCTCCTGGGACCAGTTTGGCGGCCGGGGACCACCATTCCCTGTCGAAAAATATCCCCATGGGCCAATGGTTTACAATGGTTTATTAGTTGCCCATAATGTTAAATACCCCCTTAGAAACCTTGGTTTTGTACTGGAACTTTTCATTCTTGGAGCCCCTCTGGAGGTATTTTCCTAGCTCATGGATTGTGACAATCCCCCAAATATTGGATAGTATAGCAGCACACACACACAATCCCTTCTGAATCATATCATATCCCATCATATCCCCATATTCTAGATGGTTAAGACCCTTATAGTTGACGAACCCCCATTAAGAAAATCACGCAGAACCCACCCGTGACATTTGAAGCTGCTCCAACCTCGTTTCACTTGGACCGAGGCACCATTCATTGCTCCAACCTCTGCACGGAAATCATCGAGTACACCTCTCCGGACGAAGTGGCTGTATGCAGCTTGGCACTGGGCTGTTGGAGGGGGAGATGATGGGTGATTTTTAACACATTGGGCTGTTTTTTTAGAGGATGAAGCTTGGGATGAAAAAAGAATCATCAAGATTGAACGTTGGGATAATTCATCATATTTTCTGCACTAACAATCCTTTGAAATAGGATGAAAATTGGGCTTGAAGCTACTTTAGGAGAGAGAGAATGGATAATTCATGATAAAGTTGTGGCTGAAAGAACATTGGCTTGATCATCTAGATGTACTCGTATCTTTGGACAGGTTGAAACATGTTGAAACCACGAATGAGAATGCGTGGTTTTCAAGATCTTCCAAGTGGCTACAATAACCCTGTTCGTGGAGAAGAACACAAAGATACAGAGATTACCTACGAATCACTTGTTTGAACTTTCCACCAGGTTAAGTTTCACGATTTTTAGTACCCCGAAAAAGAGAGAAACGCACAATTTTCCACTGATATTTAGCATATTTTTACTTTTCTTCTTTTTTTTTGGGGCTTGCCGTATATTTTCCCTGTTGGATCCCTTGTTAGTTCCACTGGTTCCCGCCGAGGCAACTTAGCGTCCATCGCTCTGTCCTCCTTCGTGGTCGAAGGGCGCTTTGACTTCGAGCAGCTGCAGCGGGTGACGAAGGTCGTCACCAAGAATTTGAACAAAGTCATTGATCGCAACTACTATCCCGTGGATGCTTAGCACTGGTGATGGAAATGATTGGTTTCATGGGGATTTGAAAATAGAAATATGGATAGACATATTTTGCGGACAACTATTTTACGAAATTTTATATGGATTTTCAATGAACTGGGATAGAAATGGTGATAGAAACGGGATTCAACGGGAAAACATGATGGGCAGAGGGTATCTATGAATTATCAATGAGAGATCTTGTGACGCTGAAAACTGTTGAGAACTGGTTGCTTCTTCCCGAATGCGCAACGTACGATAACAATTTAAATTTACGTCTTTTCTTTCCTGGTGGAGGTGCTTTTTTTTGCTGACTTTTGGTGTTAGAATTGTGATCTTGGGAAACGGATCCTTCAGGGTTCAAGATGCAAAAACACACACAAGTTGGGCTTAAAGATTGAATCTCAGGTTGCGAACAATGGTTGGGGTGGTAGTGCTTGCTCTCAGCCTGAGGAAGAAGCTCGCCGTTCGAACATGCGCCACCGTCCAGTTGGGCTTGGAGTGCAAGGCGCATTTCGATTAGTTGAGATTCGCTGTCGCAGTAGAATGAATTTCGAACCACAAGATGTTTGCATGTTTCAACTGCTGGACCCACTAGGCTGCAAGTTTTCTTCAATGTCTTTGCGATGATTTTTGTCATAGCTTGGCAGTCTCCTTCTCGCAAGGGGCTAGTGTCATGTATTTTGCCTTTCAAATAATGAAGGCTTAGCGGCTTAGCGAGACTTTACCAAGGCGGCATAGATATTGGAATGAACTGCCTGTCTCTGTCACCGAGGTCTTGCTGATGCCTTTCTCATGATGAAACTGCCCTTCGAAAGTGAAACTTGACCCGGGTTGGGGTTAAGCAGCTAGATATGGTGCTGTGGATACAGCAACAGTGGATCCGCACCTCCTGCGATTTGCTTTGATTGTTACTTGAGAACTTCTCAACAGCTGGGGCCTCTAGATAAATTGAAGATGTCACCACAAACACGGTGCTTATTAGTACTGCATATACAGCCTGGATTGTATACACCTAGTGATTCAAGGTCCAGGGAACCACCGGAACTTCAGAAGGCACAATCTTTATCAATCCTCCGACTTTTTTCTTCATATTTCACAATTCAATATATATATATATATATATTATGATTTTTTAATTAAATTATATTATATTATATTATATTATATTATACATATTTTGCTGTTAACGACTTTATCATACTTTGACCCATCTCCGACATGTTTTTTTCTACCACCCAAAAAAACCATGAAAAAAAGCCTTGGGATTCTGTCGGTTCAGGACGAGGCACGGGAGCTGAATGAAGACATCTTCGAGACCATCTACTTTGCCGCCTGCGAAGCTTCCTGCGAACTGGCGCAGCTACAGGGCTCCTACCAGACCTATGCAGGTGGTGATTGGGTGGTGATGGGAGGACGGGGGGGATTCCGAAAAAGCTGTGGAAAATGAGGGGATGAGTGATGAGAGCCAGATCCAGTTCAAAATTTCAAAAGGTCAATGGTACCACTGGTACCAATCTGGGTCTGGTACTGTGTACATAATTTACCTTTGAAAAAAGGTGATTTTCCAGATGTCAGGGGCCGGCCAGGCAGCCCAGCGAGCAAGGGGCAGTTGCAGTTTGACTTGTGGAGTCTTGGTCGTTTTTCCACGTGGAAAACTGGGACAACTGGGAAAGACTTTCTCACTGGTTGGACATCTCAGAGGGATAATCAGGTGAAGCGATATCTACACCACCCAAAACAATTGCCAAAGTAGTGAGAACGCGATATCTACATTTGGAGACCCCATGAAGTGCCTATGGAGCACCACATCTTGGGGAATCGTGTAGGTATGGTTACCCATAAAAGCCTAGTGAAGAAGAGGTTGACGGTTTTTGGGAATCCTCAAAATCTATTGTAAGACCAGACAAACAGAATGAGTCAAGAGTACGCATTTTTGAAGAATCCATTAGATGAACAGATTATATGTTGGTGATGGGGACTGAACTTGGCTCCTGAAGATAGAGTTCACTATGAGATCTGCGCATTCTCCCAGTATCTCCAACACATCCTTTCAGAGCACCAATTTAGTCGCCATTTTCCAACCGAAACCTGCGAGTCGCCAGGAATCGAAAGCCACGCAGCGGACGATGGGATTGGCAGGGCTTGAAGGACAAGATTGTCCCTGGGCAAAGCGGAAGTGTCACATGAGGTGGTAAAATTGGTAAAGAACTCTTGATTTGGGGTAGGATGGGATATCAGTTACTCGTTAAAGTATGACTTATGTCAATGACTTGTCATACTTATGACAATCACACTTATCAGACTTATTACTATTCGGCTTTCTGTAGGGAATTTTCTTACCAGCTCAACAACCACACCTGGACCCTTTAAGCTGGGCACATGACAGTGGGCTGCGGGAGGGCGAAGAGCATTGAACCATGGTCAGAAGTATAAAAGTTCGGTTGTGGAATGCCAGGGTATGATATATATATAGGGAAAAGAACTTCTTTTCCAAGGCCCGGCTTAAGACGTTGCAAAGTTTACGCAAGGTTTGTACTTGATGGAATTTTGCAGGTAGTCCCCCAACACAAGGGGATTGAGCAGCCGGGCCGAAGCGTACCCCAGTCTGGTGCGTCCCTGAAGCCAATCCATGTGAGACGTTATTAAACAGAAGCACACTTCACACATAAATTATGTATATATATATGTATATAATATGATAATATATATACATATATAATTCATATATATATATATATATATTATGATAGATATATGTAATTTATAGAATATTATGTTATCAGCATGTTCACAAGGCTACACCTAAGTTCCAAATCATACAAACACTCTTGAGGCACAGATGATTCCAATGCTGGAAGATGTGACAATAGTCGCCATATGTCACCACGAATGGCAAGAATTGGAAGAAAAACATATTCTTTTTCCCTGACAGGACTGGTGATCTAATTTCCATTTCCAAAATCCCGCACTGATAAAATTGGACTCATCCATGTGAAGGTCTACCAGGCTAGGGCAATGGATATGAAAATATTCAGTGCCGCCTGTAGCTGGAGTAGACTTTCCAACCTCTCTGAGACCTCTGACATTTTGCCGCCATCAGTATTTCAAAAAGGGAAAGAGAATTTAAGACGATAGGTGTGCGCGGAGGTCTCCAAGTTTCAGCTTTCTGCTACGGAGTGAAGGGTTGGAAGAATTTGCATAGGTTGGTTGACAGAGGTTGAAATCCGCACATGCACATCCGCGCACGCACATCCGCGCACATTGAACGCGCAGCGCGCGTAGCTAAGCAAACAGCATCGCCAACATGTCTGGACGCCCGCAACGCCCTCTGAAGCGCTTTTAAGCTTTGTCGCGCTGGCTTGCGAAAACACACATATTTTCATTTCTCTGTCGAGCGACTGAAGAACCAATAACGTCTTCGATTTTATTTTGCGGTTTTTGAGTTTCAGCAACTTTTTACAGCAAACGTCTGTCTAGTGCACGCTGGATGTTGTATGTGTTTGTGTTTGGCGTTTGCGCTGTTTTTTTCCCACTCAGCTTGGGATGCTCGGGAGGTGACCTGCACATTTATTGGGCTTTTGTTGGCCTGTCGCTGACAGATGCAGCTTTGTTTTCCGAAGGCCCAGCATGGACTTCGCAACAGCTTGCTGGTGGCTCCGATGCCCACCGCCAGCACTGCACAGATCTTGGGAAACAACGAGTCGTTCGAACCCTACACGCAGAACTTGTACGTCCGCAGGGTTTTGTCCGGTGAATTTGTGCAGGCCCAGATGGCAAAACGGCGGGAAACCTGGGGAAACCGACGATTTTAACCGGTCATGGGTTGTTTTGTTTTTTTCCGTTTTGGTTGGTTCTTTGTTGACATTCTGAAGAATTTTTAACACATGGTATGGCAACTTGTGACGTGTTGTTTCAGTGCAATTGTTTTTGTCAATGTTGAAATCATCAAGAAAAAACGTTGGATGCTTTGTCCCTCAAAAGAAATGACGCGCACACACAGACACATTTGTTGCCAGGTCTTCCGAGTATTTCAACATGAGTTGGAGTTGTTTCCATCCCATGGATTAAAACATATAAAAACCCAATTTCACGCATTCTCCCTTTTATTTGATGAACGTATTTGGGAGGTAAATCCATGTAAATCCATGTAAATCCCACTTCAGCCTTCATTTTCGCCCGGCCGGTGTGTGATTGTGTGATGCAGTGATGCTACAGAAACTGGGCGAATTGCCAGGTCAACCGTCATCTTTTGAAGGATTTGATCTATCGTGGACTTTGGAACGATGAGATGCGTATGAAACTCATTGCTCACAATGGAAGCCGCCGGGACGATCAATGGGGATATAACGAACTCGGGATTTTGCGTGAGGAGATCAGGGATATTACCCTCTGGTAAACTAACATAGCCATGGGAAATGGCCCATTTATAGATGGTTTACCTATTAAAAATGGTGATTTTCCATAGTTATGTTAAATTACCAGAAGGTAGATGGATATTGGACTAATACCTAACATAAAACTAAGTTGATATGATATCATTCTCATAGAATTCGATGGTGGGACAATTTACAGGAATCCCTTTTTTGACTGGCCAAAACGTGCTTTCCGGTAGATTTTGCCTTCAATCCAGCCATTGACAATGGGAACGATGGTCAACCAATGGAGGATTTGCACGGCGTCAACCAACAAAAACTGGTGTCAATAGGTAAAACAAGGTCTTTCCGCAAGAGTTTTTTGGGAGCCAGTGTTTTTTCCCAAATCGATACAAATCATCTAATGGCCCAAGAGTTCAAAACCATTTTAAAACAAATTTAAACCAATTGAATTAGTTCATCAAACAAGTTAAATAGGTGTAAACAAATGATGACAATCCAAAATATTTCCATATGTCCCAGGGTATTTCTTCGTTAAATCCACTGTTCAGAGTCTTGACCGTCCTAGGTGTGCAAGAAATGGACTTGCCGCAGGATGTGACCCTTGGAATTTACGAGACAGGTGACCTGGGAGGGGCTTATTAATTTTGACTAATTAGTACTTGGATTCATTTTGGGCTAAGATATCCAATAATGGGTTAATATTAACCACTATACATGAGACCCATTGGTGGTTAATATTAATTGACTACTGTAATTCATAGATGCAGTATAGTGCTTGATATTATTAATAATAAACACTAATAGTGGTTAGTCATGGGATAGGAGTGGAGTGGTTAATAAATTGGATTCACATGTCATAACTAGGGGATATTTGGGGTATCTGGGGATTCCCAATTTCAGCAGAAATGGGTTCTGCAGAGTGTGAAACATCCCCAATGGCAGGTTCATGATGGTTCACTACATCATTAAGAACAGACAACTTTTGGGGGGCGAAATTAAATTGGCATATTTTTTGCATTTTTTTTTTGTCGTCCAGGCTCCCTTCCTTGGTTTTTGCAGCTAAAATCTCTCATTTGCTGCATTTTGTAGCTAAAATCTCTCATTCGCACTGTTCATCAATTTTTCCACTGGTTTCAGGACTTTTGTTCCATGGTTTTATCGAGTTTTCCATCGTTTTCATTGGTTTGTCCATGATTTTCTTCAATTTTTCCATGATGTTCTTCAATTTTTCCATGCTTTTCTTCAATTTTTCGCTGGGTGTCTTCAATTGTTCCATGGTTTTCTTCAATTGTTCCATGGTTTTCTTCCATTTTTCAATGGTTTTCTTCGGTTTTTCTATGTTTTTCTTCAATTTGTGCATGGTTTTCATTCAGTTTTCACTTGTTTTCATTGATTGTTCCAGAGTTTTCATTGATTTTTACATGGTGTTCATCGTTTTTTTCCGAAGTTTTCATTTATTTTTGGAAATACACGATGTGCACACTATAAATTGTAGATGTAAAGAGGTATATACGCATGACTAACCATGACTATATGTACGTAGATCAGTGTCTTTACACGTGCATTTAATATATATATATATATATGCAGGGTTTGGTTTCGGGTTTATTTAGGGTTGGTTTATGGTTTCTTCTAGATTTGTTTAGGGTCTATTTAGGGTTGGTTTCAGGTTTCTTCAGGGCTGGTTTAGGGTCTGATCAGGGTTTGTTTAGGGTTGGATTAGGGGTTATTTAGGGATACGACATGTACATACAAAATATAGACATAGATAGACATAGATAGATATAGTTAGATTTATATAGATTTAGATAGATATAGACATAGATATAGAATAGACATAGATATGGACATAGACATAGATAGGTATAGATAGACTTAGACAGATAGATAGATAGATAGATAGATAGACAGACAGATAGATAGATAGATAGCATGATAGACAGACAGAAAGAAAGAAAGAAAGAAAGAAAGAAAGAAAGATAGATAGATAGATAGAGATTTAGATATAGATATAGAAAGATGCATGTGTATCTAATGCACAACATGCACCTGGTGAACATGCTCCACTGATAGATTGATCGATAGATGATAGATGATAGATGAACCATAGGAGCCAGGAGCCATAGAAAACCATAGAAGCCACAGAAGCCGCAGAAACCACAGAAGCCACCAGGAGCCACCAGGAGCCAAGGAAGCCACGAGCCACCAGAGCCACCAGGAGCCACCAGGAGCCACGAGGAGCCACCAGGAGCCAGGACCGTAGAAACCACAGAAGCCACAGAAACCACTAAGCCCACCAGGAGCCAGGACCTAAAAAAAATAAATAAAATAACCCGCCCAATTTTTTTGAGTATGGATTATCACTTGCAATGTTGAAAGATATAGAATTCGTAATTATTGGAATATCCCCAAATTATTCTCGGGTAAATAGCGCGTTGCCAACCCTGGTTTGGTAACCCCCTGGACTGTGATTTTCAGATCCTCACGGGGGACTTGATTGTGACTATGCGGCCCCATTTGTGGGAAAAAATGCCAACCAATATTCAGTTCTAATTCATCTCGGAAACATAATAAAACTGTCCACTATAGAAAACCATTTCCCTTTCTTGCCCCATTGAATGGGATTCTCACACCGTTTGCTGATTTCCCATTGTCATCCACTGCAATCCGTGGGTTTGTCAGTGCGGTAGATGGTATACTGTTGACCGCACCCTTGATGTCCATCAAGGTTTTCCACAGAAAAGTGCCACGTCTTGCTGTGCCCCGTGCCCCACTGACGCATCCATTTTCCATTGTTCGTGGCTTCAATCCCTGTCCTTCGTGGTTTAATCTCCATGTCTGTTGGATACTGTCACCTTAATTGTTTAATGATCAACTCCCATTTGGTTGATGACTACCGTTTTTTACTGATCGACATGAGATAATTGGAGATACTGCAACCTGACATATTTATGGTGTTGCGTCCCAAGCCACTTCATGTTGAAATCAGCCTCTCTGATGAAAAAGAACCCAGGAAAGATCTCTACAAAACCGTTTGGGAGATCAAGCAACGAAGAGTTCTTGACATGGCCGCGGATCGGGGTGCCTACATCGATCAGTCACAATCCTTGAGCCATGGCGGTGGCTGCTGTTTTTTTTTTTTGGATGGCTAGGATAGCAAACAAATTTGCACATTTACCACTAGTAATGGTGGTTAATAATTAATATCCATTAACAGTGGTTAATATGCATTCATAGCAGTTCTTTTTGGTTTTAAGAGCGGGGCCTTGAGCCAAAATCTGGGTTTGACCAAGAGTGGGATGGTTAACTGCAGTTAGCCAACAGAAAATCATCATGAGGTATCTTGTGACATTCTTGGAACGGAAGGGCCGCACCAAGACGAGGGTCGTGACGAAACATGTACAACTGGAAGTATCATCCCAAAGATGGATCAATGGTGTGGGGATAGCATGAAACAGCCCAAAACAAAGTCATCACCGTCATCACTTATCATCAGCTTCAAGTGTCAATGAGTGTACCCCGGATCCTTGGCTACAATCTAGGATGGAAAGGTAGCAATAAACCACATTCTTCAACCTGAACTCCTCGAAATGGCACATTGTCCAGCAATGTCCCAAAATTGCCATATTTTATGATATGTTCATCAACCATTTGATTTGGTAAAAATCGGGGCTCCCCATTTTTAACCCAAATCTGGGCACAACTTGCACCCTCAAATTATGGGATTGAGGAACATCCATATGGTGAATGCCACCACAGCCAAGCTCTCTTCGATGCACTTCCATGGCTGGGAGAAAGGTTCGCTGGTTGTTTCCGGAGAAATTGGGACAAAAACGAAGGAACAGACTATGATATATATAAAATCCCTCGATAACATCCTTTATTTTGGGATCTAAAATCTAAAATGTTTTTTTGCAGAAGGGGAGAGAGTTTATACAACATTTGGTAAGCATTGTGATGTTTCTTGCTTCCTCGGGAAAATTGCTTCCGAAACGGAATTGACACAAAGAAAGACTTGGATCGGCCTGTGATGAGTGCTGTGCAACCAATATCTCCCAGAATCTCCAGTGGTTCTGGTACTAAATGCACAAGAGATTTTTGTTGATGTGCCTGGGAGAGTATGCACATATATATATACATACTCATATAGCTCGCACGTAAGTCTTTTGCTGATGGTTTCTGGTTCAAAGCCATGGCAGTTTTGTAGATGATCTTAGGCTTGAAGACTGGCCTCTACTACTTGCGCACCAAAGCGGCAGCAGATGCGATCAAATTCACTGTGGATGTGGATACTCTGAAGAGACTTGGCTGGCAATGGGAAGCACCCTGCAGTTTAAGTGGCTGAGGATGATCTTCTCCATATACACTCTGTATATACATGATATATGTGCAATATATGATATGTATATATATATACACAATATACAGTATATAATATATAGTACATTACATAGTATAATACACGCATACATATGTATATGCATTTACAACATATATGATATAAACAAATTTATGTGGGTATATGTTATATATGACACACACACATATATATATAATATATATACATTCCATTCTATATGTCACACACACACATGTATACATATACATCCGATGTGATGTAGTGTGTATATATGTATATATATATTTTCATATACACATGATGTTGTACATAATATAGAGTCATTTGGGATCATTTGGGGACGTTCCGTTTAAGTTGTCAGGCATGCTGGAGCAGCCTATCATCCCCTTAGAAGCCAACATTTGCCATGTCTTTGTGCTGAGGAAAAGTGGTTCCGATTCGGACAGCACCACCGCAACTGTGAAGACCACCATATCTTCCACATCCTCAACGTCCTCAGGATCGCTGGAGAAGTCTGTAATTCAATCTTTGAAGGCTGAGGGGCCCAAGTACACCTGTGAGAACTGCAGCTCTTAAATTCGACTGTGAACAGCCCCAGGGGGTTACATCAACGGGGGCCGGAAATGGTCGGCTCTGCATCAACGGGTGATCATGGAGAGGCAAATCAAACCTCGCCATGATGTTGGTTGGTTGGTGGTTTAAACTCCGTTCTCAGTTTTCTGTCCTGGGATTCAGGGATGATTCTCTCGATTGATTGATGTTTTCCAGAATGATTGGCCAAAAAACACCAACCACGTGGGGAATGAGCTGGGTTCCAACACTGGGAAACCCGGTGGTGGAGAATTTTCAGGGCAGCGCTGTGGCATTGGCCTTCAGCTGTGCGCGTCTCACAGGGCAGGGCATGGCTTAGACTCTCAGACCGAACACCGGGGACTGAAAAAAAGGGGCGAAGAACTGCACTTTGATGCTTGGAGAAGATGAGATGGGATCAAACGCCATTACATCATATGACATAGAATTTATACAAAGAAAATTGTGAATTTGCGATGTCTTGGACAAATCCCAACTTTTTCTCAACCATTTTTGTCTTAAGCTGACATTGTTCAGCTAGCTTGGTACCGAACCCCATTCGGAGGCTCGCCCAGGGGGTCACTGATCCCATGGCATTTCGGTGGGGGCCCTGGGACCTGGGGGGCCCCTGGGACCTGGCAGAATGGAAGAAAAAGCCTGTTGATGGGTTATTCTATGTTATTCCGGTTGGAGATGTTATTAAGTTGTACTACTTAGATACTTAGTTTACTATATATATTTGGGCGAAGTATACATATTCCAAAATAGGGATACCTAATTGCGAACCAGTACAATGGGATGGTCAAGGGAGGGAGTGGTGAGCTGTGAGGAGCTACAAATTGAGTTCCTGCACCACATGATAGGAGATTGAATATTGGGGGGAAGGGGTTTATTTCATACAACATTTACATATATATATATACACACATAGATATTTCCTATTAGTATATATAAATACTTATATATGGTTTGCCTATATTCTTTTATATGATTTCATGTGATTCCTACGCATCGATGTACTTTTTCGCCAGGGCTTTGCTGGGTGTCCTATGGATGCTGCAGTTTCTTGGCAACGGATTGGAAGTGACACGGCCGGGCCGTTGGACTTGAGGTCACTGAGCAAGCAGTTGACCATGGGAACTTGACAAGATCTTACCCTGTATGGGAAACTTAAGCAAACATGGTTGCTGTTTTTGATCTGAAATTACACACACATTTGATTCAACCCGCAAAATAATAACATCTATATTGGCATAACATTAGGCAATATGAAGAACCAAAACAACTGGCAGGACCCCATGATCAGCCGGATCCAGCCATGGGTAGACAATCTCTGAGGATGGGCGCGCCTGATGCGGCACAACTGGATGCCACGCTTCAGAGGAAGAAGGGGGATGAACCCTACTTGATGAGGCCGGCGTTGACGGTGAAAATGGTGGATAATTGCCATGAGTTCCCGCGAGTCGCCATTGATGTTCTCAATGATGGAATGGGGTACACCGCATTTTGAGACAGCCTCACAATAGCTGGAGCACGGCGGTCATTTGTAATGCTGGAAGTGGTGAACACTTTAGAGATTTCCCAATCCACGCTTTCATATGATGATTGTTTCAGCATCACTTACCAATGGTGATTTGTATCTGGTGATTTCAAAAACTTCCATATTTCGACGACCTGGGAAGATGCACTATTTACCCTCTGGTAAACATACAAAAAACTATGGAACATGGAACATCACCATGCTATTAATGGGTAAATCCACTATTTCTATGGGCCATTTTCAATAGTTTTTTGTATGTTTACCAGAGGGTATTTATCAACGAAACATTGTCCCAGGATGATCAGCAGCTTAAACAACAGCAGGCCGAAGGAGCCACGAACAGAGATCAATGTGGCTGCTTGGACTGGCAACTGAAGCCACCAGGTCTTTGTTGAAACGCTTGGATGCTAGTTTTGTTAAATAGGAGAGGGTTTACTATGGATAAAACTATAGTTCCTTTAAATATACTGTATATATACATATTATATACACTATTAAAGTTTACAATACTATTTATTAAATTAGTGATATCATATGATATGAGTTCCTCTAAATGGAGCCGCTACACTCGTCTTCTTACTTGGATCCAAGGTCAGTGTGAATTACAGCATGGCGCCCCCGCGGGATGCAGTGGACCAGACCGTTGCGAGACCGCCCGTTGCGGATGGTGATCCCTACAGCACACCGGTGCCTAGACATTTTGCATCCAATTCCATGGGTTTTTTTCCCCATCTCAATGGCACATGAATTCCATGTTTTTTTTTTTCCATCTCAATGGCACATGTTTTTTTTTGCATTCCCCATTCTTGGACGACATTTTGTTGGTCCCCTCTTGATCCTATTCTTTTGGAAAGTGAGACGTAGTTTTTTGCCCCCCTATGGAACCCCAACAGATCAAGCGCGGGGGGTTCCAGTCTTTTACTGTGGCAGGGAATGGTTGTGGAAAGGAAATCACCAGCTTGATTTTCTCCCTAGGTGTGGGCAGCAGGCCATTTTGGGAAAGGAGTGGTTCAATTTTTGATGGGAAGCCTGGGAAAACTCTGTGACTTCAGGTGATGGGGGATGGGTCAAAATCTATGATATCGTGTACTATATGGGTCATAAATGGGTCAAAATATGTGACCGTATGTTCGGGGAATGATTATCCATTAAGCAGCTATTTCAGGGTACCTTTCGGGTGGGTTTTCGTTGTGGGCAAGGTCACCAATTCAGCTGTATCAAGGAAGGACTGTAAGGATACCGTGCTTTTAACATAAATGTACTAACCCCAGAAAAATAGAAACGTGTTTCCAGTATGTTACAGATAGATGATTTCGCCATGTACAGATTTCCAACGTTTCTATCTTTTTGGGGCCGTCAAACTCCAAGTCCTGGCGTCAGGAAATGCCTCGAGTTGATGTGACAGAATCCTTGCGGCAAACAAAAGCTGCCTTGGCGTCTTGCAGTTAGTCAGAGGACAGATTCTAGAGCTTTGGGGCTTAGACCGCTTTGACCTCTTGAAGTCTTGTTGGGACTCAAAAAATGAGTTGATCGGGGTTCCCCGGGTTCCCCTTCGCAGCCGGTGAATCTAGGTTTGCAGCTTGAAAGCCTCATGAGGTGATCAGTAGTTGATGCTTACCCTCGCCAAAGGGAGAAAAACACAGCTTTAAACTTTTGACGATCCATGGAATAAAACATGATGTATTTATTTGAAGGGAATGAGAAAGTCAGCTCCGAAGTTCCGTTCTTTGGTGCCTTTGTTGCCGCGCTTCATGGCGGAGAAAGCTTTGAAGGGACTTCATGCTTCCATTGACCTGGTGATCAAGGACTTTCGCTGCACGGGGCTGATGTCTGAGACCGCCATGGGTTGGAATTGACAGCAGCTGGCAATGGACACCACATGTCAGTAGAAAATCATTATCCAAGTTGGAGATTTCTCATTGCTAGGTTGCTGTATGGGAGGATGGTAGAAATTTCCAATCCACACGATTGATCATCTGCCAGGGATTAACGATTCCATTGCCTACGCTGATCCCAACCTGAGCAACTTCCAAAAAAGACAATGATTTTTCCATCTGATTTTGGCGCCAGTTTGGCCAAGTAGGAAACAGGAAACGAACGAAACCTTTTGACACAGCGATTTTTTCTATCTATTTAGAGATCCTGTTACATGAACATTCCAGAATCAGAATTTCCTGTCAGCGGATACTTGGCTCATGGTCTGGCGTGGGTTTTGCCATGTTTTGCCTTGACAGGACCCAGCACGGAAGGACTATGCCTTGAAAGCAGTGGCAGTGTTGGGACACTCAGTAGATGAATTGGCTGTGTGGAGGATTCTGAGTCCATCCAGTCCATCCCTGCAGAATGCGCAGCGGTTCACAATATCTGAACGAGCAAATGCGTAGTTGATATGACATGATATGCATATATGCATAATTGTAACCTTCACCTGCCAGAGATTGTGAGTCCTGGTTTTGATCTTCAGATCTGCAAGTCGCATTGGAATTCCTCCCAGAGACGCTTTGGCAGAGTCCCGGGAACTTTGAAACTGAACCATTTGCCCGAGACCACTTTTAGACTTTGTATCACCATCACAGGACCCCCAAAACGAAGGAGAAACGTCATTCATCACCGTTCTAGATTCGGATTTGACCAACTTCTATCCTTTTGGAGTTGCTATGTGAGCTTCATCCATCATGTTGCCCCCAGTTTCTTGGAGGTATAGTAAAAGTTGACTGCTGAAGTGGGCCTGTCTTGCAAATCCTACGCGTATGGGTTATTGACATTTATTTTCAACTCCCAAAATGATGCCGAACCTGATGATGTTACATATTTCCAGGGTGGGAACATACTGATGATGGAAACACCCCATCGTTTCCCGGTTTCCGACTCTTGATCTAATTATTGGGGGGGGGTTATACGGTTATATTTTCAGCCCCCAGGTTTTTCGCAAAAAAAAACAGCTCCCCTTTCCAAGCCAGGCACGGCCGAGCGCTGCAATTCTTGACGCCCCAACTGAGAGCGGACAAAGAGGCGGAGCAGTGACTAACCGACTAACCCTATTTTGCCCGACTGAATGAGCTCGGGTTATGGGCCATTTGACTGTGTAGATTACTCGAGTCGAGAATTTCATCAATAAAGAGTTGGGTTTTTCGATATGATATGGTCTGATATGATCAGTTTAATTGCTTAATCATCCCTAACGGTTGTTTCCAGCACGAGTCCTGAGATTTCCGTGCGCATTGGGTGTTTTTTAACATACTGAACCCAACGTGGAGAGGGATGGCAGTGGGATGTTCTGCTCGATTTTGGACAAAATCACATGGCAACTGGTTGATATCCATGGGGAATGTAGCCAGCTGTGAACGCAGGTCATAGGTGAGTGTCAAGATATCCTAGACATGACTTATTAAGTGGGATGGTCATCCAAGCAAGGCGGGAGGAAGGGATGAGATCTTACAGTTTGATCGGAGCAGTTCAACTGGAAATACCACAAACCAAATCATTTTATTGGAGACATCACCAACTAAATAGAATTCATTGTAACTACCCTCCGGCAATCAAACATGGCTGGAAAATCCATCATTTAGATCCATTTAGTTCAATGATTTTCGCATTGAAACCTCCATTTATGAGGAATTTCCCAGCTTGCCATGTTTGGTTACTGAAGGCTATTGAAAAATGACACTTCAAATATTTTCAAATATCCGTTTCTGATCTATCATCATTTACCCGGCCTTAACTTGGGGTACACCCCATTTTTAGGCAAACCCAAACGTCATACGTTTTTTTTTTTTAAATAATAATATATAATATATAATTTATATAATGTTATGGGGAACCATGCTGTCCCATGAAAAATCCATCATCCGGATGATGTTTTTTTGTTCAAAAGCCTAGAAATGGTGCTTCCAGTTGCAATTGGATATATGAATTATATATATAACATTATATAACCATAGTCAAAAGGGCTCATATCCAAAGCTATGTCTGGGGATGTCTGGCACATTTTCTGTCGGAATTTCTGGGTGACTTCACCAGGTCGTCTCCAAAGCTTTGAGCGATGGATGGGCACTGCAATGGGCGGACCAGGACCACGGGACGAATGGGAATACCCCGGTGGATTGGATACGAAAGAGGTCATTCTGCTGCCGTCATTGGGGAGAACGAACTGGGAAACCTATCAACTAGTATGAGATGGGATACATAGGGGGTATTTTGAACAGCTCGATTGGCGATTATTGGAAAAAAATTGCTGGTTACCCTGGAGAAAACTAAGAATGACCTAAGAATGATATGATATTACCGTAGAAAATGATCTACATTACTGGTTTCCCACATCATTACTTCGCAGGGCATTTGATGGTCATGGGCAATGACCATATTTGATGGTTATCTAATGAATCGACGGGTTTTTGAATGGTCATTTGATGACTTTTTCGGTGATGGTCTGCCAAATGACCGGTGTTGTGAGCCCATCCAGGGCTGGTCAACCGGCAGTAAAAAGCTGCCGACTCCACAGGAGTGCAGAAAAGATAAGGAGTTGGTTCTGAAAGCCGTCAAGAAGGATGTGGGATCCTTGCAGTTTGCACCACAGGAGCAGTGGATTGCCGTCAACTTGTTCTTTTTCTGCAGTGGATTTTGGTGCTTTTGAAATCCCAAGTAAACATGCCTGCAATGACTAGACTCACTAGACTAGACACTGAAGACCCAATCCCAACTTTGGGTCTCATTCCTACCAAGTTTCTCAGGTCCCAATTGGGTACTAGAAATTGATCGAATGACATCCACGTACCTGAACCTCTTCATGAAACGCACCAGGAGCTGTTGTCCAACAAGGACTTTGCCATGGAAGCCATAGAAATCAATGGGTTGCAGGGCCAAGAGTGAAGATTCACCTTACGGGCCCAGGATTTTCAGTGCCTAAGTTGGTTTGTTGAAGGATTTCTACAGGGGACCACAATGTCAAAGTCCGGTTTCGCTCACCGAGATTGCAGATTAAATCACACCGTCTCTCAATGGGCCGTGCCCTCCAAAGTTCCTGGGGAATAGCACCACAGCCAATAAATTGGTGACATGTTGAGCATTCCACATGCAATTTTTGGCTCAGGCGGTTTTTATGACTTGCGACATGTGAAATGGTGCAAACATGTGCAAACCAACGGTGAGTTTTTCATCTTCCAAGCTGCATTGCTACATACGTCACATCCAGCTGACGATGCCGCCATAGCAATTGTAGGTACCCCAAAAAACTGCAACACTTCCGACAATACAAATCCTCCGACACAGTAGGGCACTGCCAGACGATAACTTCTTCGGCAGGTCCGCGGCGGGGCCATCTTGAATAAAACGTGTGTGGATATGCCCATGACGGGTCACCCCAGTGTCAAGATGTGATGATTGATGATACCGCACATATGCTGCATGTAATATATAATATGTAATATAGCGACTAGTGATATATATATATATAGTATGTCCACCACGCATGTATCAAAGAATATAGTGCATATCTTGCCTAATCTTATCTTATTTATGGTTCTTACCTACCTTATCTACCTTTGTCTATCTATCCATCCATTTATCTATCCTTCTAATCTGAATCTGAATCTAAATCTCAATCGAACACCTGAAATCTATGTCTATTGTAAATTTTGAAAAACATGATCTATATAAATACAATCGCATCTAATTAGAATCTAATCTAACCTAATCTGAACAAGTCTAATCTGATCAGCCAGGAGCCATGGAGTACTATCCAGCCGGCCCGGCTCAAGGCGCACCCTAAATCACTGGAAACCTGAAAGCTTGGAGAAAATGATTAGAAAATGATGATGGAACCACACTAAACTTGGGCTGGTACCGTAGTTCCAGACATCCCCATGCTTGTTGAAAAACATACTTTTTCGCTGTCGCCCTTCGTTTTACAAATTAAGATAGTCGAATTGAACAAGACCACCAACCAATCATCATTTCGGGATCTACTCACTTTTGAAGGTTCATACATACCCTCTGGTAAACTAACATAGCCATGGAAAGATCCACCATTTTTCATGGGAAAACTCACTATTTCAATGGCCATTTTCAATAGCTATTTTGACATAACCAGAGGGTAACGCCATTTTTGGGACTTTTCATGTAGTATGTAGGTTTTTGTCAAAATCATTGGACCCGAAAAACTGGATCGTTTCGGATTCTAAACTCATGAACTCTTGCCGAAACGATCATATGGGGATGGGTCAAAACCCTGGTACCTAGTGAACCCCAAAATAGCTGGTAAATGGATGTTCATTCCCCTAAAAATGGTATTAATAGGTATTGATCCATACCCATATGTCACATCCATCTTAGAATCTGAAAAATTCATATGAATGACAGCATTTTGCAGGTTTTTTTTACCCATTTCGGTTGGTAAAAGAGCAATTTGTAGCGGCCTCGATTCTGCATGTGTGGTTCACTTCTCCACTTTTCTTTTGGGTTGAATCCGACGTTTTGCAGCTGATATTCAGTGAATCTATATAGTTTTTTCAGCCCCTCTATTCCATGCTTGAATCCTCTGGTTTTGATGATCGACTCCGAAAAACTGAAAAATCCCCAGCTTTTTCGTGGATCCCTTCTGGGTTAAATCTCCAGTGATGGTGAAATCCCTCAGTACTCCTAATTCTTGGGATATTTTCAAATAAATCATGAGAACTCCCCATTTTCCACATGTTTTTCCCCTGTTTCCCTAGGGATTTCTCTATTTTTCCTATGCATTTCCCGGTAGCAGGTAGTCCAGTGGGCCTGGTCCACGGCGTCCACGGTCACGGTGCTCACGGTGCCCACCACGCCCACCATGCGCTGCACGTGCGGCCTGCGGCACATCTGGCGCCGGCGCAGGTGGACCTGACCAGTCGGTTATGATAGGGTCAATCTATGGTGAATCTATGGTTACTCCATGGTGAATCTATGGTTAATCTATGGTTAATCTTATGTTAATCTATGGTTACTCTATGGTCAATCTATGGTCAATCTATGGTTACTCTATGGTGAATCTATGGTTACTCTATTGGCACTCTATGGTTCATCTATGGTTAATCTATGGTTAATCTATGGTTACTCTATGGTGAATGTATGGTTACTCTATTGTCACTCTATGGTTAATCTATGGTTAATCTATGGTTAATTAATGTTAATTAGACTTAATTAGACTTTAGTATCATGAAATGAACCAAAAATAGGGTTACTCTATGAATTATAGGCCATGATGGTGATATAATTGACTCAAATTGAAGTTAATTATTGTTCATCATACTTAATTGTAGCGAATTGTAGCCAACTATGGTCAATAATGAGTATTATAATTGTTATAGTTCGAATATTAATCCTAGTTGACAATGCTTAATTGGAGTTGATTATGATTAATGGGTTAGATGATGTTAGATGGATATGATGGATATGATATATGATGGATATGATTCTATGATAGAGATGATGGCTCTAAGAATGGTAACTCTCAAACATGAAGATTTAAGCACGAAAACTTGTGATTTCTTGGCTATTGTTGTGAATAGTTGGAAGCTGATGCCAGCGAGGATGCGTTTTACTGTAGCGAAACTGGTGGCTGAAGAATTCGCGATTTTCATAAATCACCGACTTGGGTGTGCAGTGGGGGGTTATTCGTGGGTATAGCCATTGTAATTTCCTTCATGAGTTGGGATATGGGGCTCCTGTAAATATGGGAAAGTATGGGGTTTTAACCATCAAGCATATGGGGATATAACTGATAAATGATGGTTGATTATTTATCATAGTGGCTTATCAACCTACCTGGTTTATGGGTGATAAATATAATCCATATGTTAACGGAATATCTATTGTAAACAAACCAGTATGAAGGGATGGGATATTGGATGGAATTTAACCATAATTGTTATGGGGACTATAACTAAACCATCACACTTATATAGCTATAAATGATATTTATGGTTGGTTGATGGTTAGTTAAATTGGCGGATAATAAAACCAATAGTAGATAATTTGGCATAAATCACGCCTCAACTGGGAATAGGTAAGCGTTTAAGTATGGTTCTACAATAATGGTTTGCAAATATGGTTTAAATACTGTAATAGATGGTTGTTGGTTTATTGTGGAATTCCATCCGCTAATCGACCATGGCTTGCTCGGAATTCCGCCACATGGGCATTTCAATGGAGAAAATCATCTATAAATTATTGAGTTTCCATGGTCATGGATGTTGAATTCTATTTTTGGTTTCAGGAACACCTTTTGAAGCTACAGTTGATGGTATTTAAACATGGATTGAAAATGATGGTATACATCGACTGTAGCTTCAAAAGGTGTTCCTGAAACCAAAAATCGAATTCAACAGGCGCCCAAGACATCGACTGAATCCATCGGAATCACCAGGCGCATGACCATCGGCCGGTGGTGGATGATGTGGTCTACGCCTTAATACAGGACCTGCAGAAGGTGCGAAAACGGCCGTAAAGAACCTGTGAGGTTTCAATGGAGCTGACCAGAAAAATGTTGTGATTTAAGCAGTCAAGCATGAAAAATGGTGGAAAGTTCGGATTTCGCCATCATAAATGAAGATTCAATCAATGAATAATGGATGTGGGTGTGTCTGAAAATTAGGTCTACTGCCAAGTCATATGGCCGTTTCGATGGGGAAAATTACCGGATAAGATCACCCATTGGATTTAGGGGGACGTCTGGTAGAAAGCAGGATGATGGGTTGTCCGTTAAGATGCTACGCCAAGCTTGCAGCTTTTTAATGGTGAACATGAAGATCAACCATCAATTTGGAGGTATCCGGTATCCTATCCTACTTTTAGACAAAGCACGTCCATGGAAAGTAAATTCTACCAGGGTTTCAACATGTTTCAAGCACCATGGGGATAAGGAGCAGAGCCCATTTATGGGAAAAACCCACTCAGTGTGACGGGTAAAGTTACCCAGTGACCAACATTTCCTCTACGACTGTGTGGTTTTGACATTCGGAGAACGTCCAAGTCCTGTAGGCAGATGAACGAGAAACTGCGCTACTTGAAACTCGATGGCAAACAGGGTGGATCCGGGTATGGAGGCATTGAATAACAGTGGGCCGACAACCTGCCCTTTTTTGATCTGAAATCATTCATTTTCGTGGTCCGATCTTTTGACTCACTATATGTATTATATTATATGCATAAATACATATACATACGTATGCACATACATACATGGAATCTACATATCGGCATCAAACTGATAGCCTCAAAAAAATGTCATGTCCGAAAAAATCGCCTTAAAGTTTCACACAGCAGTCGAGCTGCCCTGGATCCCCTGGATCGCCTCAGGAACTCTCCAAGCGGAGGGAGTCTTTGCAAGACTTGGCGCCCATCTTGTGGAATAGTTTTGGATCAGTGGTGGCACTGATCCAGGCAGACGATGTTGTTGAGGGCTGTGAATTATTTTGGTCCACAAAACTCTGTAAGAGTTGGCAAAAAAACAAAAATGTGGACTAAATCAAACATACTGATAATGGGAATATAAAGGGACTAACATGGGAATAGAACGGGTTGAATGTTATGGGTATCCAAGCCATAAGATAAATGATAGCTCTGACCTGGCAGCAGCGCCGCCGCCAAATTTTTGCCACAAGGATCTCAATGTTATTGTAGCTTATCCTTTGGAAAACTACGCCCACCATCCGTACCCTCTGGTAATTTAGCAGAAGGAACATCACCATGATTAATTGTAAATCATTGAACTAAATTGGCAAATTTTCCACAGCTATGTTAAAATACCAGATTGTAGATCATTTTCCCTTGAAACCACCATGGATTTCTGTTTTTTTTTTTTTAAATGTATCTTTAGCCTCTTTTTTTGCCAGTGAAGTCTACTCCCCAAAAGGAGATCGTGTCCATCTACCCGCAGCTGGTGCCACGGCGCGTTTGGTCATTGGGGTCATGGATTACTTATGGATGTGGGGATGGCCCTGGGGGTAGTTTTGACTCACAAATCCTTGACGACCGATCATCCAAGTTCCCAAACCATGTCATGGGTGTGAAAGGATGGCATGACAGGCTATTCTTTTCTGAGAGACGATGCTGCAAAAACTTAAACGATGGGTTTGGGGTTCTGAGAATTTCTGGTTTGACCTAATGTCAAGTTCGGATAAATGAATATACTGATATATATAATATCTAACCGTTTGTTTTTCAAGCGGTGCCCCTGAGTTAGACTCACCAGGTATTCATTAAACAGGGCATTACATCAACGAGATAGCCCCAGTTGGGGGGAGTTACTCACCAGGGCTAAGCAGTTGACCCGGCCCGGCAAAGCACAGCAGCACAGTCCTCCAAGGCCTACCCTCCAAACCTCACAGCCAACATGTCCAACCGCGTTTGCAACTCTTTAGCGTGGCTGGGCCGATGTTCAGCGCAAGCCACGTTGGTTGATGGCTCTTGTCTAGGGGCAAACATGGGTATTAAGGAGCCCATAATTGGATGGTCTTTTTTGGAATCTGAAACCGCCTGTTTCGGGGGTTGATATTTCTGACCCCTTCAAAAATGGGAGTATTGACCTTCAAAGTGGGATTTTACCCCCAAATGATGGTTGGTCGACGGTTTTGTTTCAAGTTTCTGTCCATAATTTCGTTTAATGAGGATTATAATAGAAGAATGTAATCCATGAACGGGGAATGCCTACATCAACCAGCCAGTAGAAGGGGGGCACATGAGGTGAACTGGGGCTCAGCTGTTTTTCAACTGGCGGATCATCCCGAACGAAAACGCCCTCATCCTTTCATGCTGTTGGACACCCTCTGGTTATTTAATGTTATTTTAACATAGTTCTGGAAAATGGCAGATTTAGATGATTTATTTCTAACTTACCGAACTTCAACATGGTGATTTTCCACTTCGCTACCTTGACATTCAGTGCTTGCCATCGAGGTTGATGCAGTGCTTGGCATCGCACGGGGAGACACGGCCTTTGTTCCTGCAACTTGGATCAAGTCATAGCCGCGAGACTTCAGCTCCAATGGTATAATTAAAGTCATGGAGAATCATATAGTTAGTTTCCACTAATAGTGGCTGATCATGGGTGAATAGTGGTTTTTATTATGGGATTTTCATATGGATATACCCTCTGGTTATGACTAACATAGCCACGGTATAGATAGCCCATAGAAATAGATGGGAACTACCGTTCTTAAACATGGGTGGATTTTCCATGGCGAACTGTTAAATAACCAGATTGGTAATGATCATGAACAATGGGGATGTAACAATATTTCTGATGTTCTAAGTATGGTAATTTTGATGTTCTAAGAGGAGGTTTCGAAATTTTGGAAGAAAAATTGATGTTCTAAGTATAAGTCCGTCGCAATAGATCGGATAGGTATAACATAGTATAACTCATAGAAAAGCTGGCATGTTCTGAGAAAATCGACTCAGCAGCTGGTCTCAACCCTTGGTACGTTGCATTGGCATCACTGTTGATTTCGTTGATTCCACGATTGAGAGACAATTTGTGGTGATTTGAGAAAAGAACAGAAAAAACACATCAAACCAGCAAAACCAACAAACAACCATACCACATTCAGGATCTTTTTAGATCAATAAACCTTGAGGCAGAGGGCAAAGGGGTTTCCTTTAATCTTTAGTTTGCCACAATACTGTACATTATATATATATACATATATATATGTATACACCAGTCTCTCAGAAATCACCTGGCCCAGCTTGCTGGCAATTTTTCAGGCAAGCGCAGATCCCATTGCTGCTGTACCCATTCCTCAACACCGTCAGCACCGACAGGTGGCATGTGGCGGCAGTGAAATGGCAATGAAAAATTTGGAGCTTTCCAAAGTCATGGAGGATACCCCAATAGCTGGATGATTTGTAAGGGAAAATCCTATGTAAAAATGGATGATTTATATAGGGGTACCCCCATAACTTAGGAAACCTCCACATGATGAATGATGGAGGTTTTCATGGAAAAAGCCTGCTCTTCGCGAGGTGTAAAGAAAATGATGGCTAGTAGGGGTAACTAGGCCAAAATAGGCTTAGTTACAGTTATGCAACCAATTCATGTCAACGAATTATTGTGACTTACCAGTAGAATGAAGTGACTTACCCATGGTCATAAACCACCCGATTTGGGGCCTACTGGAGGCCCCCATAGTCCCCCAGGGTCCAACAGGTTGGTTTGGGTCCCACGGCCGACTTTACCAACCTGGAGGCCCTTTGAGTACCTACGGCTCACCTCTTTGGGCGTGATCGGTGCATTGGTGAAAGTGGACGACCCCGAGGCGACAGAGCTCCTCCAGTTGAGTCGTTTTGTTGTGGTTTTTCCGTGTTTTTTCCCAAAAACCAATTAGGAAGAGACGGAAGAGATAGTTTGGTTGAGGTTGTTCAAATAATTTTTCATATAGTGCGTCTTTTTCCTTCAAGTATTGCAGAAGTATACAGTGATAATTTGATGGTTGCTAGAAAAAGCTCGTGAATCTTCTTGAAGCAGCAAATCCTCTTGAAGGTCATCATCACCAGAGAATCTTTCACCTGAGCAGGTCATTCACTTCCTGTTGCGCACGGAGATTATTCCGTTGTGTTTGAGGTCGGGACTGTGATAGAAAATGTGTATCCATTTGTTACAGTTTGCTATAGTAAATCATCAAACTCAATGGGCCTATACAATAGCCATGTAACAACTTCAATTCCAGGATCATAGCAGGGCCTCCAGAAACCCTCCAGATGGGCCATCTATAGCACTTTGATTTTCCTATAACAAACTGTTTTGAATTATTAAACATGGTGATTTCCAGTTCAAGTGCAACGAGTCTGACGGATTGGGGTGCGCCAGGATCATGGAGAACGGCAGTGAATTGTCCAAGACAGTGGCAACCTTTATCGTGGCTGGGATTTTGTTCATGTTGTTTTTTTTCCCCGGTTTTATGGTGATTAATGGGATTTTATGGTGATTCATTGCAATTTAAACAACAAACATTGGGCTATGCATGAATACCCGCAACGGTGTCATCAAACATGGCGAACCAGCTGAGGAATCCAAAAAACATGGGCGATTTCTCATCTATGGTGGGAGAATCGTTGAACTATCCATGGGGGATTTCCAGCAAACCATGGAGCTGATTACCAGAAGGTAGACCGGCATGTTTTAGGTTTTGGGTGTGAAAAAAGAGGTGTTTTGGGACATAGAATATCACCCACTGGGAAATGAGTATTTTTTCAGCTCTTGATGGCAACTGCTATGGGCTTCCTAACAACCAAAAACTACCAACCTTACTTCGCCGACTTGGCTCACCAGGGAGCTGAAAAATGTGGCAAGTGCAGTTTTCTCTTGGATCTAGCCATTCTTTTTTAGCGCCGCAGTAAGGCTTGTTGCCTTTTGAAAGTTGACTTCTTGCACTTCTTCATTCACTTCCTCACCAGGTGTCAATCAAGACCCCATACGATCCTTAGTAAGATCTAATATGATCTGGTACCCTACCCCCCTCCGACCTCCCATGACCTCCCATCCTCAAGCCAGAGATTTGGAGTCATGGCTCCAGGTACAAAAGCTCTTATTGGATGAGCAGGGTTTGTGGCTGGGCTTGGAAATCGCCCGTTTAGGAAGGAGAAAAAAACAGGGCCAAGGCCAAGACATCCTCGTCTTTTCACGGGAAAGATGGTTCACTAACGGCAAGATCAATTTCTGGACGAAGAATCTAAATGTTCACCCTCTTTGGTCTAAATGTCCTCCATGGAAGTGAAGACATGTGTAATCTATCACCACCCCTCAAGAATTACTGTACCTGGATCTTCCTGAAAGCCAGGTTTGGAATTTGCAAGGAGAATCTATACTGAATTCAAGCCACAGAACATGACCAATGTTCGAGGTTCCATCAGTGAACTTTTTTTGATGGTTAGCGTTTAGATGGCTTGATGGTATCACTGGCAACCAGGAGACAGGACGGTTTTTCTCCACGTGGAGATGGGAACCAGCTTGAATTCTGATGATCATGCGGAAGTACCTTGTGGTGAATCAACTTGATGGGAATTCACCAGGTTTTCTCATTGAAACTGATCCAGCTTGGTTTGATCCCTATATCGGGTATATCGACCCATCATTCGACCGATCATTCGACTGTTGGTACAACCTCAAAAATCGTTGGTTGATAGTTGGTACATTTGTCAGCTATCTTTCCCAATTTGCGGGTACCAGAGGATTGTAGCAGTCCCTGAAATCGATGAAGGGAAAAAGGTACATGGTTTAGCCATGTTTAGCCCAAAATTTTGTGGCCTTTAGCCCATCCAGTTTCCCAAAAATCCCATCTCAATCCATTGAAACCGGAAACATGCTGCTGAATCCCAATCAACGATCAGATCTCCATATGTGATACAGAATTTCCAGCTTTTCCTTATGGTGACTGGCTGGTTCCATGCCAAGCCATGCCAGTTGTCCATCCCCCCCCGACCCCCGGCCGACCTCCGGGCCGTTGAGGATCTTCGTTTGCCACACGCCCGAGCGCTTCTATGCCGTCGCCACGGTCTTGGCCAAGATGGTAGAGGTGCAGCTGGGGCCCTGGTAGCGGGACATGGCCAGCAATGGATATAGCATGGAAGTGGGAAAACTATGGAAAACTCACCCACAATAGGGACTCGACTTAATGGTATTTAATTGGAATATCATATAACCAATCATCATTTGGAATGTTCAACCCCCTGTTGATTGATAGTAGTTAGGAGTTTACACTACCCATTTTTTGTTTGGATTATCATAATCCATTAGTGGAACACTTTGGTTTTGAACACTGCTCATATGGAATATATGATATAGCCAGCAATGAACACTTGAATATTTTGGGAAACGGACTGGATGGGCAATTTTTAAACACAAAAATCAAGGTTTTGTATGGTTTGATCAAGAGAATCATAGGGGATTCAATCAGAAAACTTGTGGAACAGCATGTTTTGAGGCATGTTTATTGGTTAGTAGAATTTCATGGGATTTCCAGATAACTTCTGGAGAAATCTTGGATGGGTAGTTTCAATACTTCGTTTTGATTGCCACAAATGGAATTCATACTATACTAACCACCATTTTTTTTCTGGCAAGGTATTGAAGTTTGGCAAAAACTGGATTTGGCATAAGATGTCCTCCATGTCTGCAAAATCGGCAGGTGCTGGTGGCTGCACCCTCCATTCGTTTGTTGAAACATGTGGTACGATGCTACCTGAGACTCTGTGACAACGCGCATGCGAAGGAGGTTCTCAAGCCACATGGCTATGCTGGCGCAGCATGGGGGTTCATGGGGTTTCATGGTTGATTTGCCTTATTTGGAGCATGACAAAGTTGGGAGAATGTGACATGTTCATTTCACCATGGCTGTCCACACGGTAGTTGCGCTTCACCCGGATTGAATCCCATTCCAACTATTTGTTTGTGTCAAAAAAATGAAACAAATCATGCAAAACCTACACATTTCCCTGCAAACATCAAAGATGCTGGTTTGGCGCCCGACCATTCACTGGAAACAAATACCATGCAGACCATCTGAAAAAAAAAACACCCGCTCTCAGGCAGTGCTTGCCAGACGGTCTGCAATCGGATCCATCTCTGCAGCGCTTGCCCGAGAACATCTTGAGAGCTTTGGAGGAAGATCATGCAACGAAGCGATGGCTGGTCACATTGTCACCCGGCGATCTTCGCTGATTTTGCAGTATACCCAGTGATATTTCGTCGTTTGTGTGATCAAACAAGGACTAGTTTACCAAGTTTACCACATGATATTTCCTAGATTTCGGCAAATCAATGGAAAATTAAGAGGAACTATGTGATAATATGTCTCTTATGTTTTCATATATATATATACACAGTATGTATATAGATTACATACACACGCGTGCACACACATATATATATATACATATAATATAATATATATATATTTATTTATATTATATATATATATTATAATATATATATATTATTAATATATATATATATATTATAATATATATATATAATATAAATAAATAAATATATATATATATATATTTATACATACACACACACATGTATACACATGCACACACACATGTATATATATACATACATAAAGATATTCTGCGGGTTTCTTATGAACCTACGCCTTGAAACAAGTCCGGGGTGGCCTTTTGAATGGCGACTGTTTCTATTCGAGAAAATGGGGAAGGTTTCACCATTGCTGGAGAGTGAGATCTTCACGGAACTGATTGCCCCAGAAACGAGGATACCACCCAACAAGTTAACTTGTAATCTTAGCAAAGCAATGTCATAAACCAGATAAAATGATGGTTTCAATCTCAGTCAAAAAATGTTCAAGATCAGGAACGGTGGATCCTATTGCTTCACTAACACTAACACATTGTTTTTCTTGGTCCTGACATGCAGACAAAGCCATTGGACTTCTTTTTGGGATGAAAGTATCCCGGTATCCCCAAATGGCCTTCCAAATGGGAGAAAAGGATAGAAATGGAGATTTTCCACCTTTTTTTTAAGCCTGCAATTTTCCGGTCATTTTCAGACCCCAAAAAAACGCGTGGATCTCGAGCCAGGTTGAATACCCTGAGCTATCGCTGATTAGAGGCTGCGGATCCCATCGTAGCATCGTAGCCGTTTTAGCTGTAGGAATTTGTGGCTGAGCCGATGCGGCCTCGTAGCACGAAACACCTTGGGTCTCGTGGGGTCAGAGAGGTATGGATGGATTGGTGTTGGGAGGGTTATTTTTGGGTGTCCAATTTTGACCCAGACCCATTTGGATTTGTTGAGTTTGTCTGTGCTGAAAATGTGGCATACATCCCAAAAATAGCAATTCTAATGGGAAAAAGGATGATAAAACTGATAAGACATAGGATTTTGGGATATTTTGTGGGGGATAGCCAATTTTGACACGCTTTTCCCCTTTTTGTGAGGGGAAGTGGGTCATCCAAAGGGATGAGACTGTGGCATAAACTTGATCCATTTTCCATATGGCTATGTGTCAAAGCTTCCACTGGTGAATTATTCATTGAAAGTGACATAAATTTTGGTCCCAACCCCTTGAGCCCTGGTCTCGGCAAAGCCAAGTAGGGTTTCTGTCGGTAGCTACCCATTTTTGGCTGGTGAAGTTCATCCGAAATTTCCATCCCATCATTTGCTGGTTGAAACGTGTGTGCTGTATTTATATATAGAATATAGTATATATAATACATATAATATACATACACATAATATTATACATACATATAAAATATAAATATACATATATATATATATAACATGCATGTATAAGATCCCAGATTTTGCTGCTTCAGCCCATATTTCTGGTGAACTCCCAAGTTCGCTAAAGATGAGGCTCTCCTATGAGTTCCTGTCGCCTGAATTGAAGCTTGATCGGCAGGCGCGGATGAAACAGCCGGCGGAATGGCGGAAATGTTGTGGCTAAGGATTGTGAGATCCACTTTCAACAGGTTTTTCTAGTAGTTCCAATTCTAGATGATTGGAATCGGTCTCTTAGGTTCTGCAAGAAAAGAAACATGTGGTATGGATCAATACCTATTAATACCATTTTAATGGGATGAACATCCATTTACCAGCTATTTTGATGTTCACCAGGGGTACAAGGTTTTGACACACTGCCACATGTGGTAAAGCCAATGGGAATAAAATCAACAATAGGCCAATACGCCTCTAATAGACTCAGAGTTTGGATGATCAAGTACCAACCGCCAAATATCATGGAATTTTTGACATGCCAAAATAAGGGGGTTATAACGCCCCTAATGTTGGGAAGATTGCCTTTGGGTACCCTAAAACCTTACATGAAATATTGCCAAAAGGATGTTACATTTAATCGATGCTTGGATAGTTGATGGATAGTGATTTATTACATACCACCAAATATATACTTCAGAATATGAATACGAGGGACCAGAAATGGGATTCTGGATGTTGACGGTTACCCTCTGGTAATTTGTTACATAGCTATTGAATCCATGGCCCAGTCGAAATAGTGGATTTACCATGATTTACCTATTAAAGATTTTGTGGATCTTTCAATAGTTTTTTGTGTTAGTTCACCAGAGGGTATCTATTCCAAATATCCATCCCTTATCAGGTTATCTGAACCGGGATGAACATCCATCCCAAAAAAGGGTAGTATACTGCAAAAATCCAGTGGTTTGAAACCCTCATCACCAATGGATGGTTGATATATATATATACATACACATATAAATGCATATATATATATATATACACATAGATATTACAACAATGTCACTGCGACGTGACTGGAATGACGAATAGGATTGAGGTATGCTGAACTTTTCGGGTCAGTGAATTATTTGTCCCCATCTATGTTTTTTTTTCTTCCCCATTTGGCAAATCCTCCAATTCTGACTGGTTTGGACCCTGGCAATTGCCTATGGTTATCCCCGAATATTTCCTCTACATCCCATCAAGTCACATGAAATCTTTAAAAACCCATCATGAAATCCCATTAGATCCCCAAAAAAAGCCTCAGAAGATGCCATGAATTGATATTAATTGTCATTAACTCACCATAATAATCCCATTAACCCCTCATGAAATCCTGCTGAAATTGATGGAACCAACTTTCGATCTATGCCTGGTCACTGGTTGACCACCTGGCAGGTGGCTCGAGCTGCGGTGACGCAGGAGCTTTCGGGTGGATCAGCCTTTGGAGATCCCAAAAATGTGGATTCGACCAACAATAAATGGGGATATTTTTTGATACAATGGGAGAAGATGATGCTTGGGGGTTTTAAAAAAAATTAAACTTTCAGCTTCAAAATTCAGAGACGCTCACTGGTTTTTCAGGACCAAAAACTAGTTGTTTTAATGGGGAAAAATGATGAGACCTCCATTTCCAGGACGGAAGCGCGCTGGAGTACTTCCCTGAGGAGTTGAAAAAGGACAGGGAGCTGGCACCTTGGCCCAGAAGGCGCTTATTAGGGCTGTGTGTTTCAGAGTGTGTTTGATTGTAGTTTACGTTGAACTTTCACTAGTGAATACCCTCTGGTAAACTAACATAGCAATGGAAAATCACCATTTTTAAAAATCCACTATAAATGGCAATGTTCAATAGCTATGTTAAATTACCAGAGGGTAACTATCACTAGTTCATGTTTTGTAGTTTATGAATTCTTTATCTAGAGATTTCCTTTTGGGTGCATCAAGGAAACTATGTTGGTGTCCTTTTTGGTTTCTCCGAAAAGTTTCGATGGTTTCATAGAGATGATCGATGGCAAAATGAGGCTTTAACTGGGAAACAAATCCTGATATATGTATTATATATGTAGGGTATGATGTGATTTGAGCAACACTACTGGGATAGATTCGGATAGATTCGGATTCATGAGAAGTGGATCCAAACAAAGCGTTTCTTGAGGTGTACAAAGCTTTGCAGCAGAAGGGGGCCGCCCTGGAGTTTGCTTCTGCCTTCTGGGATGACAAGATGCTGGTGCCCTGGCACTGCAGGATGTGGGAGGTGCCCCCCAAATTTTAGACACAAAGATGAGCCAGGGTATCTACAAAGCGCAAAAACTGGATACCCTCTGGTAATTTAACATAGCTATGGAAAGATCCACATTTTTTAATGGGAAAATCCACTATAAATGGTGATTTTCCATAGTTATGTTAGTTTACCAGAGGGTAAATGGCTCATTCCCATGGTGGTACCACCGATAGGACATTCTGCCGGCCGCAATCGGCGGAGGTGACCGCCGCGGTGAAAAATGACCCTGCAGCCTTCCAGTGGGCCTCCCAGGACGAAACTGGGCAGCGTCGATGCTTGGGGAATTTTGGGGGATGGAACGGAGGTTACCCGGCCTGGTAAACGTTTACATAGCGAACTGGAAAGATCCACCATTTTTCATGGGATAATCCACTATTTCTATGGTCATTTTCAATAGCTATGTTAAATTACCAGAGGGTAAAAAACATAGTCTCAACCCAACATAACCCAACCATCCCCGATGTTTATGAAATTAGGAGGTGAAATGGGATGATTTGAAATGACCCTCAGCCACGTAGGATCCAACTTTGCGGGGGAAATCCCCAGATTCCCAGAGGATACCTAGAAACAAATACCTAAGTTTGACGATTGAATTATACTAATTATACTTTGTCAAATGTAATCACTAATTATACTAATCACTAATTATACATTGAATGTAATTTGTGATTCATTGATTCATTGTCAAGCCGTCTAGCCTCAAAGTGACCCATTTCCGCAAGGAGTTGCGCTCTGATCGCGATTTGTGGTTGCAGGTGGGGGAATGAAACTCACCAGACTTGTCATCACTTGTCTGAAAATAGGTACTGCCACTGCTGCTACTACTGCTACTACTACTTACCACCAATATCTCTGGGATGTAACTAGATGCTACACTGCTACACGGGCCAAAAAGAAACGGCTGTACTGTAAAAACAAAATGGACCAATAACTTTGGGATGTCCCCGAAAATTGACCATCGGTTTTGCAAAACGATATGGCTTTGTAATTTAGGGTGTTCTGCTGCCATCATCCATGAACTAATGGGGAATATCATGACAGTGAGCAGAACTAGAAGGAGTAGGAGTAGGATCAGGAGCAGGACGGGTTGTAGGAGGAGGAGCAGTAACAGCAGCAGTAGTAGTACAGTAAGTAGAAGGAGTACGAGTAAGAATAAGAGTAAAAGTAAGAGTAAGATTGAGAAGAAACGTAAGGGTCAGAGTAAGAGTAAGACGAGGAGAAAGAATAAAAACATATAAAAGTGAGAGCAGTCATACTAGTCATACAGTGATGATAGTGATTGTAATTGCAACTTTAGTAGCAGCTGTGATAGCACAACTATTACTAATTACGATTTACTATTATATACTATTATTATTGCTATTACTAGTGGTGCTATTACTACGGTACTAGTAATAGTAAGAGTAGGTCGTGGTGCGGCCAGGTGTGCCCCAAGCGCATGGAGCATTGGAAAAACCGTGGGGAGGTGCAGAAAGAGGTGCAAGAGGAGGCGAGAAGATCTGGCACTTTGGATCGTTGGGGATGTTGTATAGGTATATTTTATATTATTTTATATGATATACACATATTACATATATAGAATTTCATTATATATATAATACACATATGCATATCATTTGGGATAAGAGGCTTCTCTATTGACTGGTGATGTGGGACAGCAAATTTCCCCAACTTCGTCATGAATCTCATGGGGAAACCAATGGTTTGTGGCAGCCATTGCCCGGTGCACACCAAGTTGCCAGGGCAGGGCGACAAATACCCTGGTAGCCAACCACAATTGAAAGTACTGTATCAATCATTTTGCCAGTTTTATGGAACACACGTGAGCAATTTTTAAACATATGTATATATATATATATACATTTAATTATATATACATATAATTATATAATTATATATATATATATATATAATTATATATATATATGATGTTCAATTGAAACTTGAAACATCCATATACGTATAGAGCCCCCACCCGTTTTTATCAACTTAAAATCGGAACCCATGTTCCTAAGACAAATGAGCATCCAGGCTGATTTTTGATTTAACCCACACCATTGGTTTCTGCAGTTGCCACATCAATTTGTAATGTTGGGGTGGGATTTGTAACCCTCCCTCCTTGAATCTATCCCGGTAAATGCACAGGTACAGGAACATATTTTAAGTATAGCGGAAGAAATTGCCGAAGTGAAAACAACTAGATGCAAGTGTCATATTGGAATCCTGCAACTTGCCCAATCTTGAATTTCCCACCAGATCTTCACTGACCAGATCTCCAGAAAACTCTTCCCCCAAAAAACACGGGGTGGCTTTGGCCACCGAATGCAGAAAACATGTCAGATTGGGCTTGGCGGCTCGGGGGGGTTAAGAATGAAATGAACGTGCTCCGACCCAGCAAAGACTGTTGATGTTACTGGTTTCACCCAAAACTTAGAATCTATGTGCTGGAAACACGTAAAAACCTTGATGAGTATCGAATCTGTTTTCATCGATCTGCACGATGCAGTGCCCATCGCTGCCTTCCGGTAGGGAACGGTTCTGAGCATGGCAGACCCGTTGCTGCTCAAAGATGAAGAGGCGAAGGGACGAAGTGACCAGTGGATGGTACCACTGGTGGTTGGTTTGCAGAATTAACTATCGAACATGGGGTAAAATTTTATTTAGCAATCGAAAATCGTTTTTTTTTGCCAATGAACAATGGAAATTGGGTGTGTCTGAAATTGGGTTACACCCAACTTTTAGAGGGAAACTTGTGATTAGCCATGATTAGCCAATGTGTTGAGGGTGTCATATTTTCAGACAAACCCAAATCACTACAAACATTCAACCGTGATTCTGCCGTATACATCAATGAATGAATAGACAAACAAATGACACCTGAATATGCAAACAGTACATGAACAGAAAAACAGTCAATGAACACGCAAAGAAATACACACTCTAAATACAATTAGACAAACAAACAAAGGAACAGCAATATAAACTATATATAGACTATATATAATACACATATTCATCTTGCAACACAATATATATTTTGCAAGACGGAACTCCGTGTTGGTTTGGGTTCGCGGTTCAACCAGTTGGGAAATATCAGGATTCAACTTAAAACGCTTGGGAAACCAGGTATGATCTTTAATTGGGGTGTGAAAACACTATAACTTTTGGGTTTGTCTATCTTCATTTTTGGCTTCTCAAATGCATCTGCGTTGTGGCATATGCGTTCAGTTTTCATCCATTTTTTTTTTCTTTGACATGGCCTCAAGAAAAAACCAAGATTGAACAGGGAACAATCATTAATTATTATTTTCACATATTTTCACACACATTTTTCAAAATGATGGGGATCTTCCACTTCAAGACCCATGTTTCCAGCGTGTCTTGGTGCTGGTAGGTGATCTTTGAAGCGGCGGTGGCTTCACCCAGCACCTGACAGGGCGAAAAAGAACACCACTTGGGACCCTGGTGATACAACGAAGCAAGAACTGTGTATCATTCAGACAATTTTCCCCTCGGCTTTTTGAACACTTTGAATTTCTACATCATTTTTCAAGCAAAATAACCAGAAGCTCTGCATATGTTGACTGACAGTTGGCTATGTTCGAACAGATGGCTACAGCCATTTTCGTTGTAGTTTCTTTGGAAAGTCATCTGGCCTGGTCTATGTCTTTCTTGGGTGATAGGACCCCAGTGGTCCGTGGTGAATTTGTTGGAGCGTCTGTGATTGTACGAAGAAATCTTGTTTTTCTTTCACATTGGAAAAACCGTCATCATCATCATCATCATCATCATCACCATCACCATCACCATCACCATCACCATCACCATCCTCCTCCCATGATGATTGTGATTCTCAAAGTCATTTTTCTTAGCCTCTGGTAAACATACAAAAAACTATGGCACATCACCATTTTGTCATAGGTAACATACAAAAAACTATGGAAAAACACAATTTTTTCATACAAAAAAACGGTTAGTTTACCGGGTACCACATCTGACCTCCGGTCGCCGAGGCCCAAAATCCTCGCGTCCTCGAGCGCTTGGATTTGAGCTGCTCCGAGGACTTCCTGCTGCGCTTGGCCCGTCAGGTGCCTTTTTGCTGTTGGGATCGGACGGGGATGGGTGGGGATGGGATATAAAAAACCCAAGATGGTAATCAACTTGATTAAAGTGTTGGGTTTTAAAGTCCCATCAATCATGGGACTTTGAAACACGTTTTTTTTTGGTGAAAGACTTTTGTTCGGGCCTCAAGAGAAACAAAACACGCATAACCAGAGCATTTTTTGACTTCGTCAGCATTTTCAATGGGGAGATGGCTATGCAAAAAACGGGCACGCCATGGTTGTGGAGTGGATGACGGAATTCCCGAGGCAGATGACGAAGTGGGAGAGGTATTTCCTGATTCAACATTGTGGTACCACATTGGAAGATTTTAATGAGATATTGAAGCAATTTAAAGGATGATATTTCCCTCCAAAGTGCCCAACCAAAGAAATCATCGTTTGCTGCAAGGACCTCAATGCCCTGAGATATGCGGACATCCAGAGCCGGGAGGTGGGATTGAGGGATTTGAACATGGTGGTTTAACCTCAAGAACCAATGGATTTAGATGGGTATACCGTATACCCCTTTATGACAATTTCGAATGATTTTCCTTAAAAGGGGTTCCAGGAAGGGGCGGAAAGTGACCAGCAGATGTTTGGGAAACCACCAACTAGTGGATGAAGGTGCATCGACCAATTGTGATGGTGTGGCAAGCCCAATCATAGACCACAATTACTCAATTTCACAAGAAATGGGTGGTAAAGACCATCTGCTAATTGGAAAGGCTTAGTATTGGCTTTACCACATTAAGAACAACCCCCTTTCTGAGCATGGGCTATTGCAATGATTGGAATGTTAGAATTATGATACAATGATTTGAATTTCCCAACAGATTATATATATGCACAATTACATACATACATACATACATGCATGCATGCATGCATACATACACTGTATATATATATATATTCACCTACTTTGTATTTTCATCTTTTTGCATCCCAATCGGCTGGCACCACTTTCCATCAGTTCCGGCCAGGTGGCCGAGAAGGCCCTCGAAATCAGCGGCTTGGCGCTGGAGTTCTTTCCAGAGGTGCCGGGCCATGGCGGGGTTTTCGCCGGGCCATGTGGGGCAGCCCCAATAGCTGGATGGTCTACATGGAAAATCCGAACATACCATGGGTGATTTATATAGGGGTAGCCCGATTTTGACTTAGGACACCTCCACATTTTTTCTTTTTTTTTTGAAAGATCGAAGTTTCCAGAAAATGGCCATGCGAAAATCGCTGCAGGAACTGAAGGCCGACAAAGAATTGGCCAGGGGCCCAGCTAGGCCCAGCTGGTAGAAATGTCTGGATGTCACCAGCAGAGCCAATCTAGTCTGGTTGGATGGAAAAGCCACTCTGAGCCAATCTTTTAGCCAATATTTTTCATAATTTTCCATAAATGTTCATCATTTTTCTCATGGGTTCTTGTTCTTTCCAAAAGATCTGGCTGTTTTAGTTTAGGTCTTGGAGGCCGTTGGCCGCGCTGGCATGGCTTTGGCCTTTGCAGCGCCGGAGCTGAGGAACGACCGCGAGGCTTTCATGGCTTTCATGGAAATTTCAGGGATTTTTCATGGCAACTTTTTGGTGGAAAAAGGATCAATGTGGGCATCCCAATTTGTGGGCAACCCATTTGGGGATGTTTGTAATCCCACCGGTTTATAGTGATCTTAGGGATGGTTTATAGTTGGGTCTACCACATTCTTAATAATGAAACTTCATCAGTCGGATGGTTTTGCTGCTCTGGTCCAAGTGAGAGACAGAAGACACCTTTGATGTACCCTGACACCAAGGACATGAAACCGCTGGAAGTTGTCTTTTTTTTGAAATGGCGTCTGAAAATGAGGTCGAGGTACGTACACCCCCCAAATGGTCATTTTTAGTGGGAACATGGAACATGATGATCATACCCTATTTTCCCAAATAATCATGATTCTTACTTCCCTGTTTCTTGCAGTGTTTTCTTGAATAAAAAAATAGGAATGTGATTGCACAGCCAGTGTTTTCCATCTCACCTGATCTCAAGCCGCAATATCTTCCCATCGAATCAGCAACATCATGTTCAATTCCCCACTGGAAGCATGGAATTTCCCTCAGACCCTCCAGTAATTGGTTAGCGAAGCCACCCTATTTAGTTCGACGCTAGGACCTGAGTACAAAAAAACGGATTTTTGATCCCAAACAGCTCAAACAATGTATCAGGGGGCCATTTTTTTATATCTTGGTCAAAACCACCAGTTTTGCGGATGAATTCTATGGATTTCCATGGGACATTCCCTGGTTTTTGATGGCTTTCCCATGGCCGGGATTTCCGCAGGTGGTGCTTCGTGCCGTGGCGGCAGACCGCAGTGCCCTGCTTTATGCTTCCCCTGAGCTGCGCCGCAACAAGGTGCCGAAAGTGTCGTGTCATTTCCAATGAGAATGGTATTCATAAAATAACTGGTTTTTGGTTTGGAACATTTTTTTATTTTCCATAATATATGGGATAATCCTTCCTATTGACTAATATTTGTCAGAGGGGTTGAAACCACCAACCAGATAACATGGGATAAAACAATGATGATCACAATTGTAGTACTTATGATATCTTGTGATATCTTATGATTCATGATTACATACTCATTCATTTCATTCATAATATTCGGGATTAAATAATGACAATGATACTGGTAATTTAAGATAACATTTGAGATAAACAAGTATTCATGAACCATGATTGTTGTTTTAAACAATCCCATGGTCAAACATATATTCTATCACATTTTGGGGGAAAAAACCCTGTGAAATTTGCTGTGGAGGGGTCCTTAAAAGAGATGCCGTGGCTTCCGTGGCTCCACCCCATAGAATTCCAGCTCCAACTTTTCGATATTTTTTTGGATTATCCTCTGGTAAACGTTAACATAGCTATTGAAAATGGTGATTTATAGTTGATTTTCCCATTAAACATTGTGATTGAATAGCTATTGATAATGGCAAACATAGCTATTGAACATGGCTATTGAACATGGCAAACATAGCTATGGCATATAGATAATGGATCTTCCAACTGGTAAACGTTAACATGGCTATTGAACATGGCCCAGTCGAAATAGTGGATTGACCCAGCTAGAACATGGTGATTTTCTATAGCTATGTAAACTAACTACCAGAGGGTAATCCCCTCCCAATACTCCAAGAGACCAACAATTAGCGGCCGCAGTTGTCACGCCTTTCTGGGTAAAGTTCCAACTCCATTTCTGCTGGTTCAATCCTGTCGCTGACATCCCATCACTGTGATCACTGCAGGCCATTTGGCTGTACAAGGGTGCTGCGGTGCCTTTCTTTGAGCCTCCCAAGGAGGAGGAGGAGGTGAATGACCCGGCCGAAGGTGAGGCAGAGGAGGTGTAGAACAGTGGCGATGCCGGTGGTTTGCAACTGGGGGCGCCCCCAGAATTGTTTAAGCCACCCTGTCTTGTTGGGGATCTGGCCAAAGTGGAATCAGAACCACCAGATTGAATGACGATGTTTCTCATGAAGTGACATTGAAGACACTGCAAGTTTGCATCAAACAACATTTCCTTTCTAGCCATTGATGTAGACTTCAAAGTCCCAAAGGCCAGCCGAGAAGTTTCACTGGAGCAGGATCGGAGAAGTCTCAGCAGACATCCCCCCCAAATGCATCCAAATGCCAAGTTGTTCCATGTTTGTCAAACAGCTGGGGTGCAAAAATTGGGAACCCATATAGTGTAGATTTCCTGAACGGGTTACCCCAGGTCTAATTCTTTGGGAGGCTACGAATAGACATATTGGGTTTGTGATCTGAAATGCTCAGGTTTGGTTGCACATCTTCGCATGCTGCTCACGTGTACAAAAGATGGAGGCATAGCCAATGCGCTTTTCTAAAATGGAAAGGCAAAAAAACTGCCAAGCAACACCAGTTGCCTGAAAAGCAGGGATAGGTGTATTCTTACAAGATCATACCACTACAGGAATACACTTTTCTCACATGCGTACAACGTATACATACATACATACATACATACATACATACGTACATACGTAAATACGTAAATACGTACATACATACATACATACATACATACATACATATGTATATATACACATGACATTTGAATAGTATATATATATGTATATGTATATGTATATGTATATGTGTATATATGTATGTATCTATGTATTTATTATATTCAAAGAAAATATTAGGCTGCCTGGTAATATGTTATTGTTGTGTTTATGTGTATGTGATATATATATAATACATAACCTTGGTTGGTAAGTCCCTGAACTTGCTCATCCCACTGCTTGGCTTAAATGGCTTTAATCACCAACTATGACTGGGATGATCCCAGTCCAACAGGTCTGAGAATACTATGGTTTTTCTGCAAATTGGGTACCCCCCCGTTCCAGCAGATTGTCATATTGTTATCATTTCCCAAAAATCCTTAAATGGCAATTTTGGGCGGTATACCCAATTTTCAGACACTCATGTAAAATTTCCAGCTTCTGGTTGCAAAGTGACATTGAGTACACCCACTTGAAGTACAGTAAGTGATTTGATCACGAAAAAACCCATTAACACACCATTTTTGATTAATGATTGGGTGTACTCCCACTTTTCATCCAGGAAATGCGTTCTTTTTTTGGAAAAAAAAACTTGAATTGGCTCAAGGCTTTGACTCGTGCGGGCGTCCAAACGGGCCCGTTTGGCCGGGATGGTCGGATTCTCTGAGTTGCAAAGGGTGTGAACAACAGGATGGATTGAACACCAAGAAGTGAGACTCAAAGCAGCAAAAACTCGGGGGGTTGCCAATAGAATCAGGTGATTCTTTTACTGAACTCTCCCAATTGAAAAATCACCGAAGATGCTAGACTCCTAGACCCATGCCCTTTTTTGCTTCATCAAGTCGCACCTGATTGGGTTATTACAACCCAACATACTTTTTGACATTGCGAGGCATATGGCCTGCGAAAGATCGTGGAGACCACCTACTTCCCCTATGGCAATGGTCGTGACTGGTGCGGGAACTCGGTCGTTTCATGGGAAGTGCACGGACAGACCCCAAAAAAAACCATGCACAGCGGGGATTTCATGGGATTTACCCTCTGGTTATTTAACATATCCATGGAAAATGGACCATAGAAATAGATGATTTTCCCATTAAAACCTCCATTTATAAGGGATTTTCCATGGTACATCACGTGGGATATACAACCAACCGCCCTGTTAAACAGCCCTGCTGGTTGATGATTGTACCGGGGGTAACCCGGAAGGTCACATCCAAATGAACATCAGCTTCCAAACTCTTCAAAGAACCTGGTCTTTTGAGAGGTCACACTCTGTTTTTTAGATTTTTTAGGATTTTTAGGTAGTTGACTAGTAGTTGATCCCATTTAAATTTTAATCTTCCAATATCTTCCATATTTCCCCTATACTTTTCATACTTTTTTTATGCAGGTGGTTGAAGCGTTGAACCCCCAGAGGTTCTTCGTGGGAGACCTGGACTACATGCACGGCCGGAGAACTCCCGAGGCCGTGACATGGGCTGTTTTTTGATACAGGGCTGTAACTAAAGACCATCAACCAAATGGGATATGATATATATATACACCTATATACATATACTTAATATAATATAATATAATGTAATATAATATAATATATAATATAATATAATGTAATATAATATAATGTAATATAATATAATGTAATATAATATAATGTAATATAATATAATGTAATATAATATAATGTAATATAATATAATATAATGTAATATAATATAATGTAATATAATATAATATATAATATAATATAATGTAATATAATATAATGTAATATAATATAATGTAATATAATATAATGTAATATAATA
>Ga0126342_10000435_pt1 | contig 44611 bp, 33 predicted proteins | sample Cyp1metagenome_FD_92528 | JGI IMG/M metagenome (GOLD analysis project Ga0126342, IMG submission 92528) | Coral microbial communities from Lord Howe Island, Old Settlement Bay, Australia - Cyphastrea 1 metagenome | ecosystem: Host-associated > Invertebrates > Cnidaria > Coral ...
GAATTTTGGATCTCCAGAGCTTCGAAGTGTAGCAACTCCCATGGTATGATAAAAAGGCATTTGGTCCCAGATATCTTAACTGCTTGGTGGTGACTGGAACCATGGAATTAGAAATGACTTTCCCATCATATTGGGAATTTCATCATCCCAAGTGGCTTTCATATTTTTCAGAGGGGTAGGTATACCACCAACCAGATCATATAAACGTCGTAGTACATCGGATAGAACATATTATATTATTTTAAATCCATATAAATCCATATCATACCATATAAATCCATATTATACCATTATACCTATATTATTGAACAACAAGAACATTTTGTGGTTTGTGCATGGACAGGGCAACAACACCATAGTCCCATACTGGGGGATAGCTATCGAAAATGGTGTCATAAAACATGGCAGGAAGATCCCCGAAGAAAATGTGGACATTGATGTAAAAGGGAAAACTATGGAACTAAAACACATCTGGTTGGTGGTTTGGAACATGAATTATATTTTTCCATATGCTGGGAATAGTAACCCCAACTGACTTTCATATTTTTCAGAGGGGTTGAAACCACCAACCAGCACATGTTAACGCATATTTTTCCCAGCAAATCATGGTACATTGGGACATGGTTGACCACAAGAGGCACCCATTTTCAACATTTGAATGAGAAAAGTCCAGGGTTGCCTGTAAAATGCCACTGGAATTCCCCATTTCATCATTTCATCCTCAATTGAAGCCAGTTTAGGAAGTCATCAAGAGTCATATGAGTCATCAAGTAATCCTTTCCCCATCCCTTCCCTATTCCCCCTATTCCAAACACCCAAAAAATATCAGCCATGCTGGATGTAGGGGCTGAATTATTTGAATCCCAGCAACCATTGGAGACCACCAAGAGGGGGCCTTTTTGGGGATGGCTTTTTTCTACAACCATGGGACTTGGTTTTAGGGGATACCCGGCCTGGTAAACGTGACCACAGAAAACTATGGAAAGATCCACCATGCTATGTAGCTGGGAAAACCTCCACTATTTCGACTGGGCCATTTTCAATAGCAAACTGTTAGTCATTACCAGAGGGTAATGTGGGGATGGGTCAAGTTACCTATGAACTTACCATATGACTGGGGCAAGTTTACCGCAATAACTGTCCGTAAATTTTATAAATACCAGCTATTTTAGTGTAGGCTACCAGGCTTTTGACTATCTAACCATGTGGTTATTCACAAATAATACACCATCCATTGGGGATGCATAGTTTCTACAACCCATTTCTGGCAAAGTTGGGATTGTATTAATTGTAGTGCGTGGGCATTCCCATTGAAAAAATGCTGATCCCCCCATTTGTCCCATTTTATCCCCAGCATGGCGGGTTTAATCCCCGTTCTTGAGGAGTTTTTGTTCCATTTTTATCACCAAGGTTGTCATTGTCAAATCACCGGCTTTTTCATTGCTGAAAAATCACCTTGTTTCATGATAAAATGCAGATTTCAGGACGGTGAGAAAACTAGGATTTAGGAATATACAGTTAAATACGTAAAGAAAAGATCATACCATTGTCTCATACCAGTATCGTCAGAAATATCAGTATAATCAAACGTGGCATTTAACCATTCACCATTTATAGATGATTTTACCAGCTATAAACCTCCATTTACAGAGGATTTCTCATCAAATTTCCTATATGATTTCTATGATTTTCCTATTGTTTATAGGGGAAATGACCGAATATCTGGGTACATTATAACGACCTCACTGTTCTCCCTCACTGGAATTATAGTTAGATTGCAGGGAATTATCCCAAAATGGCCCAACAATTCAGATGCGTGAATTATTGTAATTTACCCAGATTCATTTTCCATTGATTCTTTTTTCATGGACATTTTTTCATGGATTTCATGGGCACAATCATGGGAACATGATAATTTACCCAAGAATATCCCAAATAAATACCTCCATTGACTTTCGGATAGCCAGGTCACGACGGGCTTCAGACTTCCTTCGCAGATACAGGTCCGGTGTCACGCTGGAAAGTTTGGCTGACTGTGGGTCAACACATTGGAAAAATGGGATATACAGGAAAGAAGATACATATACAATGTGGGGCCCCCCAGTTATGTTTGATGGTTTATAAACCCCATGAATACTATAGTACTCGTAATAAAAAGTATCAGAAACCATAGTTATTGGAGTTCTACCAACTTAGCTATATAGGGTGGCCCACATGGTGTATATACTGTATATATATATTCGAATAAACCTCGGCTGACACTTGATGTTTATATTTTTTTAAAGTTAATATCTATAATTTTAGCTCTGTAAATCAGACATTTTCTTGCTTTTCCCCCACAGATTCATGAACCACCTGCCACATTCTTGAGATGCGGTTCCAGTTACATGTTTCACCATAGTTATAGGGGCTATATCCTAACTAATAGAGGTTATCACCATGGTTATTTCCATCAAGATAACTCCATTCCCATCCATCACCCATCATTGTTTGTGATATATCCCATGGAAATATCACTATTCAATTCCCATGATATTTCCATATACCCTCTGGTAAACTAACATAACTATGGAAAATCACAAATATTAATGGGAAAACTCACTATAAATGGCCATGTTCAATAGCTATGTTAAATTACCAGAGGGTAAAGCGGGCTTAAAACCCCCAACTGCAACCCCCCAAGTTCTTCGGAACCAGGTGTGCCAACATTTGCGGAACACCCTCACGATGCGGCGTCGGAGTTCCTGATGCTGCCAGGCACTGCAGATGGGTGAGCAATTTTGGTCATGATATGCTCCCGGAATTCGTTTCAGATATGCAGGACCTGTCTACATCAATGTGGAAAAACAATGGAAAACTCATGGAAAACTCCGAAGTAGATCTTCACGGAGTAGATGTTCAGCGCAGCGAAATGTTTAGAGTCTATGCGGCGATAAATCCGGCATGTTTTTTTTCCTAAACCACACTAGTCACATCCCCTCATGTGAGGCCAGAAGATTCACCACACGGCACTTGCCACGCACTTTGGCGGATCGCTTTTCGGGGAAGAGGGTAGGTTTGTGTCTATAGCTAGGGATAACTAGGCTATATCCTGTGAAATGATATGATCCACTTTCTGAATGTTGCTGTCATCCGGAAGTAGAACGAATGTCCTTGAGGATTAAACGAGTGTTTTCTAGAGGATTTTTTCGGGATGCTCCCATTCGTCGGACGGGCCTAAGATGGTGGATGCACCCCCCGTACTGGAGTGAAAATAGGCATCAAAAGATATGGTGGTTTCCTAAAATTGGACATGACCAAAATGGAGGGCTTAGTTCATGGAAAGTCCCATTTTTTGAATGGATGATGACTGGGGGTACCCCTACGTCTATTCCTAATAAGCAATGATTAAGCAATGAGATCAAGGAGAACTCTCACGAACAGTGAGGGCACACTGCCTGGACGTATCTTGCTCTCTACAATTCTACAATTGGGATCGACAAAAAGGGAGAATGGAATGATGTAGTAGAATCCATGCAATGGGTCTGACAGTCTGAACTTAAACAGTAGATATCCGAAACTTTTCTTGTGAAAGTCAGTGGATTTATCACATTTTATCACTATGTAGTGTGGTCAGGCAATCATGATTTAGGGCCCCACTATTACCATTTGGGGATTTTTGTAACAGGGGTTGGTAACTGTCCCATTTTGGGAATATTGGACATCACCGGTATATGTAGCCATCTAGTAGACCATATACCTAATGGTTGGGTGATGTTCAATGGGGACATTTAATGACCCATGTGTAAACAATCTCCCCAACTAATTTCACTATTGATTTTGGCACATTAGAAGTTGATTCTCCTACAGGATATCTCAGGCCAACATTTCAGAAAAGGCAGCGGAACATGCCTCAGGTATTTGCCAGAGATATCCCCATCATATCATATTGCAGCAAAGAATCCTAGATTTGGATACCCTCTGGTTATGACTAACATAGCCATGGAAAAACTTCATTTTTAATAGGTAAACCATCTGTTTCTATGGGCCATTTCCCATGGCTATGTTGAATAACCAGAGGGTATCTAAGAAAACCCCCCTCCTGAAAACTTATGTGGAACATTTGACAATGATTTCCCTTGGAACATTTGCAAAAGAATGATTGCATTCAAAGATTGCACCTTTTCGTGGGTTCCAAGTCATTTGACAACGGTTTTCCTTGGAAAAAAATGCAACATATTGCAAGAATTATGGTGTTCCAAGTCATTTGACAATGATTTCTCTTGGAAAAATGGACATTTCTTGGGTTCCAAGTTGGTTTTCAGGCATGTAGCCATGAAATAGACCACGACTTCCCAGGTCGCTCCTGGGCTCTCCCCATGGATTTGCGCGGAGGCTGGCGACCAAGGCAGTGAACAAGGCACATGGCCCGTTGGTCGGGGAAGCTGGTGGTGTGTGGTGGATCTATCATCGTATCCTCTGGGAAACTAACAGTTTGCTATTAAAAATGGCCCAGTCGAAATAGTTGAGTTACGTATTAAAAATGGTGATTTCCCATAGTTATGTAAACGTTTACCAGAGGGTATATATTAATTATATATATATATACTCATAGATTTCAGGTTTTAGAGGTATTTTCCATGTACTTTCTACACTTGGAGCTGTTTTCTTTCCCTCATTTTGACCTTGTTTGCCCATTGTACCGCCAGGCTGCTTGGTTTCATGACGCAGTGGTAGACTTTCAGGAGACGGAATTCTTTTGGCAGGCCGTCGAAAAATGTGTGATGCCGAATCCATGGGGAACTGGGAAATGGGTATTATATGGTGATTATCCATGGTTAATAATCACCATGTTTATAATACCATAATACCATAATAGCCATCATGAATATATGGTATAATCATCCATGGTTAATAATCACCATTATTGTTAATAATTATCAGGTTATTCATTATTTATGGTGATTATCTGGTTAATGAGGGTTAATAATGGGTGATCATGGGCTTCCCATACATCTAATACTTATATCCAATAGCTGGATGGTTTCTGAATCATGGATTTTCTCCATCGAACTCAAAGGATGATTTGAAGGTACCCCCATTTTCGTAAACCCCCATATGATGGGATATGACTATAACGGGACAAATTGTAATATATATATATATATATCGTAGATACCATACTGCATCTATTCCAACAGAATTTTCTATATGAGCATCATCCCCAAGTCACCATGGGTTAACCTATGCTAAGTCACCGTCTATGTCTGCTTGGATGATTTGGAGGTCCCTTTCCTCAACGGTGTCACCTCCAAAAGATGGAGATGTTTGATGATTTTTGGCCGGCCATCTTCCAGGTAACAGCCCATCCCTACGAAAAGGGGGCAGAATGAGCATTTTTTTTTGGGGGGGGGTACCCTCTGGTAAACTAACATAGCCATGGAAAATTGCCCATTTATAGATGGTTTACCCATTAAACATTATGATTTTCTATGGCTACGTTAAATAACCAGAGGGTACCATTGAGACGTACATGATGAAAGTCCTGATTTTGGATGAGATCAAGATTTTTGGAACCATGGAACCATGGTGTTTAAAAAACAAGCGCAAAAAATACCATGGAGGTGACGGTTGACGTTGACATTTTTTGAGTACAAGTGACATGGTCTGGTGTTTTCTCTGTGTGAAAACAGCAGCTGTGGCTTGTCCTGTCCATGTTTTTTTGCTACCTACAGCTACTCAAAAATTAGGATCATGATCTCAGTGGCCTCTCAGTGGCCTCTTCCGGGAGCCCATGGAGGCACTTGGAAGTATAGAAGTTAATGAGTTTAACTATAGCTATTCTTTATTTAGAAACTATTGAAATCCATGTTTCATTAGGGTTTTTACTATTATTGTTCATGATGATTAACATGAGTTAATTAGCTATTGAATATGGTTCGCTATTGTTATTTATTGATTACCCTCTGGTAAACGTTTACATAACTATGGAAAATCACCATTGAAATAGTGGATTTTCCCATGAAAAATGGTGGATCTTTCCATAGTTTTTTGTAGGTTTACCAGGCCGGGTACCATGAGTTCCGGCAACTACGAATGGTTTTTTGGAATTTTCCGACCATCTGGTGATGACTTCGAAGAGTTCAACTTGGCGTTCGAATCCCGAAGAGGATCCTATGCTTAATGGTTGGTGGTTTGGTGGTGACTGGAACCATGGAATTTTATGACTTTCCATACATATATATATATATAAGTATATATATATACATATATATATACATATATTGGGAATGTCATTTTATCCCAACTGACTTTCACTCCATGATTTTTCAGAGGGGTAGGTATACCACCAACCAGATATGATGTGGGGAAAACCAGTGATGTTTGATGGTTTATAATTTATTATAAACCCCATGAATATATACTATAGTTATTTGCATATCATAAACCATAGTTATTGGAGTAAACCGATGCGTTACTTAAATAGTAATTCAATGTTAATGTTGTGAAGGGAAAAAAGCCAACCTCTGTAGAACATCTGCAATAATTATATAATTAGTCAAACATCTGTAAACATTTCACATGGTTGCTTGGGATTAGTAAAAAAACATGTTGACAGATGATGGATTAGTCCACCATTCCATTTGAACTTAAAACCATTCAGTTACATTAGTCAAGCTTTGGGATTAGTGATTAGCTAAGCCCATGTCATGGGCATGTCTTAACCGTTTTAACCATTCACCAGCAACCATATTGACCATCTATACCTGGTTGGTGGTTTGGAACATGCATTTTATGACTTTCCATGTATTGGGAATGTCATTTTCTTATCCCAACTGACTTTCACTCCATCATTTTTCAGAGGGGTAGGTCAACCACCAACCAGATGAACATTTTTTTATTTTCCATTTCATATATGGGATGTCATCCTTCCCATTGACGAACTCCATCATTTTTCAAGATGGGCACATTGCACCACCAACCAGATGGTTATTAATTAATGGTTTTTCTGGTTATTCATGGTTGTTTTCATTAACATTATTGATCCAGTTAACCACCATTAACCACCATTGATAATGTCCAATAACCACCATTACATACTATCTATGCTGGCACCGCTCCAGGCACAAAAGTTTGCCCGTCGTCACGTAGTGGCTGAGGTGGCTCGGGATCTCCAGGGATGTACGTGTAGGAGATGCCTATCATCGCCGTAGATTCTCAAAAAAAATGCCTATAAACATGGGAATCATGGGAAAATAATCTATAAACAATGGGAAAATCATGGGAAGATACGGACAAATATGGGGATCTGCTTGGTGCTTTGGAACATTTGGATTATTTTTCCATCATATTGGGAATGTCTATACCTGGTTGGTGGTTTGGAACCATGGGAATTTTATGACTTTCCATTTAGTTGGGAATGTCATTTTATCCCAACTGACTTTCACTCCATCATTTTTCAGAGGGTTTCAAACCACCAACCAGCATGGATATCTGCCGATGTCAGTTGCATCTACCTTTGCCATCTGCATTAAAACTCAGATTTCGCAGTACAAGGCGTAGCCCCAGAGATGCTTTTCCACCAACTTTCGCACACAGATTTGTTTGTTCATATTCGTATAAAGGGGAACGCCGCAGAAGAAATCTAATTTGTTTTTGCAGCAGAAGTCTCTAAAAGAACAACTCCAGGTATTCTTGCAATTGAGCACATATAAAGGTATCCCTACTACAGTGGTTTGGAGGGTTACGGCTTAGGAGGTTTGAAACTTAAGACACAACAGAACGCACATGCCGTCATCCAGTGCTCAGTTGCTGGGCTTTTAAGTTTCTATAGATATATACATGTATATATTATATATATATGTATATATATATATATGTATTTAAACCGTTGAGACCCACACTACTAACACTACAACAGAGTCTTTGATCGGCAGATCGCTTGACCTGATAGTGTGTTTGTTGCTAATCCCCTCCTCACAGAATGCATCCCATAAATAAGTGGATACTGATATTTCGGATGATATTTCAGATGATATTTCAGATGATATTTCTGTGTAGGCGTGCTCCGTCAGAAGTGGGGCAACAAACATCTTGGCTTTCAGACATGAAAACGCTCGTGAACGAACTCCACCAGGCGTTCGGCTTGGGAGTGGTCACCGGTGGTGTGTTGCTGCTAACTGCTCCACCCAGCGCAGCACCAAAGACGATGAGGTGCGCAGCCCGTGGATTCTGACCATGGGATCATGAGGAGAATCCCATGGGTCCGGGGTGGAGGATGGCGATCCATGTGGTGCCCTGAGAATCTGTATCTATTGTGGTAAAAAAAGAGAATCATCCAGGAGGGAAGATATGGAATATGGCTGACTTAATAAACTCATTTATGGTAATCATGGGGATATGTCACTATTGGCTTTACCACATTATGGATGTACCAAAATTTTCGGTTGGGTGATATAGTCGACATTGACATGAGACATGGATCACTGCCGCAGACCCCAGCCATCAAGGCTAGCCAGTCGCCAGCTGTAAAATCATCCTCACCATTTGAGGCTTGGAAAGAGTTGGGTAGCAAGACACGTCCAAAAAATAATATTTTAGAAATCACCGAAATAACTTGCTCGTTTTTATATACCCAACATGATCCAAGGTACCCTCTGGTAAACTAATAGTTTGCTATTGAAAATGGACCATAGAAATAGTAAATTTACCCAGCTACATAGCATGGTGGATCTTTCCATAGTTGCGGTTGTTCATAGGTTTTCATCCCACACATGGCCCAGACATTTGGTCCTCAAAATCCCCAAACTCCGGGTGATCTGAAAAAAACTCGCTGCCAGGTCAGTTGCCCCGGCGCCGCTTTCGCAGGCAAGAGCTGGTTCACCTTAAGTTGCCTCAGGGAAGAGGTCAAGTGGATTATAGTGGATAGAAATGTGGATTTGACAAATATATTTTGAAATGATTTAAGAAGTGGAGGTTTCCTAAGTCATGTCAAGTAATGCCAGTCAACCATTGAAGACATATTTAGTTCGATGGACTTTCCCATGATTCATAAACTTAAATAAACTATCCATATTGAATAGATCCCCCATGGAAACAGCCATTGGTGACTGGTTTTTTATGTCGTTCCTATCCCAAGAGGACTGGGAATTCTAGAGAGGCATGAGCCCGATGTGAAATAAAGGATTAATACCAAGTACCCTATGGTAATTTAACATAGCTATTGAAAATACCTCATTTATAGTTGATTTACCTGTTCAAAATGGGTAAACTAACGGTTTGCTATGGAAAATGGCCCATAGAAATAGATGGTTTACCTATTCAAAATGGTGATTTTCTCTAGTTATGGTAGTTTACCAGAGGGTAACCAACACCACCCAAGGCAAGAAAACTCTAGATACCAAAGATTCAATCAAGCAATATCAAGCACATATCAACTGGCACAGTTGGACTGCCACGCGACTTTGCATGTGCTTAGGACTCTGGCCTTTTGTTCTTCCATTCATATGATAATGGGTTTAGTTCATAAGCAATTGTCCCCATCATGTCCCGCTTAGTTTGGCTCAGGATCTCTTACAGAGAACCTCTAAAAGGTGTAATTTCACAGGTGTGTTTGTAGATGTTTCCTCTAAACAAACTCAGCGATTGCATGTCAACTATTAGTTGTTGAACTAGCCCGGCTTGTAGCTCATACATACTGCAATTTTTGGTGGAACCCCAAGAACAAACAAAACATGTCATATGATCAAGAAGAACACTAATTTAGATGTCCCAATTTTCAGGTTCCCTGTGGCTTGTCTCCGATGTCATTTGGGATGATTGTCAGTGTTTGTTATAGTATGGGATATAATTATGACCTATGGAACATATTTTAATCGTTTTAAGACACATTAATATATATATATCACATTTACATTTTAATACCTGGTTGTTTGTTTCAAACATTTTTTATTTTCCATTTCATATGGGATGTCATCCTTCCCACTGACGAACTCTTTCATCTTTTTCAAGATGGTTAAATCACCACCAACCAGATACATATTTCATAGTTGGCTATGGAACATGTTAATCGTTTTAATACATATTGATATATATATATATATATATCACATTTACATTTTAATACCTGGTTGTTTGTTTCAAACATATTTCAATACATATTGATATTAATACATATACATATATATATATCTTAATACATATTTCACACATATATGTGTCTTCGTTCATTGTTCCATATGTTTTGCCATGGGGAAAGCCACGTTTCAACAGGGCTGCCGACAGTTGCCGACATCCCCAGGCCACTCTGACAGCTGGCCGTCACAAGGCTCGCACCGCGGGAATTGGATTGAGAAATCACCAAATCTCCTGAGAAAAAAGGACATTTTTAGGACATTTTTAGGACATTTTAGGGACATTTTAGGACATTTTAGGGACATTTTAGGGACATTTTAGGGACATTTTAGGACATGTTTAGGACATTTTAGGACATTTTAGGACATGTTTGGGACATTTTAGGGACATTTTAGGGACATTTTAGGACATTTTAGGACATTTTAGGACATTTTAGGGACATTTTAGAACATTTTAGGACATTTTAGGGACATTTTAGGACATTTTTGGGACATTTAAAGGACATTTTAGGACATTTTAGGGACATTTTAGGGACATTTTAGGACATTTTAGGGACATTTTAGGGACATTTTAGGACATGTTTAGGACATTTTAGGACATATTTGGGACATTTTAGAACATTTTAGGACATTTTAGGGACATTTTAGGGACATTTTAGGACATTTTAGGGACATTTTAGGGACATTTTAGGGACATTTTAGGGACATTTTAGGACATTTTAGGACATTTTAGGACATTTTTGGTACATTTTAGGGACATTTCAGGGACATTTTAGGACATTTTAGGACATTTTAGGGACATTTTAGGGACATTTTAGAGACATTTTAGGGACATTTTAGGACATTTTAGGACATGTTTGGGACATTTTAGAACATTTTAGGACATTATAGGGACATTTTAGGCACATTTTAGGGACATTTCAGGACATTTCAGGACATTTTAGGGACATTTTAGGACATTTCAGGACATTTCAGGACATTCCAGGACATTTTTGGAACATTTTAGGACATTTTTGGGATATTTTAGGACATTTTCCCAAGATGGGAACTCTCCTGAAAACCAACATGGAACGGCGATTTTTCGTTGCCCCTGTCGGGTTTATTCGGAATACGAATGGCATCATTGATGATGGAGATATGCGAAAGATAAGGTACTTTCCATTCCCCAAGAATACCCTCTGGTAATTTAACATAGCTATTGAACATGGCCATTTACAGTTTATTTTCCCATTAAAAATTGTGATTTTCCATAGTTATGTAAACGTTTACCAGAGGGTATGCGAGCACACCATGGAAATATGTGGAGTTCTTAGAATGCTGGCCCAGATTGGAATAACGCAGTGGTGGGATCTTGTAGATATGTGTGGTGATTTTCACACAGATTGCTAGTTGAATATGGTGAAACCATATGTTTCTATACTTGGAGACCATTGATTCTGTGGAAGATGAGTTCTCGCAATGCGACTCCTATGATGTCATATGGAAACGGCTCCAAAATGGGTTCCCTATGGACATGCGAACATGGTCATATTTAGCCTTGAAGCATCCAAGTCGAGGTCAACTTGCACCCAGTTCCACTGTTTACGTTTATCCCCCATTGTTAGCTGGTTGGTGGTTTGGAAGGCGACCAGCATATGGTGTCAATGGGGGCATTGACTCTCTAAATAATGTGGGTAAAACAATGTCATAACTATGGCTGGTTGGTGGTTTGGAACCATGGAATTTTATGACTTTCCATATATTGGGAATTTCATCATCCCAACTGCCTATATCATATTTTTCAGAGGGGTAGGGATACCACCAACCAGTTAACCATGTTTTTTTTCTGCCACATCCACATTCCACCAACCAAGGGCCACCTATTTTTGAATGTGTTGATGAGTGCACGGAGACGCTGGAGATAGAGATACAACTTGACTGATAAGTGGTACAGTGATTGATTGGGCTCCCATTTTGTGTTGCACCTCCCATTTTACCCTCTGGTAATTTAACATAGCTATTGAAAATGGCCCAGTCGAAATAGTTGATTTACCTATGAAAAGTGGTGATTTTCCATAGTTATGTAAACGTTTACCAGAGGGTACGTTTGCAAACGACGAGACAACAACGAAACCCACGACGAAAAGATCCCATATTCTGGGCTCGTTGCAGCGTTACCAAAAGGGCAGTCTGAGGATGGAAACTGTCGATGAATCCACTGGTTGGTGGTTTGGGATCAGTCCACTGTTGACAGATGATGGATTAGTCCACCATGACAGTTGAACTTAACCATTACTGGTTGGTGCTTTGGAACATGTTTTTTTTTTTTCCATATGTTGGGAATTTCATACTCCCAACTGACGAACTCATAGTTTTCAGAGGGGTAGGTAGACCACCAACCAGATCCATGTTTGTTTGGACCACACACTTTTCTTCTTGTTGCTTGCGCACCCGTGGTTGTGAGTTGTTTGTTGGCTACCGCAAATTCCTGACCTTGTTGGTGAAAGCCTTGTTATTGCTGGTGACATCCTCAATTGCTTTTGTTCTTAAATCTCCAAAGTCATTGGAAAGCAAAGCACATTTCTTAGAAATTTCTTGGCTGTTTCATCACAATTTTTAGGTGCACATTTTAAGGCTCAATTAGTGTCACTTAATAAGTAGTCAAATCCCCAATTTTGTTGGTCAAATATGTCTATTTTTTCAGGATGGCGTTCGCTTTAACCGCGCGAAACGTTGCGTAGGCACAACTTCGGAGTTGCCGAACTGGCGTGCTCCCAACGCTGCCAGTGGTAGGGGAGCCAAAGCCCGGGGACGTGGCAAAAAGGGCATCCTATGGAAACGGAGCAAACTTCAACTGGAGATCATGGTTGATTTGGTGCCTCCATTAATGATATAACAGTTTTGGTGCTTTCTTTCGTGCAAAAAAATCGTGGTCTAGATCGTGATCGCTGTTACAGCTCTATAACATATATATATATATATACGTATATATATATATATTTGATTATATATATATATATATATATGATGATGATTGTATATATATATATATATTATATATATATGGACCCCCCGTCACGGTTGGTTACCCAAATAAAATAAACTCTATGAAAACTGGGAGATGTTACCGACATCGAGCCAAACGCCCTGAGGTCCGTGAAGAGGTGGAGGAGACCACTGAGGCCGAACAGTCGCTGGGCCATTCCTCAGGCAGGGCGGCTTGGGCGGGTCCTAAGTCATAGGGGGTCCAAAATCCGCAATCATCTGGAATACATCACTAGAATTCTGGTGAATCATAGTTCTCATAGTCAGTGAATTGATCACTTCATAGAATTGGATGATGGGAAAAATTTGCTGGAAACCCTTAGATTTGATGGTCAATTTGATGGTAAAAACCATGGTTTCCGGTTTAGATGTTTCCTTAAACCAATCCATTGAGTCGTGGATGTCCATGACTGAGTATTGAAAGCCATGGCGACGACTGGGGTACTGTACCCCCAGATTAGGAAATCTCCGGGACTGGTGGGTCAAGGGATGGTAAATGGATGGTTAAATTCAGGTGGTTTTGATGGTAAATTGTCGGGGAATCTGAAGGAAAGAAACCAACATCGCAAAAACGTGAAACAGTGGGATGTAAATGAAGATGTACTGTAACTACTAATATTTCAAAGGGATTTATCAGTGGTTAAGGTATATGGTATATCACTTGATACAGCCTATCAGACCTATCAGATTAATTCTCTCGTCCCTGACACAGAATCTAGGCTCTCAGGAGTGGAAGATGCCAAACAGTTGTGTGGAATGTGTTGAGGCATTGGGTACCTGAAAGAATTTGGATGGTTTGCAGATCATACTGCTTAACCATTTTGTAGCCAGCTGAAGATACTGTTTTTCAACAGCCAACATGATATCGTCCCCCCAAACCATCCATTTTTATCCAACCATATCTGGGGGTAATGTTCTTTACATCAATTTTTAGCATGTCCAATTTCATAAACATCATAAACACTCATGTTGATTGGTTCATTGAAGATTGCATTCGGTTTACCAAATTTTCTTAGATTTTCATGACGTTCAAAGTACTTCAATCCAACCAGATCAACTTCATTGACCAATTTGCCCTTGAAACCAATCCATTGACAAGGCTTTTTTTCAAGGGGCGAAGTCTCAAGGAAACACATTGAAGTACGCAATTTGAAACTATGGTTACTTTCCTTGAATGGTAGTAAATGGAAACTTGTCATTGAAGTAAACTTCACAATTTCCATTGAAGCAAGCTACCCTCTGGTAAACTAACATAGCTATGGAAAATCACCATTTTTAATGGGAAAATCCACTATAAATGGCCATTTTCAATAGCTACGTTAAATTACCAGAGGGTATCAAGTTCCATCAATTTCCATCGTTTACCTGGCAGATCCCGTGAAGTTAATCAACTGTCGACTATGGAGGGAAAACGCCGCGACTGGAAACATAAAGCCCTCCAGTAAACCAACATAGCTACTTGTATGGAAGATGGACCATTTTTTTGGTTGATTTGCCTATTGAAATAGTTGTGTTCCACTTCGCAAACTGTTAGTTTACCAAAGGGTACTATAAAATTGATTTTTCGACATGTCATATCAGACTGATTGTGATTTAGGATGGAAACTCTCATGAAAACTATCCAGATTTGTTGAGTTTTGTCATGTTTTGTCTCCAGCTTGGGTTCTAACAAGCCATCCAACCTATCACCTTTGCTGTGCAGGTGAAGAGCTTGACGAGGCGGTGGATGATGAACTGTGACCATGAAGACTGGACCATGAAATCCGAAGCCGAACGCTCGGTCAGCAGGTAAACTACAGTGTAGAGCATCAGTTTCTGCATGAATACCTAAATTTGGTGCAATTCACCTTTTTTTGGAGAACACCACATCGTGAAACATGTTTTTTTTTTTTTTCGCAGAAGCACATCCATCCATTTCAATGAAGACACTCATTCTTAAGAAGTGGAATCGGGATTGTGAAGTACATTTTTTTCATCATGTTTCAGGCTATTGAAGTTCCAAATCAACCAGCTTTTAGCATCAGACATCTCGGGTTTCATGATCTGAGTTTGTCTGAAAATGAACTCTATTCCAGATCGACTGGTTTCTTTATCATTATGTTTGGCTCTTCAAGTACAATGAAAAATTGGATTCTCATGGATTCTCCATATTCAGACACAGCCATTACCCATACTTGTTGCTTATCCATTCAACGCCCATTTCAGTGCCAGTTAAATCCTCATTCGTTTCGCTCAAAAAAAAACAACAAAAGCGCTTCGAATGGAGCCTGTTGATGCATGCTGATGACAAAAGACTGCGAGACAAGTCTGGTTGCTGGTGACTGGAACCATGGAATTAGACATGACTTTCCCATATTGGGAATGGAATGTCATCATCCCAACTGACTTCCATCATTTTTCAGAGAGGGCTCAACCACCAAGTTCTGCAGAGCATGATCCAATCACCATCGTGTCACAATGGTATTGGATAGCGGCAAAACCGGGTACTGAAGATGGGTCATTTCAGGATCCTGAAAAATAGAGATACGTTAGTACCATATGTTAGGCCATATTTTGGTGGGGTATTCCCTTACATAGGCCTTATATATATAATATATATATATATATAATATGGTAGGTACCTCCAATTTAGGTTCCTGAAATGGCCATTGAATGAAGATTGGGAACATGATAGGCAATGATAGGCGTTGGGAAAAAGATGGTAAAATTTTCCTGAAAAAAGCCACAAGGATTTGAACCATGTGGTCCCAACAACAAGCTACAAGTTGGAGATTATATTTACCACCCATCTATGGTATATTGAGGATGGTTTCTAATTGGATTTACCACATTCAAGTGTGTCGCGTTATATGATGTTTACCATAATAAATGATTGTGTTTTACCACACTATCAACATCTACCGCAATGACCAGTAAGTGGTTCATAATTGGATTTTCATATGTTTCTTACCCTCTGGTAATTTAACGTAGCTATTGAAAATGACCATAAATAGTGGATTTTCCCATGAAAAATGGTGATTTTCCATAGTTATGTTAGTTTACCAGAGGGTAATCCCAAACTTGTTGTTTGTGCTTCAGAATCAACGGAACGTCGCGTGCTCGCAGTCGGAGCAAGTTGGAACGGGTGGACATGTTTGGCTCAAAACACACCACAAGGATCCCAGGCAGTTGAGAAGAAAGGTAGTAGCCCACCCGCATGCTGTAAACGTAGACCTGTAGGTACAGGTAATATGTGTAAATATATGTAATTGCTACTACTAGACTAGACTTCAAAATAGTTTCTCTCATTTTTCTCAGATGGTATGAAATTTGTTGATTTTTCAGATTTGAAATTCAGTTGAGATGGCATCCAGTTATATTTGGTTAGCTCTCAGTAGCTCTCAGATATGGCCTTGCAGGCCGCTGGGCTGGGTGTTTTGGCAGTTCCAGGTTTCATTGTTTTTGGATCACAGGGATTAACCATAGACAACCATGGTGGGTATATAAATCTGGTTGGTGGTTTGGAACATTTTTTATTTTTCCATATTTTTCCATATATTGGAAATGCCATCATCCCAACTAACACATAGTCATATTTTTCAGAGGGGTAGGTCAACCACCAACCAGAAATAGTTATACTATGTTATACTTAGCTTGGATGGGATCACATTTCCAGGGGCCACTTTTTTTTAGTAAACAGAGTGGGTATATAACCATGGATAACCATAGTTATGGGGATGATATGGCAACTTATGGGGGGGCATTTCCATTGTTATACACATGAATAACCACAACTGCACCCCGAACTGATGTTTTGGGGTACCCTCTGGTTATTTAACATAGCTATGGAAAATGGCCCATTTATAGATGATTTTCCCATTAAAACCTCCATTCATAAGGGATTTTCCATAGCTATGTTAAATAACCAAATGGTACTTTTTTTACTTTTCATGTTTTCACCCAAAAAATTGGGATGTTTTGCTCCCCACTGAGGAGCATCTTTTTCTGGGTCGTTTGTGAATACTTCGTTTACCAACCACGTTTACGTGGAGAGTTTGACCAGTCGCAAACATGGGGATATCACTCCGGTTAAAGCACTGAAATTCGGGTTAAACGTTGTGTAGATCCCATGTGCCAAACGTGGAAAACCCGAAAAAAATGGATGATGATCCCATTCGACTTGGACAAAAGTAGATCTAAAAGCCAGGTCCTTACCTATCTTACCTGTGGATGCAGTGTCCAGCACAAGATGCAGGGATGTGGAGTCCTAGGAATACAGATTCCACCACACACCTAGACCTAGTCATCCTACACTGTGGGTGACACGTTTGCAGCAACTGTTCAACTGCAGCAGGACGGCACGCTGAATCTGTACACTGCTACGCATGACATTGCACATGTCATATCAGGGAAAGCCACGCTTTCTGACTGGAGGTGATTGTTTCAATGACGGCCCTTTAATCCTCATTCTTACATCCAACAACAACAACAACAGCAACAACAGCAACAACAACGACATCATTGTAATCATCGTCGTCGTCGTCGTCGTCGTCGTCGGTAACAATAATAATCACCAGAAATAATAATGATCTGAATCATAACTAGTGATGACAGTTGTCAGTAATCATACATAGTAGTTATCATTAACAACAACATCGTCATCAGTACTATTCTTGTTACTATTACCTTTTCTAAATATATTAATATCACTAGGTTACTATTACTCTCATTTTTGTTATCATTATCATTACCATTGTCATTGTCATTATCATTATCAAATTATTATCATTATCATTATCAAATTATTATCATTATCATTATCATTATCATTATCAGTATTAACAACAACAACAACGACAACGACAACGACAACGACAACGACAACAACAACAAGAACAAGAACAAGAACAACAACAACAACAAAAGCAACATCAAAAGCAACAACAACAAAAAACACAAACAACAACAAAAAACAAACAACAACAACAACAACAACAGCAACAACAGCAACAGCAACAGCAACAGCAACAGCAACAGCAACAGCAGCAGCAACAGCAACAGCAACAGCAACAGCAACAGCAACAGCAACAGCAACAGCAACAGCAACAGCAACAGCAACAGCAACAACAACTCGGACCTACCCGATCTCCATTTCTTGTGTTTTTTGCTGATTCGCGCCTATAGGAGGAAGAGCTGCGGATTGCTTTGCCAGCGGCTCAGTGTTGGACGTATGGAGAAATGATGTCCCGCTTGACCCGCTTGGTGAGTTTTTTCACCATGACATGGTGGTGACAATATGATGACAATATATGAACAATGTTTTTTTTTGGTGATTTACTTGTTTTTTTTGTGATTTAATATTTAATTTTAAATTTGGTTTTCTGGTGATTTGATGGGATTTTATGGTAATTTGATGGGATTTCATAGGATATAATGACAAAATGGAGGTTTCCTACATATGGGGAATCCCCCAAAGAGTTGGTTTATACTGGAAAATCCGAAAATCACAATGGATGATGACTCGGGGTACCATATTTTCAGACAAACCTCCCCTTGTGAGTGGAGATTGTACCATCAACAATGGGGGTTTCAAACCATGAACGACACAAGTGACAGATGATCCATGGCGGCTAACATGGGGATGTCCAACAGAATCGGAGCAGCAAAACCCGCAGCTTTGGAACGTTTTGACCTGTGCCCATTGTCGCAATCAAAACTGTTTTGATGCTGAAACTCCTCCATCTTTCTGGGTAAATTTGATCACGACCTCACTGTTCTCCCTCACTGGAATCATGGCCTATAAGGGGAATCATCCCCAAATGGCCCAACAATTCAGGTTAGTGAAATATGATTTCATTTACCCAGATCTTTGCTCCAAAAAGATCACAAGTTGTTGATTAAATCGCCATGGTCGAAACCTGGATCATCAGTGATGGATTGCACAGCAAGCACTGTTGATCTATGCTGACCCTTTCTGGGCGAAGGCTTACAGCATTGGCGAGTCGGGGGAACTCAGGGACATAGTGGGCCCCAGCGGCTTTTGGGACGTGGAACAGAGTCCCCTGCAGTGAAAAAACCGGATTGAGAAATGATTTAACCATAGTTTATGGTGATTTAATTGGATTTTATGGCATTTTATGGGATTTAATGGTGATTAGAAAGGATTTAATTGGAATATTATTGGTTAATGGTGATTTAATAATGGTGATTTAACATTGGTTAATGGTGATTTAATTAATAGTTGATGATGATTTCATAGTTTTTTTAACCGATAATTGGATATGTACAATGATCTATATGGGTTATTTACTATCCGCTGATCAGGAGGAACCGGGAAACGGAACTGTTGGGTCGTTTTTTATGTCCTTGACTGAGGAGCCACGGAGCTACAGATAGAGCAGCTAATCCCTTCGAATTCGCTGGTGACTTACGTCTTTTACATTTTGGGGGGCCGGGTTTCCATTGAAAATTGCGACCCGAATCAAAAAGTCCTGACCCAGTGAGTCTCCACTTCGAAGCGTCGGTTTTTTTCCACGTCAGGTGCTTATGAGAGTGGCTCCTTGCAGCGCATCTTGAAAGAAGTCCTGGAGTCCCCGAAGGCCTGACTGTCCCTGACTCGAAGAAAATCCAAAGTGGGGGCCATCCACAGTAATCGCCACGACCGGAAAAGAGGAAGGAAAAACATGGGAACCGCATGGGAAAATGGGGGGAAAATATTGGAACATATGGGAAAATATGGTTTCCACATGATCAATTTAAGGGAACATATGGGAAAATCTACCGAAAAACCATGGTTTGGTTTTTCTACCTGAAATATGGGAGTTTCCCGTAAATGTTCTCTTTGAAGAATATGGATGTTCAATCTCCTGTGTGAACGCGGTGATCTGTTGTTTTTTGCATGGAAAACCCACCATTCTAGGAATCTATAGAAAATATTTTTTCCGGGAACCCTTGAAACAAATTCCATATATGTTCTCTAATTTTGTCTAATCGGATTCACCAAGAATATGAATGGGATTGAGTGGGTATGCAGGTTATCTAATTTATTTTATTTTGTGATTGATTCGCTGGTTTCATTTTGGCCCATACCCATTCAAGATCAAGTTTTGGATTGTTCAATAGAGCCACATTTATTCGCCCCATTGTAAGCCATACCCACTTGTCAAAACCTAATTTAGGTAGATCTTAGTGAAGATGTGGCTATCGTGTCTTGGGCTATTTTCATGGAATCCAATGGCAATATATGTCAACTGCCACACAGGAAACGCGGTCAAGGAGTATGTAAGCTCTGGTTTATTCGCAAATTGATATGATATATATATATATTCTATGTTGTCTTTAAGGACATTTAGCTTAGACATTAGACATGCAATATTATCCTCTCGTAATCCTTCCTAGCAACGCAAGCCGATGTTGATTGACATTGATTTCTACAATGTGGGCCCCCCCAGTTATGTTGGTTGGTTTATAAACCCCATTGACTATAGTTATAAGTACCATAAACCATAGTTATTGGAGTTATTTGCACCAACTTAGCTATCGAAAACGGGGGCCCCAGACTGTAGGTGTGTGCCTCTCCATAATTTCCTTTTTCTCCCCTGAATTCATTAGGGGGGTTCCATAGATGGTGATGGTTTATAATGGAAAATCCATCTATAAATGGATGATGACTGAGGGTGCCCCTATTTCAGGAAACCTCCATGAGGGTATGTTACATACTACCAAACTATACTCAGCTAAACTGTTTAGCTAAACTGGCAGAAATTCACTTTCTAAGATATTCTAAGATCTAGTCTCCACTTTTTGGACAAAGCCAATATCCATCATTCATTAGTATCAGATCTCCGGTGCTGCTCAAATTCATTGTTTGGTGGTCAAAAAATCCGCATTTCTGGATGTAAGGACCTCACTACCACGTGACTAATGGGCCGAACTTTTCCATTTGATGAATTATTGGAATTGACCCGCGGTTGATTGTTTATTGAATGGTGGCTATGAATCCTCGAAACCTTGTATTTTAATAGGAAAATAATCTATAAATTATGATATTTTGTGGAATTCTGGACAGTCCCTGGCCATGGAAACAGTTCTAGTTTTAATAAAATCCCACAGAAATCCTAGGCTGTCCAAAATAATCAGGGTTTTCCGACAAAACCCGAGGTATTTTTACATATTTTTACCCATTCTGAAAGTACGGGTTAGGTGCGGGTTAGGTACGGGTCAGCGCGGGTTAAGCACAATATTAGGGTTTCGGTATCACTATCAAATTTGCATGATGTTCCCATATAAACAGGGAAGTTCTGTCCAGACCCAGCATGTTTTTTTGGGGGTTTCAGGCGGCTGGGCGGCCCCGCGATGAGGCTGATCCTGATGGGGAAAACAAGATGGGGAAAGGATCGAAGCTTGAGATTTTATATGAGGAAAATAGGATTTACATGGATTTACCCTCTGGTACTTCAGGAGTTTGACCATGAAAATCACCAATTTTGATTGGACACCAATCTTCCAACTCCTATTTGATCTATTTGGTAGGGTCGAACTGTTAATTTACTGGAGGGTATCATGATTTGTCCAATTTGTCCAGCCATATCCATGTGGATTGAAGAAGCTAACTTGACCTGAACAAACGGCCTATGATTGCCATGATTCTCCCAAACAAAGACCGCATTTGATACTTGAGTGACTCGATCCGCGAGCAAAAAACGGTCCCCATGTACGTATATACACATATATATACATAAGTATGTGTGTGTATTTATGGTAAGTTATACATAGTGTATATATATATATATATTATAATACTTATAATATATGCATATATATTATAAGTATATTACAATACTTATACTTATAATATATGTATATACATATATATATGTATATTATTTTATATATACGTGTATTTTTGTGTATGCGTATACAGTATGTTCATGTGTATACGTGTGCATTGCAGTATATATATATACATTATGTATGATTATGTATGAGTATGTAACTTTGTATATTATATTATATTATATTTGTATATGTCTATGAGACCCTCCCCCTGTGGATATTGTGGGGCCCGTTTTTTCACCCAGCTTCGGATCGCATCATCTCAGGCGATCCGAGCGGCAGGTGCGGTAGGGTGAAACAACAAGCTGTGGCCGATGGGACCACTGGGATTGTACCCTCTAGCAAACATACAGAAAACTATGGATAATTACCCTCTAGTGAACTAACATAGCAATGGAAAATGGCCATTTATAGTGGATTTTCCCATTAAAAATGGTGATTTTCCATTGCTATGTTAGTTCACCAGAGGGTACAATTTTTGATGGGTAAATCAACTAACAATGGGGTATGTTCAATAGCTACTCGTATGTTAAATTACCAGAGGATAAATCATGTATCAATCTCTCAGACTGTTAGTTTTCAACAAAAGAAAGACGGAATCAGAAGAGGAAGATAGCTTATCAGCATCCTTATAATAGCAGACTCCCCTGGACCGGGGTCCTCAACGTGGTTGTTCAATCTCTCAAGCCGGGTGTTTATGATGGAACTTGATAGAGCCGACTGAAGTGTGTCTCTTGCAGGTATTGGTGTTGGCGGCTCAGACTTGAGCATCAACACCTGGAGGTAGTTCTGAGAGTGCAACAGCATGGGTCAATTACTTGAGTCGTTGGTAGATTCTCGCTCGGATACCCTCTGGCAAACTAACATAGCTATGAAAAATCACAATTTTTAATGGGGAAATCAACTATTTCAATGGCAATTTTCAACAGCTATGGTAGCACAATTGGTAGCTCAAAATCTTTCAGGCCATGTATCAAAGTGGGATGCAGCATGGTTTGCCTCATGCCGGCCTCCTGATCATGGAACCTCAATGTATCTGGTAACATTCGAATGGCGCAAGAGAACAGTGCAGTTCTCCCCACCGCCGCTTTTTTCGCACGAGGGTTCATGATCTACGGTTCATGATCTACCCTCTGCTAATCAAACGTAGCAATGGGAAATCCCCTATAAATGGGAAAAAAATTAAATGGTTATAGAAAAAAGTTGATTTCATTCATGATTTTTCCCATTTATAGGGGATTTCCCATTTACATTTATGAAATCGCCACCGTGACCCAACACATTCAATTCGTTGAACATCCTCGAGGTCGATGATCTACTGGCAGACTTCGACAGCCCCCGAGGCTGGTCCCCAAAATCATCCAAAATCCGTCGAGAAAAAGATGCCTCCCTTATACCCTCTGGCAATGATGTTTTTTGGGGATATTTAATGGGATATTAATGGATGTTAATAGTGATTTAATGGATTTAATGGGATATTACCCTCTGGTTATGTCAACATAGCTATTGAAAATGGCCATAGAAATAGTGGATTTACCCATTGATAGCATGGTGATTTTCCATAGCAACATGTTAATTTACCAGAGGGTATGCTGGTTGGTGGTGACTGGAACATGAATTTTATTTTCCCCAATACTTGGGATGATGATCCAATCTGACGAGCTCATATTTTTCAGGGGGGTTGAAACCACCAACCAGTTATAGTTATGTCATGAGCTGTTGATTAATCAACATGTATGTTTAGGACATCAACAAGAATGGGCATGGGTCAAAAAATCTATGAACTTACCATATATACCAATAATTAACCAGCTATTTTATGGGATACCTATATAGGGTACCAGGCGTTTGATCCAGAACCATATGATCTCATGATAAGTACTAGGACTGGTTGATAGCTATCTGGTGGTATCCCTGTTGATTGATATTAATCGTGGCTTATCATATTATGACCTTAAGACACCGTTATAAACACTACCTGTATACACCCCCAAAAAACTCTAACATTGAGTCAGTTGAGTTCTTACGATGTAGCTACATCCCATTAAAAATATCCCACGGTCAATCCCATCATCGCATCCCCATACAACCAACAGAAATCAACAGAAGCACTGCTTGGAGGATCATCCCACGAATCGTAAGTGGTTAATAGCCCTTGTTTGATCTTGTCCCCCATTCCTAGGGCTATCTCATTTACGTGGATGATAACATGATTAGATATGATTAACATATGGCTAACATATATTAACAACATATATCAACATATATCAACATATGATTAACATATGATTAACATATGATTAACATATGATTAACATATATTAACATATGATTTACATATGATTAACATACGATAAACGTATATTAACATGTTCAAATCCCACTTAAACACTCACCACTTTCACGGGATGATCCTCCAACCATTAACCATTGTGACTTTCACGGGACCCCCGGAAGTGTCGCCAGATCCAAGCTCCGATGCAGCGGAAGTGTCGTTTGACCTGTCCACCTCTCCCAGCAATGAGGACGAGTTCATCCCAGCAATGTGCAGTTCAGAAGAATTTGAGTTTTACAAATCCTGAAAATGAGGATCATCATCATCATCAGCATCATCATCATCATCATCATCATGATCATCATCATCATCATCATCATCATCATGATCATCATCAATATGCATGCTCAGCGGCCCCCCCTCGACCCGCAATTTCCATGTGTTTTCCATCGCACTTCCTGGTCTTATCGTTATATCCTTTGAACATTGATATTCTCAGGGGTATAACAGTTTAACATGGTATAACCATTTTTGGCATGGACAAACCTAAATATTAAGGACGGCTTTGTAAAAAATCCATAGCGCTTAGCGGGTGGCTTTAGCGAGCCGAGCCCTAGTTGCCCCAGTCGAAAAACACGAGGTCTCTAGGTCTCTATATAGACCCTAGGCTTCCCAATACGACACTGGCAGCATTTCATGATTCTTCAATGGTGCAAATAACTCCAATGCCACTATGATTAACTATAGACTATAGTTAGATATAGTTAGTGGCTAACCATCATTACAATGTGAGGCCCCCAAGATGGCTAAGTTGGTTTATACAAATACAGGGGTTGGTAACTGTCCCATTTTGGGTATATTGGACATCACCGGTATATGTAGCCATCCAGTAGACCATATACCTAATGGTTGGGTGATGTTCAATGGGGACATTTAATGACCCATGTTATAACTCCAATGTCACTATGGTTTATGGTACGCAAATAACTATAGTTACTGGGGCGAATCTAAACCAACAAACATCACTGGGGGGGCCCACATTGTATGTCATCATTGTTTTGCGTTATGAACAGCTCACAACTCTGATAAAACATCCGAGTTGAAGTGACAAATCTTGGGGTAGATATGTTCAATATCTTGGGCCAAAAGCCATTTCCGGTTGGTGGTTTGGAACATGAATTCTATTTTCCGCTTCATGAATGGGATGATGAACTCATATTTTTCAGAGGGGTAGGTATACCACCAACCAGATTTCTTAGATCAAACCCATTTCTTCACAGCCAGGAGTCAGGGGGTTTCTTCATCTCCACTGGTGGTGGTGGTTTAAACCTTCCTTTGGATGACGATGATGACGCCTTCAAAGCGAGCCTGCATGGATTGCCGGAAGCAGCTGTTGTTTTTTTTTTTAAACAAAACAAAAGGAACTTCTTGCAAGGCAAATTATTAGAACTTAAATGAACTCAATATAGTTGATCAATGTTAATCATGATATTGGAATAGGAGCCTAGCTTTTTCGAATTGGAAGAGGACTCCATCAGAATTTCACTTGATATGATACAATCTAGTGTTTGCTGTAGGATTGCGTTGGACATGGGGAGATTAAAATGGTGTAGCAGAGGAGTTCCAATCCCCTGTTTTTTTTCATTTGGTCACTGAAAATTCACCGCGAATGGGAGAATCATGTGTCAAATGATGGAGTTTCCAGCCATGTTTGGTTGCTGGAGTATGCCAACTTAGGTAGGCAAAGAATGCAGATACAAAATGCTTCATGGAACCCTCCGGTAGTCAAACATGGCAATGGGAAATCCCTGATAAATGGAGGTTTTAGTATGTTGGAGTGAGAAACTCATCTATAACTAGGGGATTCCAATTGCCATGTCTGATTGCCGAAGTGAGACAAGTCAAATGGAAGTGAATAGAATTTGAGATGCACATAAATGAAGTGCTGTGGGTACACCTTGGCGAATGACAGGTTCGTGGCACTACATGACGATCGATTCATTTCTTTGCCTGAGAATATAACTATCCTGCTTAGAAGCAACTTTTCTTGCGGGCACTCTAGGGTTAATCATGAGTAGGACGTGAAGGTTTTGCAAACGCAAGGGTCCCCAGTGTCCCCCAGTCATTCCCGCAGTGCCAGGAAAGGTGTCCTGATGCTGCAGATGTACAGAACTCAGTCCAGCAACCTGTAATGTGGACCCAACGATGAACCATGCCCAATAATTAAAAGAGATTTATCAATGGGTATACAGGATGGGGCCCCCAAGATAGCTAAGTTGGTTTATAAGTGGCTGAATTCTATGGTTTATGGTAGATATAACTATAGTTAATGATGGTTATTTCATGGTTTATAAACCAACGTAAAAACATCACGACGGGGGGCCCCATCCTGTACGGTATACCCCTAAAAATGCGATGATATCTATGATGACCCTCAGTCATGGTCTGGTTAGTGGGATGGTGACTGTGGCAGCCAGGGTGAATCCCACATCAGCAGCCCGAAGTTGTGAAATGTGTTTGGTTGAATGATGAGAATATGACGCAAAATGCTAGTGGATAGATACCAGTGAACAACAATCAGCAATAGAGGTTAGAGGATATACATAATGTAGGGTGTTCCCAACAATTGCGGCACGAAACCACCATGCCAGTACCTCCACACCCTGCAGAAACAGTTTGAATAGCATCACGAGTTTGTCCTTTTCTCAACCTTCTCCATCTTGGCAACATGTTCAACATCCACATTTTTGGACCAGCCCCTTTTTTGGGACCCGCTTCCAGTTTTGGTGGGATCTTTCGCCGTGTATTTCCGACGATGGGACCACAGGTTGAAATGTAGATGTTGAATTAGTAAAAAAACCATCTACCCTCTGGTAAACATACAAAAAACTATGGAACATGGCCATAGAAATAGTTGATCTACCCAGCTACATAGCATGGTGATTTTCAATAGCAAAACGTTAGTTTACCAGAGGGTAATTGTTGGGGTACCCAATTTTGACCCAGACCTATATGGTAAAGTTTGAATTAACTTGAATCAACCTTGATACAAACGAACTTCTATTTTCTTCATCGCACTTGGGTCCCAGTTGTTCCTGAATGAACCATAATTTATCAACTATATATATCATACTGAGACATACTAAGACTATATACCTATTCTTGGTGGTTGAGACCCATTAAATCACCGATCAACAGGTGTATTGTTCTCCAGACAATACCGTCTGGTTGTTTAAACATAGCTACAGACAATCAGCATGTTTGAAGATTGTTCATCGGTAAATTAATCGAACGAAAAGGGCCACGGCTTCCGGGTCGCAAACTGTAGTAATTTACCAAAGGTTTTTTTGTATTACCCTCTGGTAAACTAACATAGCCATGGAAAATGGCCCATTTATAGATGGTTTACCTGGGTTAACCAGTAAAAATGGGCATTTTCCATGGCTATGTTAAATAACCAGATGGTAACATCCCTCCCACTATTGTTGGTCAATCCTCAGTAATCTTCATAAGTGTCCATTAAAATCCCATTAACATCCACAACAACTCCCAGTAACATCCCATCAAAATCCAATTTTGAATTCCCATGAAATGTTCCCATGGAAAATCACCTTTCTCGTCCAGCAAAGTCACCGCAATGCCAATGGTCACAGGACGAAGATCTCACAGAAGAGACGCGGCGGGTCTATTTGTCGAAGGGTCGCGGAAACCCAGGAATTGCTGCGGGTAGAAGCACAGGCAGAGCTACAGGATGGGGCCCCAGTTCGTTAGCGTTCAGTTGGTGAACATAACTATGTTATAACAATAGTGTATGATACGCAAATAATTATATTTAGATGGGGTTTGTAATCATTTTCCATGATTACCGATGACTACCGGAGGGTAAATCCATGTAAATCCTCTATTTTCATTTTCCATGAAGCCTCCATTTATCCCATTCATATCCCATGAAATCACGGATTTAACGGCCCGATCATCTGAGGTCTGATGTCAAATGGAGAATGTAGGGGAAAAACCCACCAGAAAAAGCCATTCAGAAATGGTCTACCCTCTGGTAAACTAACGTTTTGCTATGGAAAATCACCATGCTATTAATGGGAAAATCCACTATAAATGGTCATTTTCAATAGCTACGTTAAATTACCAGAGGGTAATCATGGCAATGTTCATGAGAATAAGTTGATTGAAAATTATGCCCTTAGTAGTAGCCATCAGTGGTAGCCATAAAGTGTGGTGATAGTCGTGAGAATAGTGATGAATAATCCCATATGCTCAATGGTGCTGGAATATTTAACTACAAAAAACAAAAAATGGCCCAGTTTTGTAGGTAAATATTCCAGCACCATGGTTCGCATGTGGGAATGGTCAATGTCACATCAAACGGCCGTGGCGGTCATGGAACATGGGTAACGTGGCTATCGCGGGGTGTCATCTCCGACCTCAATGGAGTTTGATCGCTGGGAAAATCATCCATAAATGGGTGGATGTTCCATTGATTCCATTGACATGCTTGATTACCGGAGGGTAGCCTAGTGATATATGGAATATACCCTCTGGTAATTTAACATAGCTATTGAAAATGGTCATGTGTAGTGAGTTTTCCCATTAAAAATAGTGATTTTCCATAGCTATGTTAGTTTACCAGAGGGTAGTCATTATATATATATATTGGAATATCGTCATTATATGGATTACCCTCTGGTAAAACTGTACGAATTAACGCCCATACACTCACCATTAACCACCATTGGATCCCATACACCATTGAACCACCATTAAATCATGTATCTGGGTAAATTTCATCACGACCTCACTGTTCTCCTTCACTGGAAATCATAATTAGATTGCGGGAAATCATCCCCAAATGGCCACAAGATTCAGGTTGGTGAATCAATATAATTTGCCCAGATATATGGAATATCTTCATTATATGGATTACCCTCTGGTAAATTAACTGGTTGACCCTGAAAATCAGCAATTTTTAGAGGAAACAAATCTGAACCAACCCCGATGACTGCCAGGGTCTATGTTAATTTACTGGAGGGTTTAAATTATAAACCTGATTCCAGAATTGGTTAACGGATGTTGCAGGATGTAGAAGGGGAAATCTAGAAATCTACAGGAAAGCACCATTTGAGTAGGTGACTCTTCTATGCTTTGGACCTAGGTCAATCTTACATGGATACTTTAATCCTTTAGTCTTTTGGTATTAATGGGAATATCTACTAACCAGCAAAGAATTTAATTTTTGCAGGGTATCTAAAATTGGCAATGGGACATTCAGATGATTGTGCAATGAATATTGTGGATGACTTACAGCGGTCAAACCAACACCAGACCAAGATAAATGATATAAATGATGCTTGGACTTTGGTATATCCAGAATCTTGCTGGAGTAAATATACAATACCTATCCCCAAATTTCAATCTTCGGGATTAATATCTCAGATATCATTTACCATCTGGTTATTTATCATAGCCATGGAAAATCACCATTTTTAATAGGTAAACCATCTATAAATGGGCCATTTTCCATGGCTATGTTAAATAACCAGAGGGTAATTTAAAAGACGACTTGGATTTCCGGAGCATAACTCAGCAGTGGCTAAGGTGAGGATGGGCGACGCGCTGAGGCGGAGCATATTGGAGTAAACCTGGGCATTTCATATGGGATTTCCATGATGGATGGTTTACAGTGGAAAATCCTGTTAACATGATTTAAAATTGATGATTTGGGTGTACCCCCGTGACTTAGGAAACCTCCATATAGAAATATATAGAAGCAGACGTATAGATTCAGAATATATTATGTAGCTAGTTTTGTTGGTATATTAGTGTATCTATACATAATACCCTCTGGTAAACTAACATAGCTATGGAAAATCACCATTTTTAATGGGAAAATCCACTATTAATGGCCATTTTCAATAGCTACGTTAAATTACCAGAGGGTAAGGCATGATACATGTATATTCGCGATAGTCTGCCCTACACGTCGTTTCTTTTTCTGCTGGAATCGCTCCTGCAAGGCCACTGAGTGATGGAATGAATTCTGTATTTGCCTTGGATGTTTATACATTTTATACTAAGTCACTAGGTCTATATTAATAGCATGTTAATAGCATGTAAGTTCTTTGTTTGGAAACCCTTGTGGAAACATGTTTTTTTTTTTTTTCCGGTACACATCAATTATTAGGAGGTTTTGTTGACTGGGGGTGCCTTTAGTCACTTTAGTCATGGTAGGTCCTTACAAGTTGAGCTTGCCCAGTGAAATTGGAGCCATAATTATTCTTGATTGGTGGTTTTTCATCAGCGGAAAATCATGAAGTGGTGACTATGCTGGTTGGTGGTTGGATAAACCCATTGTATTCAATAGGGATTAATATAGGGGATAAACCCATTGGATATAGGGGATAAACCCATTTGGATAATATACTGGTTGGTGGTTTGGAACCATGGAATTAGAAATGACTTTCCCATCATATTGGGAAGATTTTCATCCCAACTGGCGAACTCATATTTTTCAGAGGGGTTGAAACCACCAACCAGTCTGAATAAATGTAATGTGGGTAAAACAATAATAAACCATCCCCAATTTCACCATAGATAGCTGGGATTTCAACCTATTTCAACCATTCCCAGTCATGCGTCATTTAATCATTTATGATTGTTTTAACCACTTTTTCGAGTTTTCATGAAATGTCACATCCCAAGCTCAAGCTCCAACCAAGTCACCATTTTCCCTACAATGTGAGGCCCCCAAGATAGCTAAGTTGGTTTATAACTCCAATTTCACTATGGCTTATGGTACTTATAACGAACTAGTTATGGGGGTTTATAAACCAACAATTATAACTGGGGGGCCTCACATTGTATAAATTGGAAGTCTACTCCGTCTTCAGATGGATCCAATTGATCCAATATTCAATTCATCATCATAATCCAAGTTTGACTTAACCCTTTCTGAGATTCCTGTTGGTGATGGTTGACTCCCCATTTGGCTTGATGAAATCCTTATGAATTACCTTTTCAAATCCCTAGTTCTCATGAAAAAAACACCAATTTGGCTGGTGAATATCCATAAAAATAAACCTTGGTTGGATCCCTTTTTTTACCATTCACAGTCATGGACTCATCGGATTTTGATGCCCTATTAGTCCATTGTTTTGATGCCCTATTAGTCCTATGGTTGACTCCCCAGGAATGGCCTCACATTGTATGGTTTTCCGATGGGTTTTCCAATGGGTCCGTTCCGCCGATGTTGGAGGCTGCCCCTGCTGCCTCCGCGTCGCATGTGGCCACGGCACTGGAGGATTCCTTGGAGGCTGGGGGAGGTGGACACATGGCACAGGGACTTCATGCGGATTTCATGGTGATTTAATGGATTTAAGGGTGACTTAATGGGATTTAATTGTGATTTATATAATGGGATTTAATGGTGATTTAATGGTGATTTTATGGGATTTAATGGGATTGAATGGTGATTTCATTGGATTTAATGGGATTTAATTGTGATTTATATAATGGGATTTAATGGTGATTTTATTGTGATTTAATGGGATTTAATGGTGATTCAATGAGATTTAATGCGATTTAATGGTGATTTAATGGGAAATTGTTGGGGTTCGAAGGGATTTAATGGGATTTAATGAGATTTAATGAGATTTAATGAGATTTAATGGGGTTTATTAGGATATATGATGGTATACTATACCCTCTGATCATTTAACAGTTTGCTATTGAAAATGGCCCAGTCAAATTGATTTACCCATAAACATGGTGATTTTCCATCGTTTTCTGTATGTTTACCAGAGGGTATGGAGTCAAGTGCCCTGACAGTTGGATGGTACTAAACATATACCCTCTGGTAAACATACAGAAAACGATGGAAAATCACAATGTTTATGGGTAAATCAACGATTTTGACTGGGCCATTTTCAATAGCAAACTGCAACAAATTACCAGAGGGTAGATTTCAATCATTCGGAAACTTAGGAAACCTCCATTCAGGCAGTAAGAATTGTTGGTCAACCATCAGCAGTCATCAGCTACCCTTGGGTCAGTCGGCTTCCATTCTGCGACCAACATCGGGATAGAATGAGAAATCATCGTAAGATTTGCCAAGAATTCCTGGGGTTATGGTAAGCTCACATCTAAAATACATTGTTGGTTTTGGATTTCAACATATTCAAGCCACTTTTCGTGGGGGCGAGCAGGATGATATCATGAGTACCCTCTGGTAAACTAACAGTTTGCTATGGAGCATTACTGTACTATGCTATTAATGGGTAAATCCACTATTTTGACTGGGCCATTTTCCAGTTCGCAAACTGTTAGTTTACCAGAGGGTATACCATCATATATCCTAATAAATCCCATTAATCAAATCTCATTAAATCCCATGAAATCCCATTGATATCATGAGTACTAAGTACTGCTCAACAATCCTTGATGAAAGGGGCTTAAAACATGACAAAATGGGGAGACTTGAAGACCTTCGTCCGCGGAAATGCTGGTACTGGCTGAATTTCTGGAAAACAAATGGAACATGGCCTGGTTGGTGGTTTCACCCCATGGTATAATAGGGATTAATATAGGGGATAACCCATTGGAGAATATACTGGTTGGTGGTGACTGGAACCATGGAATTTGAAATGACTTTCCAGAAACAGTTGGGAATTCCATTTTATCCCAACTGACTTCAGTCCATCATTTTTCAGAGGGGTAGGCTCAACCACCAACCAGATGGCCCTTTGGGTCAGCTCAAAACCCCTCAATGACCGATGACGTCGTGTCGTCACCGCGACGAACTCGTCCTGTTGGCTGTGTCGGTTTCGGCGATTGAATCAGGTGAGTGAAGGACTACCCTTTGGTAAAGTAACAGTTCGATATGGAAAATGGCCATTTATACTGGATTTGCCCATTGAGAATGGTGATTTTCCATAGTTATGTTAGTTTACCAGAGGGTACTCTTTGGTAAACTAAGAGTTCGACATGGAAAATCACCATGTTCAATGGGTAAATCAACGAACTGAATGGATATTTCTTTGGGCAATTTTCCAGTTCGCAAACTGTAACAGTCATTACCAGAGGGTATATAATTCAGCCAGATAGCTTCGCAAAGCTGTTTGAGACAGAATGCTTGGATGTTCATCCCAGTGAAGTGGTTCATGACAACGATGTGACCGCAAACGGAAAAAAACACCACTTGTTATAGAACGATTACAAAGAACGAGTGCTTCTTATTTCTTAATTATAGAAATATGTAACTGGTTTTTTTTGTTATATTTCTATAAGAAAGAACGAAGATGGTTCAACTGGCTATAAACTGCTTCTTTCCCGGCGCGACAGCTACTGGTTATTCTACCCAGTGTTGCTCGGACTGGTACTGGTTATGAGAACCATGTGGTGGCAACAACCATCACGCAATGATTAGGGGCTCCAGAAACCTGTAACTAATGGTTTATGTTTACCAGATAAGCACAAGATGATAAACATAATATATGGTAACATAATAACAGAACTAATGGTAATAACTCTAGGGTTACCAGATGTTTGATGTAATTATGTTGAAACATTTTGTTACTAGATCCTTGTGGTAAAACTAATTCTATACAGCTCACTGATTACGATTATTTTGTAAACCGAATGTTTTAAACCATCCGTCATATAATCAGATAAATGAGTGGTACAAACCATCCAAAATGGTGGGTTTATCTCATGAGTTCCGACATGACTACCACTTACTATGACCAAATTTTGCCATATATATATAGTATATCCCCCTTAAATCACCATCAAATCCCATCAAACAACCAGTGAAATTCCCATTAAATCACCATCAAATCCAGTGAAATCCCATCAAATCCCAGTAAACAACCTGTGAACTTCCCATTAAATCACCATCAAATCCAGTGAAATCTCATCAAATCCCACTAAACAACCAGGGAAATTCCCATTAAATCACTATCAAATCCAGTTAAATCCCATCAAATCCCACTAAACAACCAGGGAAATTCCCATTAAGTCACCATCAAATCCACGTAAATCCCATCAAATCCCACTAAACAACCAGGGAAATTCCCATTAAATCACTACCAAATCCAGTTAAATCCCATCAAATCCCACTAAACAACCAGGGAAATTCCCATTAAATCACCATCAAATCCACTTAAATCCCATCAAATCCCACTAAACAACCAGGGAAATTCCCATTAAATCACCATCAAATCCACGTAAATCCCATCAAATCCCACTAAACAACCAGGGAAATTCCCATTAAATCACCATCAAATCCACTTAAATCCCATCAAATCCCACTAAACAACCAGGGAAATTCCCATCATTGCTACGGTTCTTTGATTCTTCGCCATTGAACTCTCGCCGCTCCAGATCTCCGAGCTGTCTGCCTCATTGGAACCCCCCATAGCGCCACCTGAAGAGGCCCACAACCTCTGGAGCGAAAAGGAAGGGACACACCGGGAGAAATCATCCATTGATGGGTGATTTATAGGATTCAGATATGTACTGTATATTATGTGTACATTATATAAATTATATATATAATATCATTTATAGGGTTTCTAGTCATCCATTGATGAAATCGATAGGTGAAGATATCTATTCAATTAGGAGATTGCGGTAAATTCCTTTCAAAATGGGCTAAAAATGGCGTACAGACGTCAAATGGCAGTTTTCACGGAAAACATCATGGTTATCTAGTGGATTTAGGACGCCCTATTTTCAGACAAAGCCAACTGAGCAGTGACCAAAAGCCATCTTTATTGGTGATTCTACCAGGATGCAGGGATGGGGCTTGGGGCTGGGGTCACAGTCTGGATGTGGAGTATCAAACTAACCAGAATTGTTCACAACGGGAGTCTTAAATGGGAACATGGGGTATATCCCTGGTTGGTGGTTTGGAACCATGGAATTTTATATTTTTCCATACATTGGGAATTTGATTTTATCCCAACTGACGAACTCCATCATTTTTCAGAGGGGTAGGTATACCACCAACCGGATCACTAACATGGCAATTGTTCTATGAAAAATGATAGTAAACTCCATCAACTCTCGGGGCTTCCCGGCTTTTTTTTTCAAAGCCAGGCAGTTGCCCAACTCAAATGGAGCTTTCCTATGAGGGTACCATGGGCTACCCCAGTCATCATCCATTTTAGATTGAGATTTTCCCTTGTAAACCATCCATTAAAATATGGGTATCCCTCATCTATGGAGACCCCCGAATGACCATTTCTACAGGATGGGGCCCCCAAGATAGCTAAGTTGGTTTATAAGTGGCTTAACAATGGTTTATGGTAGATATAACTATAGTTAATGATGGTTATTTCATGGTTTATAAACCAACTTATAACTGGGGGGCCCCATCCTGTATCAAGTTGGGATTTCCGGTGATTGAACAGACTTCATTGGGATGTTCAATGGCCTTCGAGGAATGAGTTTTCCTCGACCTGTGAGGAATTGAATGGGAATCTTCATGACTTTTAGCTTTTACCATGGCTTTTACCATGGCTTTTACATCATCCATTTTCACCAAGGTTCATTTCGGTTTGTAATGGATATATCTATAGTTGAGATGGGTAAAAACAAGTTTCAATTGGTGGTCAGTTGAGTTTGTTTGAGGTTTTTTTTCCCCAACGGAACATCCACCACTTGGGGATTCTATGGGGAGAATTGTTTTTTTGAAAACCCTCAAGCAATTTCCGAGCATCAAGTTGGATATAGAATGAGGTGGAGTATCATCCATGATGATCCAACATTTTTTTTATGTGGGTAAAACAATGTCATAAGCCACCCATGACTGTGAATGGTTGAAATCCCACCTATTTATGGTGATGATTGGGGAATGGTTTATTAGTTTATTATTGATTGTTCCACAAAAAAGTGGGGATACAATGTATGTATAGCAGCAAAAAAGATTTGGTCTTCTGAGAAACTACAGTGTACCCAAGTTACACCAATTTCTTTTGGGAAGATGATCATCAACGACAAAATGGCCGCGTACCCAATTTCAGACAAAGCCATTCATACATGTTGAATCATCCATGTTTATATCAGATGGTTGATGCTCCAGCAATTTCAAAGACGCTTTGTAAACAATTTTATACAATATCATTAATGGGAATTTCAGGGTCCTAAAATGGAGGTACTGTACCACATAAGGCTATATTTGTTGGGGTATTCCCTTATATACATAGGCCTCAAAAATAGGCCTTATATATGGTAGGTACTGCACCTCCAATTTGGGATCCTGAAATTCCCATTGATATCAATTTCAGGGTTTCGCATCATGGGAATTTCAGGTAGATGGGAATTTCAGGATCCTAATTGTTGGTAGATTGATATCAATGGGAATTTCAGGATCCTAATTGTTGATATCCTGAAATTTAGGTAGCCCTTCATGTTTGATGGTTTCGCATCCCAATTGTTGCTGGTTCGCTTCCCAACCATCCATCCCCCTCTTAAAAATTTCACATGTTCACATAGGATTTAGCCCATGGTATTTCACGAACCCTTTGCATGGCTGGTTGGTGGTTTGGAACCATGGAATTTTATGATTTTCCATATATTGGGAAGATTTTCATCCCAACTGACTTTCACTCCATCATTTTTCAGAGGGGTAGGCGAAAAACCACCAACCAGATGGAGATGCTTTACCACACCTTTTTTTTGGGGGCGAAACTTTATCATCAATTGTTGGGGGGTCACCTCACTGGGGTGGTTGCATCACCATGAAAGAAACCACACACACTTATTTCAATGTCCAGAAACCTTGCAAATCTGTTTCAGAAGCTGTTGCAGTGAGGCTTGAAAAATAGACCTTGCATGTGCTACTTTCTATTAGGATATGGGTCAAGCTAGCCCAAAACTCGATGGTTTCTGTCTTTAGCAGCTTTAGCATCCCCAAGAGATAGAAAAAAAATCACTTGACCACCCAAAATATGTGGGTAAACTTTTGAGCTTCGCAAATTCCCCAATCTTTTTTTTTAATGGTACCCCCATCATATTCCATGAAAACCTACGACCAATTCCCCATCTTTGAGGGAATCAATTGGGAAACGTCAGTCAGGGCGACAGCAACGCAGCCAGTGGAGTTTTTACTGAGACCATTCGATTGGAGGTCAAGACTTCGCAGGAGCGCGGTGGTTCCGGTGGTTCCCCACGGGAAAATTTCTATGGGAAATGATGGGCTGGTTGGTGGTTTGGAACATTTTTTGGATTAAATGATTAACTATGGTTTATGGTTATGATATAACGAACTAGTTAATGGGGATTATTTCATGGTTTATAAACAGAACTAAACTACTGGTTGGTGGTTTGGAACATGAATTTTATTTTCCATAATAACTATATGGGATAATCCTTCCCATTGACTTTTTTTTTCAAGATGGTTAAAGCCACCAACCAGTGGGGATTTGATGGGAATTATGATGGGAGAGTGTCGGAAGATATCAAAAATCGCTTTTTTGATGGGAATTGACGTCCACAATTTCGATTTGAAACAACAGACACACGGAATTGACATGGTTTAAGCAACGGACACCTTGGTAATGGAGGATGGTTCTTATTATGATTTGGATGGTTATGATTTTGATGGGCAAATAATGAGAAACATATCATAAATTACCTGTGAAGGGCGGTTTTTCAGCGAGTCAGAATAGATGTCATATTCCGACAAAAAAGACTAGCCTCGTATCCATTTTAAATTATCCCAAAAGATGCTGGAACACGATGCTAGAACCTCGTCCATTTTCTGCACTAATCTGCGGACATGTGCAACAGTCAGTATAAGATGTACAGGATGCACCAAACAATTGATCTGTCTCGGATACTCTGGCTGAAGGGAAATTCTACAGGCAAATCCTCTGTAAAACTAAGTGGATTGTTGAACAAGATTCAAGATTATCGGTTTCTGGTATACTCTGAAACATCAGCCAAGTGATGGTCAGCATTGAGGAGAGTCATACTGTGCGAACTACCGGAGGTAAACAGGCTTGATAGATGGGTATGGGTCAATACCTATAGATACATTTTTAGTGGGATGAACATCCATTTACCAGCTATTTTGATGTTCACCAGGGGGACAAGGTTTTGACACACTGCCAGATCTTCGTAGAATGGGTGAAGGGTCCCACAACAATGGCCTTTCATGCAGCTTCTTGGGCCGGTTGACCAATGAAATGTCCCTGATTCAGGATGGATTGCTGTGACTCTTTGCCGTACAGACCTTGAGTCCTTTGTGTCGTCAGTTTCCAGCCAGGGCCCTTGGAGTAGAAATTCCACCCAATTTTGATGGCTTTCCTGTCAAAAATGGGAGTTGTCCACTTCCAAACATCAGTCGCCCAATTTCATTTCGGCGCAATGCCCCACAGGATCAACATGAAGAGGTGGGCACCCCCCTTGCCAGCGAGAATCTCAAGCAGGGCAGTTGGGTGAGTTTGGGCTAACAGAAATCTTCAGACGCGGATAAGCATTCATATTCATTCGATTTCATTTAACATATTCATTGGGAAAAACTCCAATGCCAATGCCACAACGGTGACTTGGGATGGTTCATGGCGGCTTTAGGTAGGAGTTGGGCATCACTTGGGTGGAAAGCCAATCTATCTACCCGGCCTGGTAAACGTTTACATAACTATGGCAAATCACCATTTTTTTTTGGGAAAATCCACTATAAATTGCAATTTTCAATAGCTATGTTAAATTACCAGAGGGTATCATTCTTTATCTCATTTCGTCTTTGCTTTCAAATGTCTTCGTTGTCTTGTATTTATCCCGTTGACATTTCTACTATCGTGGAAGACAATTCTTGTCTGGTTGGTGGTTTGGAACATTTTTTATTTTTCCATATATATATATATATATTGGGAATGTCATCATCCCAACGGACTTTCATATGTTTCAGAGGGATTGATATACCACCAACCAGTTGTATATTCTTGTACGATCTATCAGTTTCAACTTGTTTGTCTCCCATTTCATTGGATCATGGGTGATCTCAGCTGCTCGATGCGATGTCAGAAGGGACTTCCTTGAGTCGATGCGCTATAGCTAAGATAGCGATGGAAAATCACCAGGAAGAGCTATAAATGTTGAACATTTTTGAACTAATGGCTATAGATCAGGTTCACATTTATAGATATTTATAGTTCCATAGCTAACCATAGCTAATTGTTTGTTCCACTATGGTATAGCTATAAATGTTCCGTTTCCATAGCTATACTTATACTTAGTTCAGAGGGTAACATGGGCCAGTAGAGATCCGGATTCTATAGCCTTTCAAAATCGGTATTTCACCACACGAAGTCGGAGATTCAGGATTTCAAAAATCTGGTTTAAAAGCCAGACACGCTTACACCGCACCGAAAACAATGTTTTTTTTTTTAATAAATTGGGGGGTTTCTCATCATGGCCATATCATGGCCAATTTTTTTCATCTGGGCTTTGTAGATCCAAATGTTTTTTTCAGACGACTCATTTGGATGTTTTCAGTGGGAATTTCAGGATCCAACAGATGGAGGTACCTACCATATATAAGGCCTATGTTTGAGGCCTATGTAAGGGAATATCCCAACAAAATATGGCCTTATATGGTACAGTACCTCCATTTTAGGATCCTGGAATTCCCATTGATGTTTCCTAAAATGGTGTTTTTTTGTTTCCATTGTAAACCATCCAGCTATTGGGATACCCCCATTTATGGGAAATCCCCCCATTTGAAAGTGGGAGCCTGAACTTCTTCCTGGTTGGTGGTTTCAAACATGTTTTATTTTTCCATTTCATATATGGGATGTCATCCTTCCCATTGACGAACTCCATCAATTTTCAAGATGGTTAAGTCACCACCAACCAGATTCTATCTCGATGGAGTCCCAGTTGTTTTTTTTTATCAGAGCGATGGCGGTGATTTTCCGTGGATTGTCTGAAGATTTTGCAGATCTGGATTGATCAATGGGAATGTCAGGATCCAACAGATGGAGATACCTACCATATATAAGGCCCATATAAGGGCTATGTAAGGGGATATATGGCCAAGCATATGGTACTAACGTACCTCCATTTTAGGATCCTGGAATTCCCATTGAATTGATATCACTGGTTGGTGGCTTCAAATAGATTATTCAATGATAATTACCCTCTGGTAAACAAAACTATGGAAAATCACCATGCTATTAATGGGTAAATCAACTATAAATGGGATATGTTCAATAGCTATGTTAAATTGCCAGAGGGTATTTAATGTTCAGATATAGTTGGGATTTTGATTCCAACCAACTTTCGAATTTTTCGCTGGGTTGAAACCACCCATCAGTTCTTAAATGGTGTTATTAGCTATCAAAACCTGGGATTTTGAATGATGTTAATGCAAACATGATAATATATATATATTTATATTAATATAATATATATATATGTAAATTAATGTGATTGCAAAAATTAACATATATTGACATTTTTTTATAGTTATATATATATGCTAATTAAAAGATGATAAATGGAGCTCTTTGCAGCAATGTCTTTCCGCCGGAAATTGACGTGTCCGCGCCTTTGGCCCAAATGACAAGGGAACTGCGCTGATGTGGGACCTTTGAGGGCGGGCGCACGCCAAGCCCCTTGGGGGTGTCGCATACCGCGACCGAGTAACCCATTCCCGACCCAGGCGCCCGTTCTGCGAAACGCAGTGTCGTGGTGAATTGTAAGGGGAGCTGAAAAATGGGAGAATGAGAGCGAAGTAAAGTATACTCCAGCTATTCAAGCTAGGGCATGAATGTATCTTACTTGTACATAATAATAATAATAATATATATATATGTAGATAGTAGTTCCTGTTGTGTTCTTGATGCTATCGAGTCTTTGGAGAAAATGAAAAGTGAGGAAGTTCTGAGGAAGTGGCCATTTTCACATGCTGACCTGGTTGGTGGTTTCAAACATTTTTTATTTTCCATAATAAATATGGGATGTCATCCTTCCCATTGGCTTTCATATTTTTCAGAGGGGTAGATGAACCACCAACCAGATTCATTAGTAACCATTATAAACCATTATAAACCATTATAAACCATTATAAACCATTGTAAACCATTATAAACCATTATAAACCATGATTTACCATTATTTAACCATTACTAACCATGATTAGCCATCATTTTTCAAGATGGTTAAGTCACCACCATGCAGATATCATTGTCATGTGGAAACACCAGAAACCCAAAACCCGGTGACACTATGTGACTAGTGACCTGGATGCACATCAGGATTGTAGGCGCTGGTTGCTGCTTGTTCCTATATACCCACTGGTAAACGTTTACATAGCTATGGAAAATCACCATGTTTAATAGGTAAATCAACTATTTCTATGGGCCATTTTCAATAGCTATGTTAAATTACCAGAGGGTAACTTGTTTGCAAGGTGTCTGAATGTGTGTGGATACTTTCTCATTTTTAGTGGTTGAGACACTTGAGATTCGCGGCGATTCCTCATCACTACTTTAATACTGATATCTGTATAACTGGTTGGTGGTTTGGAACCTGGATGTTTTCCCCTGGATATTTTCACCTGGAAATCCTCATTAACCAACCAGTAAAATGGAATAACAGGGGATTAATGAGGACTATAACTGGTTGGTGGTTTGGAACATGAATTTTGTTTTCCATTTCATATATGGGATGTCATCCTTCCCACTGACGAACTCCATCATTTTTCAAGATGGTTACTGTAAGTCACCACCAACCAGATATCATTGTTTAAAGATGATTTTCTCAGCGCCAAAAAAAACTCGGATTTCCATTGTCTTGCGGCCTTTGTTTAAAAAAAGTAGGATCCGGTTGCGCCATCCCGATGATCCTTGCTGTGAAATCTGAATCCTTCCATGCTAACAGGTCAATAACCATTTGAATTTGTTGTTGCAACAAGGATGGTGGGAATTATGTTGATTCGCCATAATATATATATAATATAATCTTGTATACTATGTAGAATTGTGTATATACACATTGATATGTTTTCTTGTACATACATATACCCTTTTGTAAAAAACTAACATTAATAACTATGGAAAATCACCATGTGAATAGGAAAATCAACGAACTAAAAGGATCATTTTCAATAGCTACCTGTGAAATTACCAGAGGGTAATCCCTTACCCCTAAAAACCGAAACGTCCCCAGAAACCATGCCGTTCGGCCAGGACGTGGGGCGGCGCAAGCCCCACAGATCATGCTCGCTTGATGCCCGACCTTTTGAGAAAAACAGTAGGGACAGGTGAAGAAGGGTGGCCTTCCGAAGTCCCTAAGTTGACTATGGTTATTAATGGTTATATATGGTTATTAATGGTGGTTTTCATGGCTAGTTGATGGTTATTACAATAATGATTAGTGTGGTTAAAGCAATGTCATAACTGTTTGGTGGTTTGGAACATGAACTTTATGACTTTCCATTCAGTTGGGGATTTCATACTCCCAACTGACTTTCACTCCATCATTTTTCAGAGGGGTAGGGCTCAACCACCAACCAGATAACTTGGTGAATTCTCAAGTTTCACTGGGACTTCTCACGGGGACCTTGGAAATGGATAGCTTGGGACCCATCAATTTGAAACGCTTTTGATGGGAATCAGATTTCAATAACATGGGATACCCAGCCAACAATATGATACGCGGAAGTGGGGCTGGGACCTAAATAGGTGTGAACCAATATTTTTCACATAACATATATAGAATATTTGATATGGATCAAACATAATTTAAGGGGCCTGGAGGACTGCAGATGACTGCTGAAGTTCATCAGTTCTCATGTTAAACAATGTGGGAGTGTCCAAACATGGACATTCCCAAAGATTATAAGATTGCCATTATTGCCATTATATCAATGGGAATTTCAGAATCCTAAAATGGAGGTACAGTACCACAAAAGGCCATATTTTGTGGGGATATTCCCTTACATTTGCCTTATATAGGCCTTATATATGGTAGGTACCTCCAGTTTAGGTTTGAGTATAGTTTAGTCTATTTTCAAATTGTGCGTCTATGTGTGTATACATATATATATACACAAGCAACTGTTTATATATGGATATTCCAAAGTTTGTTGGTTGTCGCCATGTTCATTCATGTTATCTCCATGAAACATCAGCTTGGCCCAGTGAAATCCATGGGTGAGTGTCCAACCAATGGGGAAAATCCAGCTGAGCCCCATTTGACACATATTTCTAGGATATGTGATATGTGGCTCAACCTCAGGGATTGGTTGGAAATAGGCTATCACCATTTTGATGCTATGGATGTCCTTTTCCTACCGATGAATGGAATGTTCCTTCTATTCAACAACCAATAGGTAAGAGGTAGATAGTAAGAATTTACCGCGCCGGCCCCGCAACATGTGTCCACAAAGGACAATATCGTTTGACGGTAATTCAACACAACTATGGAACATCACCATGTTCAACTGGTAAATCATCGACTGAATGCGCCATTTTTCCATAGCTATGTTAAATTACCATGGATGAGATGGTTTATCCTCTTTTTCCCTCATGTGCAATGATAGTTTTCGGGGTATCCCCCATTGGACAGGATAAACCCATTACCCAGAATTGTTGGCCATATTCCATTGTATCATATCCCCATTAAATCCCACTACATGCCCATTAAATCACAGTTTAAATCCCACTAAATCCTTTCTAAATCCTAATTAAATTTCCCTAAAAATCACCATTCAATCCCCTTTAGCCCCACTTAAATCATTGAAATCCAAGTCTAAGTCCCCTTGAAAAATCACCATTCAGAAAACCCCCGTTTGAATCTGAAAAATCCACCCATTTTTATCATGTTCATCTCCTTTAGCATCGTTCCTGCGCGGGCGAGGAACGTCCATCCATGACGATGTTAGAGTGCACGAGCATCCGACAGGACCTGCATGTGGCAGAGTCCCCGCCCCTTGGATGATTTAAACATATGTTGATATGGGGACAAACAGTGGGAAAAGACACATGGGAAAAATATGTGCCGGTAATATCAACATATTATTGGGTTAACCATATATTAAATCACATGTTAATATATTTAATAATACTAAATTTGAAACATAGTAATATTATGGTTAATATTATGGTTAATATATGCAGTTAGTATCATGGGGGATGGTTGCGAAGTCCGAATCAGCAGTTGAAAACGGTGGTAAACATCCCATTATTCATAGGCTTTCAACCATCCTTTCGGCGGTGGTGCAGGCTTCCGCTGGCCCATCCACAGTATCATGGGGACAAACATGGGAAAACACAGTATCATGGGGACAAACATGGGAAAACACAGTATCATGGGGACATACATGGGAAAACACAGTATCATGGGGACATACATGGGAAAACAC
>Ga0126342_10000436_pt1 | contig 44580 bp, 37 predicted proteins | sample Cyp1metagenome_FD_92528 | JGI IMG/M metagenome (GOLD analysis project Ga0126342, IMG submission 92528) | Coral microbial communities from Lord Howe Island, Old Settlement Bay, Australia - Cyphastrea 1 metagenome | ecosystem: Host-associated > Invertebrates > Cnidaria > Coral ...
ATCAATCTGGGTAAATTATAATATTTCACTAACCTGAATTAAGGCCATTTTGGGATGATTTCCCTTATTAACCATGATTCCAGTGAGGTCGCAGTGAGGTCGTTATAATTTACCCAGATCAATCAACATCAATCAACTGGAAGCTCCCACCTTTCTGCGGGTGATGTTTGTCCCCTTTCCCTTGGTGAAATCCAGGCTTTGGGGCACCTTGGAGAACTTCGAGGACAGGCCCGTGCCCGAACGTTCAAGCTGAGGCGCCTGGTGTCGTTCATGACTTGGAATGACTTGGATATACTTGGATGATTTGAGGTATATGGTGGCTTAGGAAACCTCCATATTAGGTGATGGATAACTTCATGAATGTGACAACAAAAAAGGCCTGAAATCAAGCCCCAAGTGGTCATTATATAGCTGAAATTTCTGGCTGGAAGGTGGGGTTTCCAGCTTGGGAATCCTTGACTCACCAACATGGATGGCCTCCCATCCGTGCCGATCGATTCACCACAACCCTTCGCATCTAGGCCTGGCAGAGAATTGCCTGTTTCACGAACATCAGCCGGTATTGTAAGTACATCAGCAACTAATTTGACTCAACCCTCTTTTTTTTTGGTGCCTTACAAAATCGCTGAGCTGAACCCCGATCAACGGTTCATGATCAGCCAGTTTGGCTTCATCTAATTCGACATCCGGACTGTCCGGACTTGTGGCTGAATTCCTTAGATTCCCACCACCCCAGATGCGGGAAAAAATGGTAGATTAGTAGATAATTTAGATAAAATATGATAAACAATTGATTAAATGACCCATTGTTCATCTACTTTCCCTATCATGTGCCGTCCAAAAAATGGCTTGGAGAAACCTTTTTCTTCTGGGACCATAGCCGCGATAGCCTTGTCTCGAGGCAGGTCTGCAGCGAGCATCGCCTCGAGCTTGGCAGGCAGCATTGATCAAAGAAGCTCAAGTGGGAGTTGGTTATGTGATAAATCCCATCTACCCTCTGGTAAACGTTTACATAACTATGGAAAATCACCATTTTCAATGGGAAAATCAACTATAAATGGCAATTTTCAATAGCTATGTTAAATTACCAGAGGGTAAACCCAGAAAACTCTCAAAATGTGTGTTCTGTTAAGAGAAAAGAAGGAAGGAAGTGATGAGATGTAGCTATTGAACTTGAAGGCAGTAGGTAATTGATTGTCGTTGACGAGCAAACAGCCGACATTGGACCAGCAGAAGACAAGTATATATCCAGCAAAAATTGGTAATTTAACAGAACAACACGTATGGATTTCAATCAAACAAAAATTGGGAGCCAGCCAACAACAATAGGAATTTCACCAACAAGAAAGGGGGACTACAACAAGAAAATTGTGGCAAAGGCCGACGAAAATATACACACACGGTGTCTTTCATGGGCATTTGGGGAAATCCCCAAGTCCGTTGTGCTTGTTAGATGTCCGTTGCTGTTGCTGAACTCTATACATTCGCGACAACTTGGATGGTTGAATGCTAAGCCTTACTGAGCATGACCATGTTTTTGTGGATCCATTGGCAACCAACTTTGCACAATAGTAATAGCTGTATGTAAATGTGTATATAGAATATACATGTCATAATATGGTAAATCTCCACTTCACCAAGGATGGCGGGGTAGAAGCAACCTTCAGTTGAAGGTGTGTTATTGCCTTTGCCACAATAAATCTCCTTTACGAACGGGAATAACCCTGGTCTATGATACATCTAAAACAACTTTAACACATGTGAAAACCATATATTCGTAAGCGAATAGTGTATTGTAATTGCCTCTGTAAAAAAAACGCCATAGAGGGCATGTCCCTCTTTGAAGCACACCATCCCATAATATGGTTGATTACATCTATATTTCCATTTCATCCCCATTGTTTCCCTTAAACTAGTGATTGAACCCCATCAAATCCACACGTTTGCTGATTAAAAATTAAAACCCACCAAAGATCGTGAACAAATTGACATTAGAACATTTTGGAACCATCTGAAATCCAGGTTTCGTAAAAAAAAACATGAAATATCCCATTGGCTCATGTAATAACCCATATGTTCATCTGCTTTTCCCGAGTTCAACACATTTTGCCGCCTTGGAGAGCCGCGAGTCTGACCTTTGCAGCACCGGCACCTGGAGCTGCAAAAGAACCAGAGATTCCCCGAAAGAAATCAGGTGTTATCAGGTATAAGAGGGTATCACTAAGTGATATGAATGGTGAAATTTACTCGAACAACGTATCAGCTGCAGTTATGGCCATTTATCAGTTATAAGTACTAAGAAAACCCCATTTATAGAATGTATAATCCCATTTATAACCAGTTATAACTGGTAAATGGCCATAACTGTGTGGTAAATCTGAGCACCAAATCGCTGGCGAGTTATCGGCACCTTGGAAAAGCCGCTGGAGAGGCCGGTGCTGCGGCCGCGCTCCAAAGGTGACGCCTTTCCACCGAGCCCAGGAGCCGGAGGGGTTGGAAGGTCAATGTGGCAGCCACCCTGAGTTAAACATATTTATAGTCTATACTACTATAATCTACTATACATATCTAATATCTAAGTAACTAAAAAAAGGTGACAATTTGCAAGTAACTCATGATTTTGTGGATGTATGACAATGAGATACTGTCTGAGTGTAATAGTTAAAGATTAGATAACTACAGACGCATAGAAAGCACACGAAGCAAATAGTAGTGACCAAACGTGGGGGTAGAAAGCAAACATGGTAGATGCCAAGTAGCCAACAGAACTGGTTCCTCCTACTTCATACAGCCGCAAAATAACACAACCACCAGATCTTGGTTGCAGCTTGTCATTGGTGCCTTGCAGATAAGCACAACACCTACAGTGAGACTTGACGTTTCTCTAAAGTGATATAGTGAACAAGAGTCAGACTTCAGTAAAATTGGCCACCCAACATGAACCCACCCACATAGATTGGTTTAACCGACTCAGCCAATGACCCTCCTGACGGATCTCATTGAAGCCATGATTTGGAGACTGTACTTCAACATTACGACATTATACCAAACTTGTAGCCGGTTCTGGTGACTTGCAGCCATGTGTTAAGTCTTGGAGCTCAGTCTGAAACGCTTGGTCAAATCTGGAATCCCCAACTTCTCTTGATTCCCGATCTTTTCTTTTCCAAGCCTGAAATGTTCAATAATTTTCATGGCAATTCATCTGGGTAAATTATAATATTTCACTAACCTGAATTAAGGCCATGAATGGGGATGATTTCCCTAAACTTAACCATGATTCCAGGGTTCGGTCGCGACGTGAGGTCGTGATGAAATCTACCCAGATCGATCATCAGATCACCATAATATTCCCATTGTTGTTGGTTTATAGCCTATGAACCACTATTAACCATCACTATTAACCACTATTAACCATCAGTTAACCATAAATTAACCATTGGTACATCTTCCATTTCCCCTTCGGACTTTCTGGATCTCACAATGTTTCCTCCTCCGGCCTCCGGATCTGGAACAGCCCCAGGAATGCTCGGAGGCTCCACCACCTTCGGATTTGTGAGATTCGAATCCCACGTCCTAAACCTAGGGACCTGGTACCCCCCCAGTGATGTGAACGTTGGTTTATAAACCATAGGAATAGTATAGATATATCTACCATAAACCATAGTGAAATTGGAGTTAGCTATGCACCAACTGAACGCGATGAATCGCTCACTGAGGCACCACCTTGCAGTGGATTTGTGGTGAGTGGAAACCCTTTGGATTAGGAGATAGAACATGATAGAAATTAGAAAATCCCTAAACCCTAAACCTGATGGATTTAAACTTTCTCTAAAGACCATTTTGGGGGTTGCCAAGAGACAAATCGACCAATGTGGTGGAACTGGGTCCGATCGTCTGGATCAGGATTTATGACAACTTCACGAGGTCATGTTGAATCTCGGCGGATTTCTGACTTTTTATGAACCACAAAAACATCCTGCGGGAGGTGATTGACCTACCCCTCTGAAAAATGATGGAGTGAAAGTCAGTTGGGATGATGAAATTCCCACTATATGGAAAAATAATCCAAGTGTTCCAGTCACCACCAACCAGTTATCAATCACCATTAATCACCAGTATTGACCATATTATTCTCCATTTTTTAACCACTATGAACTATTATTCACCAACCAGATAATTAACCCCAAAAACATCTGATGTCAATTGATTTCTACTGCCTATCTATGGGCTTCCAACCAGCAGCCGACCAGGAATGAGACCGACCGACCAGAGATGTGGGCTTATGGAATGTTTACGGTCATCCCGTGTTGGGAATCGTCGCAAAGCATGACTTAAAAAATGTCAAGAAACCTAAGGCCTCTATAAATATTATATAAATGGATTAATGACCATATTAAATGACCATAATATATATATATATATATATATATATAATGACCATATTAATTATTAATTTATTAAAGTCCCATCCATAAATTGATTTTTCTGACCATCCATGGGGGCTAACCATCGAACCCTGGATGCCGAGTGGAAATTGAAGGATCCCTTGATGAAAAGCTTGAGATTCTGAACGTGAATTCAATTCAAAGTTCTGTGTGCATTTCTGTAGTTGTATAATTGTATAGTTTTGTACAGTTGTACAATTCTTCAGTCCTCACAGGAAAAACCACTCCACTCACCCAACGAACTGCATGATCTTCATATTGAGCAACTGAAGATGATTCCCCAAAATGCCAATCCGCGATCCACAAAAACATGTAGATATGAATCGGAACAAACATATGAGAGAAACACTGTTCAAACTATTCAAATAGTATTCAATAAAGCATCCAAGCTATAGTAAAATATAGTAAACCATAATTTATATTGTGTGATAGCACACACACACAAATAAAACACATTCAACATTATTCAAGCATCATGGTTGAAGATGTATTGCAAGACAGCTGACAAGCCTTAGACTTTCAACCATGTCATGACTGTTGGATCTGATTCAGCGACTTGGACACGCACACACACACACACTCACTCGCACATTTTGGGCCTGACCAACACACTTGGCTGGTAGGAAACTTGTCGCTGGGATATATCCCAGTTCCCAACCACGATCGCATATCACGGGATGTCACTCCAGATCACGATCTTGATTTGCACTGCTACTTTGGCAATGCCACAGATCTGCAACAGTGGTCTCTGGATTAGCTCGGTAGAGTGAGGCCAGCAACTGTCCACTACGCAAAACAGCTCGAAGACACAGAAGGTCCGTCTTCAGTTCACATGCGATGCGTTCGTGAATCTTCAAAAGCGAATCAGAGCCACTGACCTTCAAACGCGACACCTCCTGCCCAGCCAAACTGGAGCATGTCAGTTCCAAAACATCAACGGCATCAGCAGCACCCATGGAACTTAGATCAAGTTGCAAAACAACATCTCGACCTAATGGCTTCCGATCGCAAATGTAACGAGTTCCAGGTTCGGGTAAGGGAATATTAGTCTCGTCAGAGAAATTGCGTCCGGCGGGGTCAGAGAAATTGCGACCGCACGCCACGGCACTACCATCACTTCGGAGAAGCACGGTATGAAACCAACCTGCAGAAACTTGAATATACGACAGTCCTTCATGCAAAGATGGGATGTCACATTGTCCATGTTCATTGTCCCCACATGCAACAGCACAGCCGTCACTTCGGAGAAGCACAGTGTGGTTCCTGCCAGCAGTCACTTGGGTGTATGACATTGCTTCAACCAAAGGTGGAATGGTGCATTGTCCATCATTGTTCAGGCCGCATGCAGAAGCATGGCCATCACTACGGAGAAGAACGGTGTGATAGCCACCTGCAGAGACTTGGGTGTATGACATTCCTTCATCCAAAGATGGAATGTTTCGTTGTCCGCAATCATTTCCAGCGAATGCAACAACATTGCCATCACTTCGAAGCAACACGATATGAGACCGACCTGCAGACACCTGGATGAACGTCTGTCCCATATCCAAAGGTTGAACGTCCTTTGGAGCAAACCCAAAGCCACAAAGAAAAGCCTTGCCATCGCTTCGGAGAAGCACTGTATGCCTCTCACCAGCTGAAACCTGAATGTATCGCATCCCTTCAAAAGGAGGGAGAGGAGGGAGGCTACATTGTTCATCATCGTTTCTTCCACAAGCAACAGCACAGCCATCACTTCGGAGCAGCACGCTATGGGCCCTGCCTGCTGACACTTGGGTGTATGACATTCCCTCATCCAAGGGTGGAAGATCGCATTGTCCAAAATCATTTCGTCCGCAAGCGACAGCCCGGCCGTTGCACTGCAGCAGCACTGTATGAAACTGGCCAGCGGAAACCATTCGCCCAGAAAGAAACACTCTATGAGAATCTGCAGTTGCTTAAGAAAATGCTGGGGTTGGCTGTGACCCCCTTGTTCCAACATGTTCCAATCTGTGGTTGCTTTGTCTGAAAAATGTAGCGTGCAATGGGACACCATTAAGATCCTGTGCTTCAAACGTTGCATACTTCAATTGGGCAGCTTTGAGAGATCAGACATGGAGCATGTGGCATCATGGACCTTCCCAGGCAATGCGTTCCGAGCCAAAGGGGAATACAAGCTAATTGAACTTGTTACTTGGCAATTTTTCTGGATGGATCCTTTGCAAGGTCCGACATTCTGGGTGTCACCAGCCATGAATGCAGGATTCGATTGCGCAAATTGAACAAGTCATCCCCAAGTCACCAACAAATCATCCAAATCATCTTAGTATTGAAACGACCATGGTGACGACTGGGGATCAGTGAAGAAACCCCCAGCGGGCCTGGTGTACGAAGCCATGCCCCGCCGGCCCCAGAGAGCCACCCCCGCCCAGCACGGGTGCGCGGGGTGCGGGGCCTGCGAAAAAGTGGACGAGATATGAGTATTAGATGGGTAATAGTGATTTTGGTTTTGGATACAATTGAGATATAATGAGGAGATCATTAGGAATATTAGGAATATATATATATACTATATGTATAATTGGTATATTATGATATAATTGAGATATATAATTGGGATATAATTGGTATGTTATGATATATATATATATACATAATATATAAACTAATATAATATAAACTATATAAAATACTATAAACTAATAAAATATATAATATAATATAATATAAACTAATATAATAATAATAATATATATATATAATTAGAATATTCATCTGGGATGTAATCAAACATGGCTCGCTGGAAGACTCTCCATTTAGTTCGGGGATTCCCCAGCCAGGTTTGATGACTGGAGAGCAATCAGCACAACGTGCCGTGCTTTGGCACATTACAGAAATGATGGATTTACCCTTCAAGAGTGTATCAGTCGCGGAAATTCATGAACAAAACATGGGAATATCAATGAATATCTGGTTGGTGGTTTACCTACCCCTCTGAAAAATATGAAAGTCAGTTGGGATCATGACATTCCCAACTGAATGGAAAAATAGAACATGTTCCAAACCACCAACCAAATAAGGAACATCCTACATGTTAAGGACCTAATAAGGAAAATCCAAAATGGGAATATCAATAAATATCAATGAACATAAGCAACTACAGTTATGGCCATTTATCAGTTATAAGTACTAACAAAACCCCATTTATAGAATGTATAATCCCATAGAAATAACCAGTTATAACTGGTAAATGGCCATTAATGGGGGCAATATCAATAAACATCATTCAGGATGTTGCTCATTCAGTTATGTTGTGACAGAGATCCAAAATGGGACGGACTCCCCATCGCCTCGGCCTGGACTGTCCTGAACGAGCATGAGAAGGCATTGAGAACATCATGGGAACAATGGATGTTAATGGTAAATCATGGATGAATCATGGATGAATCATGGATGAATCATGGGAAAATACATGGTAAATGGATGTAAATGGATGTAAATCATGGTAAACAATAGTGGATCATAATGGGAAAACAACCAACATAATGGATGAATAATGAAGAATGGGGACTTAGCCTCCGGTAATTTGTTACATAGCTGTGGTATAGATGGATTCTTTTTAGTTCGATGATGTACCTTTTTTTGAAAGTGGTGATGTTATTTTTTTTGCGAACTGTTAAATTACCAGAGGTTGTATGTTCAGACAAATCCATCTGCCAAAAATGTGCTTTGCAAAATCCCGCACCTGATGTAACATTGCCAGATGCCCCTTGTAACTATGGAACATGTTACCAACATTGACCTTCAAAATGATTGTTATATTATGTAATATGTGGGTTGGAAGTCACTCTAATTCTCCTGTTCCTAAAGGTGAAATTCTCTGAAACTTTCCTGTTGGAACTTTTTGCACACTCTTTCTTTCTAGTGGTTGAATCAATTTTCCATGATCAAACCATGTCACAAGGATTTCCCCATAATTTAAATGCTTCAAAATGGTTCAATGCTTCCATGCCATTCTTGTTGCTTCCCCAGCCAACTTCAAGGTCAAATTCACTCCGTACTGCAGTCCCAAGTGTCCATATTTGCGAGCCGACGTCACGCGATATTTGCGTGTGCCTGTCACAGGGCCAGGAATGGGGTTTGAGCCTATCCCCCATTTGTATGAAATATCACCTTTGAAACCGTGGTTGTGTATTTTGCATGGGGATGTATTGGGTCTAGCCATTTTGGGGGTCTCTTCTGGGATTCTTTGTACCATCTGGTTATTTAACATAGCCATTGGAAAATCACCATTTCTAATAGGTAAACCGTCTATAAATGGGCCATTTTCCATGGCTATGTTAAATAACCAGAGGGTGTATAATCTGCGAAAAGGATCATAGATTTGCAACTAGAGGAGATCCACCACATGATGGATCTGGCGGCAACTGGAGCGTGGGATGGTAGTGGGTGCACCGAACAAGGCATGCTCAGTGGGATTTCAGACTCGCTTTGAAGAATCCACAACATCATGATGAAACACCCATTTTGGGTTTTCGTCTGAAAATTGCATACCATGGATACTACAAAATTGCTCATCAGCCTTGTCCATATCAAAAATTGCAGTAGTTCAGCCATATTTAGCCCATTTTCAAAACAAACAAGTTGATCCATCCCAATCATTCCATGGTTTTGAACACCAATTTCCCCACTGCAATGGCAATTTCGAGGTCAATATCGAGGTTTCCTGAAATAGGGGTATCCCTAAATCATCTATTTTAAATATTTTTAAATAGGATTTTCCATTGTAAACCATCCATTTTGGGGTACCCCTATTTATGGAACCCGCCTATATGGTGCCAATGTCCATTCTTCGTTGGTTTCAGCACCTTCCTGCCTGCTCTCCGACCTGTCGCTCTCGCCGTCTTGGACGGCACATTTTTTCGCTCGGCACACGTGACGCCATGAAAAATTGTGGTCCAGCTGAGGGATCCAGGGGGGGGCCGTCCCTGCTGGGTTGAATCCCCAAAACATGTGGTGTCTTGGTTGTTTCTGTGGTGGAACCCATCCTAAACTCCAAGGGGCATAAGGAAAATAAGGGGATTGGGTATCGATTCTGTCTTGTTGAATATGTTTCAAATTGAACAGTCAGGAAAACACAGAAGAGTTTGCGATGTCACGCTGTCACTATAGCTTCTGATTACAGCTTGTGCTCAGAATTCCTCCGAGTGTAACCTTGGAGTGTACCCGCTGGTGCGGCAAAAGGGATCCAACCATGTAAATTGCTATATAGTAATGCCCCAACTTGAACACGTCTCCAAAGGTTTATCATAGTTTATCTATGGTTTATCATCTTCCAAAGCAACTTTTCTTGGTGCTTTGGGGATGTTTGGAGATAAAATCTTCACACTTTGGGGAGCTTGGGCTTCAACGGGGTTTCCCGGAAGTTCGCCGTGGTTGTGAAACTGAGCCAGTTTAGCCACAAGCGATGCAGCGGTACGCGCTGGTTTGCATTCCTCGATGGATAATTAAACATTGGAATACACCGAGTAGTGGGTGGCTCAATCCGCCTGGACAAATATCGTTGGTGATCATTATCCTAGGAAAATAAACCATAAATATTCGGAACATGTTGGAAACATCAACCACAATATGCTTGACGTATCCAAATGGGGATTTACCAATTAGAACGTGGGGAACATTAGCTGATGCCTTCAAATGAGCGAAAAGAAAGCATGGCATTTGTGACGCGGACGATGTTTTTGATGCGTATCATACAAAAGGAATCATGGTGCAAACATGAGAATAATGATTGTATAGAATTATTCTCCCGTGACAACGATGGTGAGATGAAGAAGAAATGATGATGACAATAATGATAACAACTGATGATGATGATGATGGTGATGATGATGATGATGATGATTCCGTTAGACACCACATAAGCAGAAACACACACTAGTTCAATAAAAAAATACATGGTTCGATGAACAGATTTGGGGGTACTGCTTTGGTCACGAATCGGACAACTTCCAGATTATGAGCTATCAGAACAATTAAAACAAAACACAGAAACATTTAATAAACACATAACTTGGTGTCTGACACAACATAAAACATACCCGAAACCATTCAGCAGATCCCAGCGCATCAATTCTTGCATACTAATTGGCTTCCCCAGTTAAAAGTTGGTTTAGCTTCACCCAGTCAACTGATGAATCTCCACTAGAAATCCAACCATTGTTGAAGTTGCAAAGCAACAGACCGTACTGCAGGAATCTGCTGAAAATTTCCTCTGGTTTCCTCCCGGGTAAATCAGGTTTTTATCAAGGACTAGGCCCTCAGAGGGATGAAGGAAGGGTATCAAGGTATGGGCACCTGCTTGTAGATCCATAGATTTCCAGCCTTGGCAATAGAATCATGACCGGCTGCACGAAAAATGGGGTAAAACATGGTGGTTCATCCCAGTTAAATGATGTTAAATGTGTTGGTAAGTGAACTATAGCCATCTATAGCACGAGCCACCAGGTATTTCTTCATAACGGATCAAAGCCCTCGGGAACTTCTACATGGCTGCTGATCAGAATTTCCCCCGTGGATTTGAACAGGTCCCCATCTCTGTTGCCGCCCCATGATCCACGACGAATGACTCCACCGGCCCGTCAAGAACCTGGTTTTTTTTGTGGACCAAGGGTTGCATCTTTGACCCACCTGACAAAATCCACAACTCTTCCAAGCCCTGAAAATATTGGGGTAAACCAATGCCCAATTTTTTCGAAGCATATCCCAACTATCTGTGGTGTATGGTTCTGTCCCCATGGTATCCCCATTACCATCTGGTTACATGGCCATGGAAAATTGCCATTGTTAACAGGTAAATCATCAAAAAACATCTATAAATGGGCAATTTCCCATGGCTATGTTAAATAACCAGAGGGTATATCCTCATCCTGATTGGCTTCCTAACTTCGTATTTTCGTTCCTGGATTTTTGTTCCTTGACTTTTGGACATATGCTGCGTTAGCCATATCTGTCCCCACTGTCGCTGACTTTATACCCCAATCTTCATTATTCATTTGTTTAATCCCTACTTTGGATGGTTAGGTCCGCCAAATTAACCAGTTTTCCTACTTCTAATTCCTTGAAAATCAACATACCCTCTTGTAAACGTTTACAAACAACTATGGAAAATCACCGTTTTTAATAGGTAAATCGGTAAATCAACTATAAATGACCATTTTCAATAGCTATTTTGACATAACCAGAGGGTATATCCACTAACATCCCTGTTGTTTGGTTCATTGAACCCCTATAATCACCATTAAATCCCATTAAACCATAGTTTCCCATCGTTTCGTGTGTAACGGGGGCCCCCCAATTGGTCTCATCGAGATGCATAGGTCGCCAGGAGCGCCAGATATGCCATGCTGCGGCGCAAGGCTTCCAGGATTCCCAGGCGCCAAATGGCCACCTGAAGCGCACCACAAGGTGGACCCTGAGGAGGTGGGTTCTAAAGCCAGTGAATACTGTAGATATATCATGAGATATCCCCAATATAGAAACTAATAGTTCTTGGAGTTATACAGTAAACCAACTTAGCTATTGAGATGTCCCCACCTTGTACTAAATAGCATCAGAGATCCAGAATATTTTTTTTTGGCAAAAGATTCAAGTACTAGACTTTCTGGATAAATTGCAGCTGAAATGATAGTGGTTCGCTAAAGTTAATGATGAATGATGATTAATTGTCAATAGTGCTGATCAAAAATGAGAATGATCGGGGTTAATGATGGTTAACAGATTGAAGAAAGATCCTTTGTGGGGGTTGTAGGGATCTTCTGCAGCTGTCCGATGGGGATTAGTCAGCACAAACTTGTTTAATAAAGTGGCAAAATGACAATTGAGCCCTTAAAAATACCCATATCCCATCTCAGTATACTAGTTGTTTGATAAGTTTCTCTATTATGGGTATCGTAATCCCCAGTAAATTAGGTAGCATAAGTCCCTATAGTAACCAATCAACCAGACTACTTTTAATGGCCCAATTGCACGCACAATGAAAGAGTTAGGTATAATACTAAGGACTAGAATATACTAGAATAATTTCAGCACTCATGATCTGGGGAATGATAATGAATAAATGGTGGTTCATGATGGTGAATAGTGGTTCATAATGGCCATGAATCCTAATTGGTGAGAATAATGGCTGATCCTAAATCTATTGCCGTCACCAACAAAAAGGCACATCCATGTGTATATTATATTATTGTTGTTTGTTATTATTAGTGTTGATTCTGATTATTGTTTATTATCTTTATTATTATTGTTTATTATGTTTGTTTATTATTATTATTGTTTATTATGTTTGTTTATTATTATTGTTGATTATCATCATCACAGTGGGACACTATTTTCAAGGGGCCATGTGTATCATCATGGATCATTGACCATCAGGCCGATGGAGGTGGTCCTCTTGAGGGATTGGAAAGCTGAGAACTGGTAAAATGAGGGGGGTCACATAGTGAGTTGTCAATAAAAAACCATGGAAAACCAATAAAAACCAATGGAAAACCAGTGGAAAACCAATGAAAACCATAGTGAGTTAAAATATGTTAGAATATAGAATGATACCTGCTGTTTTACAGTGCCTTGGGCCTTCAAATTCGCAACTCAGTCACAGGTGAGGCAGTGCTTGATTTCAGTGGGCCAAAGTGGCGAAGATGAGTGTTGTCAGAGACTGAGGGGTCAATCCACCTTTCATATTTCCCTCTGGTAAACTAAATGATCACCATTTAAAATAGGTATATAAATCAACGAACTAAATGATCATTTTCAATAGTCCCCATCTGTTCTCTGCAAATGCCCAGATTGGCACCTCAAATCCCCTCTCCGTGTCTTCGTTGAAGTTCCTCATTTCGGGTGAACGAAACAGTCGCTGGTTACCCTCCGGTAATTTTAAGATAGCTATGCAAACTGGGCCATGTATAGAGGATTTACATATCATTATAAACAGATAATTTCCAGTTCGCTATGTTGAACTACCAGAGGGTTTTTCGGGGTCGCAGTGATTCTGCAATGGTTGAGCCACCCATGTGGCGAAAGTCTGGACGGGGATCATCATCCAAAAGATCCAATGAAACCATCAACCAGTCAAATTTAGGAGGAATCTGGATAAATTATAATATTTCACTAACCTGAATTAAGGCCATTTGGGAATGATTCCCCTTACTAACTATGATTATAGTGAGGTCGCAGTGAGGTCGCTATAATTTACCCAGAGGAATGTGATAAGATATGACGTCTGATTCAAAATTCTACCAAACTTGGAATATAAATATAAACTATTGTTCACGATCCACTGTACCCAAAAAACACATAATCCATACACTCTGGTAAATCAAAATGGCTATAGAAAATCACCCCAATTTAAGCCCTATTTTGTAGATAAATCATATATACATGTTCCATGACTCTTCAAACTCCTGGCTCACCCTGAAGATCAAGAAGGAAGACACCCGGACATGTTCACTTACATCCAGATGTTTGTTCTGCAAAGAATTTCATACTTGTTCTATCATTTTTCTGATGCTTCTGCCATGAAATAACGGGATGATCAGTCAACATATTTTGCCACATACATGTGTTAACACATAATTACATATCATGATGAAAATGTTTGCGGTTTACAGTGGTACAGGAAGCTACACGTGGTACATCAGTCACAACAAGTGAGCTACACGCATGTGGTCATGCGGATAGGCACACAGCCTCATACTTTGTTGAAAACTGACTTCAAAGCTTCAAGGGCCGATGCCAAAATCAACGCAACCAGAACTCATTTATCAAACCAGTTTCTGTTGGAATGTCTGAAAGTAATGCTCCCAAATGAATAAAATCTCATGTTCCCAAATTCAAAACGACAACATGCTTGACATGTTCCTTCATTTTCGGGAGATCTTCCACAGCTTGCTGTGCTGCGCCAACCCCAAGCTCCGCACCAAAGAATGAAGAGGAGCTTGGATGAACTTTGCACCTCAGGCGTCACTTACCTTCCCCTGGTGCTGGATCTCATTCCCAGGCATCCAAACTCATATCTGAGCTTTAAGACACATAGATACTATATGTATATGTTTGCATGTGTATATATATATATACACACTAAATTATATATATATATGTTAGATTCCATCAACATATTTTACCAATAATATTGCAATTCAAACATAAGCCAAATAAATGTTGTTGATTGAATTCAAAGGTAAACGATCCCAACACCGCTGGGTGCTCCAGCCCCGGACATGGCCACGAAACTGAGGTAGGACCTCGGCAGCTAAGCGTATACATCCAAAAATGGATGGTTTATTTCAGGTTATAATAAGCATAATAATGAACATAATAGTATATATAATAGTATATATTTAAAATAATAATAGACATGATGAAAATCCTATTGAAGTGGATGATTTGCAGGTACCCCCATGTTAGGAAACCTCCATATATACATTGACAATATATATATATATGTTAACCCTCAAATGAGATTTGAAAAACAATATTGACATCCAAGCCTAAGAAAATGGTAACTTACTGCTCCATTTCTTTTTGGGATCGCATATATAACCATCAAACACTCGGGTTTCTGACCCCATTTATGATGTAAAGCCGTGTAAAGCCGTGTAAAGCCGTGTAAAGCCATCCATTAGATGTGTCATTTTTTGTTCGTATCAGGTTTGAAAACAGAAACACACCCTATTTGCGGGGATATAACCTCTATCCATGAAAACATAATCCATCGAAATGGAGATAGAACAATACACGCGGGGGTAGGACAACGTCTAGTACTTCAAAGCCACACATTCACATTTGGCCCCTAAACAAAAAGCCACACACATAAGCAAACTATTTTCACGGATTGGTTGAACAACGTTGGCAAAACAAGTTCTTTGGTGACATTGCTTCCAGTGGGTGGAACCAGCACCCTCACAGTAACCACAGTGTTGTATGTCTAATCTCAACAAACCTTGTAACATTGCGGTGATGTTACCTTATTTCATGCTCTCCTAAGCCTGACATTTCGCACTCTTTGGTCAATATCTATGGGACCACGGGGCTGATCAAACTTGGGATCAGCAGAGGATGGGGTACCATCCATACCTCCATTGGGGTCCTGAAACATGGGGTCACCATGGGTTTACTAACATGGTCCAATCTTGGATGATTTGGGGTACCCCTCTTTCAGGAAGCCCCCACATACCACAACGCTGAGTTGACCAAGTGTAAACTCGTTAGCATCCTGTCTACCAACGTCACCACAATTCTTGGTCCACTGCGAATGAGAAACAGGATCATGCCTTCACAGTTTCAAGTGAAATGTGCAAAGACCAAAGAAATTACGCAGCCTAAATCCGACAACATGACACCCACCCCATATCATATCCACTAGCAAACCATCGTATCCACTAGTAAAGCATAGTACATCGATGTAATTGGTTTAGTTGGCTATGAAATCGTAGGGCCATGATTCAACAGGTGAGCCAGCCACAAGTGAAGGCACCAGCTCGCTTCATGCAGGTGATCGGGAAGTAACGGCAAGAGCATGAAGGCAAGGAGGTTTAAGCCCTACGGAAGTGATGATGGGATGATCACCGGCAAAAATAGAATCCCCCCCCAAAAGAAATATGGGGATTTCATGGGTGTGTTTTACGAGTAGTGCTGGGACAATCATGCAACGTTGACTGCTGAACCCACAACATGTGCTGGGTGGTGGTGAAACTTATTCCATTCCATTGTCCTCCAAACAAATCCATTTAATACATTTAATAATATATATATATTGTACAGTATTCATATCATATTTATATATTAATGTCAATACTTACTATACTTGTATAACACATCTCCTGTTTCTGTCACTGCGGAACCGCCCACGCTGCCTGGGAGGCCGTCATCAGCAAGTTGGGCGGGACGCCTTAGGACCTAAAGCGACAGGGCTGGGTTTTGCTGATGGAAATTATTGGAACATGATGGGTGAACATGAGAATAAACCATCATGTTATCAATATCAATTAATTAACATTGATGAATTAATGGAATTGGAACATTAAGAGGCAAAACCATCATGTTATTAATATGAATGTGTATCCCATTGATATCCCATTATGATTTGTATCCCATTGATATTCCATTATGGGATATTAATGATATTAATGGGATATGAACTAATGAGATATAATGGGGTACAGTGGAATATCATCGGATATTAATGGGAGGTTTAAGTGAAAACAGGTTTCAGATAGAAACATGATGGAAATTCTTGATGTTTGTTGATGGGTGTGTTTCTTGTTTTATCCCTTTGTAAACTTCATAGAGCAACTGGAAAGTCAACAGGCAGTTGGAATGGGACATCTGTCTACAAATGGATTCTCCAAACGTCGATACAGATAGCCCCACTTTAGAGGTAAATAAATCCCCTTCATACAGTCCCACGAATGGGGCTGGCACCGTTCAACAGTTTGTCCATTCATACCCATAAGTATGACCTAGTTATGACACATCACCAACAATAAAACAAACAATCAAAACCACGAATACATATATATTAACATGCACCCTGCATATGAGTGTTCCTGAAAATGGTGCGCACACACACACACAGTCAAAAGGATTCTCCGCATGTTTCGCATTGTTTTACCCACATGACCCAATTTTATGGAATGAAAAGTTCACTATAAATATAGGATTTTAATGGAAAATCCACTAGAAATGGAGGTTTTGATGGGGAAAAGACATAGCCACATTACCCAATTAGTTGGAAACAAACATACAGTTGTGGCCATCTACTAGTTATAACTGGCTATTTCTATGGGATTCTACATTCTATAAATGGGGTTTGACAAACCATGTCCCCCCCATGGCTAAGGCATGCTATGCCAGCTCCAGATTTGCTGCGGCTCCGGACAAGCCCAACCTTTGGGCGGAGGTGAGGCGGGTTGAAGACGCGAACGGAAATCCCACAGGTTTCGTTGTGTTTGTTATATACATAGGGCTACGATACATATTATGTACATAGCCCCATATATATATATATGTATATTAATAGAATTATAAAATTGCATATGAATTGCATAATTGTGCAAAACTATCTAGTTATGAGAGAACATGTGGCAACGAACCCACTAATACTGAAACATTCCGAATTGGTGCAAAAATCAGTGGCATGATCTATAGCCCACAATGGCATACATCCTCCGCTACAAACACCTTGGCAGAGAAACATCCTCAAGTCGCATCAATATAAAAAGCATACATTAGCAGGAGATAGCAGGAGTACATGTCGGAAAGGCATTTTATGTCAGCCGTATGTCAAGGTCAACCTGGAAATATATCTTGTGGCCCCAAGCGACACAAGTTTGGATGTTTAGCAAAAGGCCATGTATACAGTTCTGAGGGTCTATTAAATATTAATCCCGGGTTGACAGTAGGGATGGTTAAGCCCTGTTTGAAGAATGGTTATTGCAGTAGTCACAATTGTGGCTAGAACAGCCAGTCACAGTGGAGACTTGGATATCTTTTCCACCTTCCGAATTCTTCAAACACTCAAAAATTGAAAACAGGTGCACTTCTGGTCATAAGATCCAGCATCGAATCACGTGTTATTTTTGAGACTCTATTTTTTTTTGCTGTCAACCAAAAGAACTCCCATGATAACGGTCCAGAATTTTGGGAGTGGAATTTTGCATCTCCAACAAGTCCCTATTATAGAACATGCATAGCCGCTGCAAGCTCGGGTTGGAAGTTGGATTTGTCTACTGAGACATAGTCATGGCGGATACATCTGACGTACATTCTTAATACATACAAAATCAACAAAGAAGATTGACTATGCTTTAATCTCCATCAGCTAACAAGGTAGCCAAAATCAGCCAATGCAGGTAGAAAAAAAAACAAGTCGCGAGTTGTCAGTTGTCAATGGCACATCTCCCTTTTTGCGCTTGCCATGTTTCCACCAACATCCAACAAATTCAGCGGCACTACCGCAGCCTGTTGGGAGATCCGAAAAACTGCAGGCATCTGTGCGGTACTTCCACCAACAGTATTTCTAGATAATTGCAAACAAACACTGCGCTCAGATTCTCAATATGGATTTGTCTGAACAAAAGGCACTGTACCCCAAAACTATGATGGTTCAAAACACAATATTTTCTCCACTAAATTGTTATAAATTGGAGGTATACCCCAACTAGTTGGTGATATCCAACTATATCCCTACCCGTATCCCAATTATATTCCTTATAGATCTCCATTGTTGATGCTTCTTGACCAATATTGTTCACTAATTCCCAGTAAATCACATTGTTATCCGAAGAAGACTTCATTAAAATCCCAATGATTTCCTGCGACCATCAGCCCCTGGGATGCTTCTAGGCCCCAAGGCCACAGGAGGCTGCCAAGAGAAAGAGCCAAGTAGAATGATAACCTCGGGGCGAGGCTTGGTGTTTCCAGTGCTTCCAGCAATCCTTAGGCTGAGAAACCAACAGAAACCTGTCATACATCCAACAGCATCTTTTGTCAATGTACTCTCCAAACAATGCTGTTGGATCTTGCCATAGATCCAACCTCCTTCGATGTGCATCCCGCTATGTCACATGGGTAATAACATGCAAGAAAACCATATTTTAATCTAGTCATATGTGACATATGTGGAATTTTCCCCGGTTATTAATCTGCCTTGTTAACCACTTAGTTAACCACTTACACTACTCGATATATGCGTGGCCTGGATGGAAGAAATCGTGCACCAGTTAATAGGTTGTTTATCCCATTATTTATAGGCGTTCTACATCTTTCTACCATCCCAGATGGTGCAGGATTTCGCAACCATCCCCAGTATGTTCCCCCTACCGCCTGCCTTTGGCCAAGGCACCAGAGTTCATTGAACGGCGGCGTTGGGTCTTCACCATCCACTTCGGCTTCCACCTGTGGAAAAAACTAACGGTTCGCTGAGGCCTGATCTTCACTTGGGTTCTGTGGATAGAAACTGGTGGAACATGCTACATTACCCGATTGGTGATTTCAAAATTCACTGGAAAAAATATGAGTCAATGGGAATAATCATCCGAATTAGGCTTGAAAATAAAAGGTTCTAATATGTTCTAAGATATGTTGAAATAAGTATTGTCCAATTGTAGTTCAACAATTGATGGAAACCTATTGTTAATCTCCAATCGGTCATCTTTTCCAATAAATGTCGTTCAACAACAAACATTCGGATACAAGTGCAACTACTACAGTCTGTTATGGCCATTTACCAGTTATAACTGGTTATTTCTATGGGATTATACATTCTATAAATGTGGTTTTGTTAGTACTTATAACTGATAAATGGCCATAACTGTAGAGAGTCAACTACCATTGCATTTTTCTTCAATGTCTCCATTTACAGTAGGAGGATTGAATCCCCTGGACCGATTTTGGACAATCCGCGTGATTCAGGGTGAACTCAACCTACATGTTGCTCAAAACCACTAACGGTTATATCTTCATTGCGTCCCGTGAAAATCGTTGAAAATCCCACTGACTCATTAGAGGCAAAATTCCAAAATTCTTTACCTTTGAAGGTTCAAATCTCCCTGAATTTTGCTGGTCCCCCGAAAACTGGATGCTCAGATCCCCATTTTCCGACTGCTTCAAAAGCCCAATGTTCCGACTGATGACTTAAATCCACTCCACCCAACTCACAGGCAAGTTATCTTCCATGGCGGCCCATTTATGCCATATATGCCCCATATGTTCATCCATTTTCTCATGTTCTTTCCACCAATCCACCATGGTTTTTCCCATGTTCCGGTGAGATCTCCAAGTTCTTCGCTTCAAACGCGCACCTTCAAGGTATGCAGCAGCAGCTCACCCACCGATGAAGTGACGTAACAAATGGCCATGACCAAGTGGATCCTGAAAATCACACGTTGAGATGCAAAGGACGTAGGTTTCTGTGATGATTCAAGGGGAAACATGTGTATATATATAATTATATATGTATTTGTTTTCCCTCACCATTGTCCGTTGTTCTTTTCATTTTGTGGGTATGCTAATTGTATATCATATATATATAACGTAAACATGTGTTTGTTTGGGCAATGAAATCTGGAACACATCGGGGTTAAAAAACCGTTTAAACATCACTCCCATGGGGAAGATCAATGGATGATCCTCTCCTTTTATCCCAATGATACTCTAATGATTATATACCCAAAACCTTAAAATATCATTGAAGATAATGATCACAGTCTGATAATACACATATATATATATATATCCTATAATGATTAATATCATAATATCCAATAATTGATGATATGTCCTAACCGAGTGTTTCCACCAAACGATATCAACCTGGACTTAGAAACTAGTTGCTCACGTAACCACCCCAACGCACAGCGAGCATAGCGACTCGGCCTCAAGCATAATCCTCGTGCAAATGGCTTCATCAAGCCTGCGACTTTGCGCTAGAGATGTCGCCAAATGGATGCGATTTTGGAATAATGTATGCATTGATTCAATTGTACATATATAAATATAACTATACATACAGGTGTGTAGAAACATGTCCACATGTATGCTTACACATAACATACCTGATGGGTCAAACGTCCAAAGTATGTTAAAAAGTAAAGTCCTGGGGCTGCTGGCTATATACCTCTACATAATATATATATATACATTACATACATACGTACAGTACGTGATTTCAATCCATATAGCAACATTGATGTCGGAATGTACTCATTTTGTGGTCCCATGTTGGAGGACGTATTCAATATCATATTGGCATATATTGGCTATAGGCTATATATTGGCTATACATCTCCATCTCAGGGTGGTTCAGCGATGTTAAACCATTGTTAACAACCCATTTTTGGCTGCTTTTGAAATCATGGAAGTTGCATACCCCTTATCTCTATGCACAAATCAGGTTGCTCTGTTGATATGTTGAATCATCCAGTTGATTGGTCGAACATCTTTTAAAACCTGTTACCAGTCTTTAGGCTTCACGATATGGGCTTGTCTGAAAATTAGGTACAGCCATGTACAGTCAGTATCCGTAAGTCTATTGTTCGATCATTTGTTTTTTTCATTTAAGTGCCGTAAATGGCGTTAAAGTCCAACAATTTTCAGACACACCCATATCATATCAACCCATCGACCCGTCTGTTGGTGAACATGAACAGTTACATTCACAATTTGTTGGATTTATGTTAGTGATAAGTTTGGACCCTCAAAAAGATGTATTTGGCTTAAATAGAGTATCCGCAAACAGACTGCCACATGTCCATGATATGTTTTTTTTCCACTTATCGCTGGTAACACTGACCATAATGATAATGAACAGATATATGATAATCAGAAAATAAACACAATTGATTATAGACAACATATGGATATATATATATATACCTACTGAATCATTTACCTACTTTTTTTTGGGTACAGGTTTTTTTCTAAAAAACCTGCTTTTTCCTTATATAAGGGAAATTAGTAATATCTGAATGCCAATCATCAAAGGTTCAATTCATTTGTTGGGATATGATGCCAACCCAACAGTGGTTTGTTGTAGTTAACTTAGATCAATGGGATCGACATTCTCGGCTGAAAGGTGCAAAAGGTTCATGATTGAGAGAATGGAACCACATTCCATCAACCAGGATTCAAGATGGAAAGCTAGTTGCTAATATGTCATTGAGCATTGATAGATATGATAGTTCAGTAGTAAAGAATATCCACAAAAAAGGTATCAACATGGAACCCAATAATATTGTACTATCCGGGAAAGGTTTGGACCTTGTTGTATATCCCATTCTCCCTTCCGGCAATCCGGCCATGCTCTCCAATCCCTCCCTGAACTATGAGAAGTTCAGCCCACCGTCCGGAGACCCAACAGCAGTTTTTTTCACAGGTTTCAACACTGCTGGGGTTAGCTGCAGCTGCACCTTCTGGATCCATTTCCTCAGTGTTCCCAAACAAGGACACAAAATATGAATGACAGTATCATTTGTTTTTAAGAGTACCCTTCAAGAACCATTTGGGTTGGATATGGGACTAGGTTGACAAAGTAAACCTAGTAAGAACAATGGAAGTTAGTTCAAACCAAGAATGATGTGTAAAACGATATGTTTTTTTTTAATGAATGAGAGCATTTTGGCTCAATTGTGTTGAGAAGGACCCGGGTCTAACGTGGCTATGGATTGCAATGGGCTGGCCCGGGAATGGGAACGGAGCTGTGAGATAAGGGAAAGACTTCGCCTCACCAAAAAGTTCTTGACCCACCCGGCCACCCAGAAGATTTGCCTGCCTACCAGAATGAATTGTGTAGATAATGGATGCATTATATTTCCAATTCTTCGCAGGATGGCCCATGTCAATGAATTCCGTCTTCCACATTTGGAACCGTTGCAGGTGGAATTTGCTTTGTTGGGGCAAAAATCAGGTTTGTCCCCCGGTGACTTGAATATCTACCGCACAGCGGTTGAAGTCAAGAAATTGTGCAGCTTAGTGAAGAGGCGCACGAACAGAAAGGAAGTAACAAAGGACAGGGGTATCAAACCGTCAAACAAATCTGCATTGATAGACACATTGTTTATAATTTAGTTTGCCCCAAGATGTGGTATGTGTTTTAGGATCGATACCGGTTTGTGATTTCAATGTTCATGTTAATATGTTTGTTTGAATGCGCTGGCTCCATCAACGCTCATGATTTGATTTGTTCTATTCGATCATGAATAATTACCATATATGTGTTTCTTAGGTTTTGTGCCCCAGGATGTGCGATTCCACGAACTGATCTTGACGCTCAATCCCAACTTGAAGGACAGTGTTTCTTTGGGTGGTATTGTGATTATATGTGGTGAAACAATTCTTAGTTCAGTAAGTTTTCAGGGACTGTACCAAATAGTAACCATGTTGATGAAAATAATTCCAAATTTCTGCGTCAATCAGCTGCCTGGCGAGGACTTCATTACCGAGTACATGAAGAGGCCTATTCACAGGTCATCTTCGACTTCATCAGTCGAGAGCCATGGTGATGGAGATGGGCATGATGTGGAAAATGTTGGTGATGGTGAAGATGAAGAAACCCTTCGGGATTTTGATGCTTTTAAGAGATGGTTGGGTGAGAATGGCATCTCAGATAGTTCTCCTGTGGACACCCCAGCGGCATCTCCAGCGGAATCTTCTACTACATCCAAGCCTGTTGAATCAACTTTGTGCAATGTTTGCCGTAAGAAGACCTGTATCTTACACTTGTTTTGGATTAAAATTTGTTTATTTTGGGATGGTATTGTCTCAACCAACTAAACCATATGGATATATGTGAAAGTTATGGAATAAGTTATAAAGTTATAATATATCATAACTCTCTTCCCTTCACCCGGCTGCCCAGGTATTTGTGGCATTCTGGAATTGCGAAAAAGGATCGCTGAGAAGAAATTGCAGCTGAAGCAGAGCCAAGAGCCAGGGTCCTCAGATACACTGGGTCGATGCTAGTTGGGTAATGCCTGGCTGCCAGCAACAACTGGGTAAATTGTATCAGTTTCCCCTTCAATCACCATATGCATCGATTTGTTTGATATATTTCAAGCCTAAGTTTATATAGCAAAAATAAGTAATTACATAGATGTTCCAATCCCAAAGAAATTCCACAAAACCAGACATTGACATTCTAGCAAATACTTGAATTATGAAATGTTATGCATCCGTTGGAATCCATAACATATCTGAGGAATACAGTTCCGAGCACATTGCCTTCAAGCACCATGCCCGTTGAAGCAGCAAGCTCATCGACTGATGCACCCAAAGGCTGGAAGACCGATACGACTTATAAATTTCTTTTGAGGTGTTTTCTTGGCAGAACATGACAATGTTTTATCTTCAAATGTGTGTAAGTCACCTATTATTACATGCAGGTCCGATTACAGAAATCACTCAGTTGACAAGAAGCACAGGTCTTGTTTTGGAAACACAGATTTAAGACACATGAGATACTATTTGTTGTTGCCTACCCACCACATACCAAAACATTTTAGTTATATTATAATTTATGACTATGGCAAATACATTTAAATTATACAAACTTAACATAACCTACTTCCAACAAATCAACATAATCTACTAGCACCCAGTCCAACATATAACAATAGAATTATTATTTGTAAATATTTTTCCCAGTTATGAACGCAAATATATACATACCAAACCTTACACATCCACTCCTCGATACAACTTCCACTTGCTTCAGCCTCGTTGCGTGTAGGATTCACGGAGCTCAAGATTTCGAAGCCTGCGCCGGACAATGTGGAGACTCAGCCCCTGTCGGAGGAGGTTGCCGCTTTTGTTGCCCAGAATCTACGCGATGAACCAGATCCCCAAAATCCATCACCGCAGGATAAGGTGGGATATTCTCAGTATATGCCATTGCATTCTTCACAGTGACAAGTGGATGGCGAAACAATAAGTTCAAACATAATTCAAACACATGGGTTTGAGAAACACAATTACTATTATTTGTTGGGCTATTCAAAATGCGTTGGCTAAATGTTTTTTCATTTCTCTAGAGGCTGTGCCCTGTCATCGCTTGCAGGGAGTCCTTACTCGCCGAGATCAGCTAAAGCGCAAGCAGGAGCAGAAAGAGGAAAGGGAGAAGGCAGCAGGGCATGGTCATGTCGATGATGATGAGAAGGATGACCAGAAACCGAAGGGCAAGTCGAAGGCACGAGGAAAGGCCAAAGCAGAAGGAAAACGCAGAGCAAAAGGCAGCAACAAAGGGAAACAAAATGAAGAGCATGATGAGCAGCCGGAGAAGAAAAATGAAATGGCCAGTACAGAGACGAAGGAGGATGAGCCTGATGAGATTCCGACACCCAAACGGAAGCTTTTTGATGATGGTGAATCTGCTAGCGGAAGTGATGCTACCCATGATCCAAAATTGGATGAAACCACCTTGCAGCAAACCAAGTTCATCGACCCCAAGACTGGCAAGGAGAAGAACCTGAGGGAGGTGTTCGAAGAATACTTGCCCAATGAATGGCGCAAGAGGATGCGACTGTCTGGTGATGCCTATGTGGGACTGCCTCCTTCTGGGACTTCGTCCACAGATCCAGCTCAGCCCAAGCCTACGGGTAAGGGAAAAGCAAAGGCGAAAGCAAAAGGAAAGGCGAAGACCCAGCCCAAGAAGAAAGCGGTGATTGCCACTCCTGAGAAGGGAAAGTCTGGGGGAGGTTCTCCGGTGAAGTCTTTGACATCCCCGGCCATCAAAAAGGAGCAAGCTCGTCGTGCCAAAAAGAAGCAGCAGGCAGCCCCGGAGGAAGCTGACATGTCAGATCCTATCATGCAGGGAATTTTCCACCAGCGCATCAAAGATGTCCAGAACTTCTCGGTCGAGGAGCTCAAGGCTTACATAAAGGATGATCGCTTTGCCGGTGTCTTCAAGAAGGCAAAGTTTTCTTGGTACTGGCGTACTACCTCTGTTGGTGTGCTCACTCCTAACCGAGATCACATTGTCAGCTTGTCCACCGGTGACAAGATCACTTGCTGGAACGAGAAAATGGCATTGAGCTGTGCTGGTGCTTATGTGCTTGTTTCTTGGCATCAATTTGTTGGGGGGCTGCCGGTACAATTGGGCATCACTGGTATGGTTATTCTTCCCAACCTCATGATCAGTTCCTACAACAATAAAATATAGCAGTTCAACTATATATCAAATATAATTTGAACAATACATAATATGCATTTGATAAGAAGAATCTTTTCAGATGTAATCTAAAAAGATGACAACATATACAACTGTATAGTATAGACTATACCAGATGCAAGTTTTTTTGAAAAAATATCGTAAGCCACTGCTTATCCCTTGGGTGAGTCCAATGCTGATCCAAGGCTGAGTGGATTGAGGACCAGGAATCCATCGAAGACTACAAGGACCCTCTTTCGGAGACGCAGAAGATCATTTCTCGAATCAGGTTCAACATGAAGAAGGTTTTGGCTGACCTCTCCCCCTTAAATATATAGTTGGGCTGTGTTGAATATGGATTTGGGAGTCCGAAGTCAATGGGTCATTAAGTTATAACTGAATTTCTATTCTATGTTTGATTAGTTTCAAAGAATCATGGAAACTGAAACACAATCCAACATAAATGTCTTTTTGGAAAGTTAAATCTTATCAGTGTCTTCAATCATTGTGGGTTAGATTACATATTCCATGCAGATCGGCTCCCAATCCGTGCGGCCTGAAACGCACACGAAATGTAGCATTGTTTCTTGCGACTTGCCTTAGATGTCGGGCGAGGGGTTCACAGGCAAGTCCAATCCCAGGAACATGCCAGTTTTTAAGCAAAATTGTTTTGATTCAACAAGTCAACAACCCAATGAATTAATGAATTATTGGTCCTTTTGTTTTGGAAGCTATAGTATATTGATCTTCCAGGCGTGTGACTCAATCCATCATGATTTGCCTGTGTGTTGGCTGGTGTGTCTACAGCCATATACTGTGGAGGCTAGCTGCCTGATTTGGTGAGATGCGAGATGCGTGGGGTAAACCTCATGCGCACATACATGTCAAGAGCAGCTCCAAAACTTTGGGGGAAAAATAAATTGCTCCAAGGGCGCCAGTTGAATTCCGATTTGTTGACATTGGCCAATCAGTCCTGGCAGTTAAAGTGTTTTGATTGTTCAATCGCTTTGAACATTTCACACGTGGTTCTTGTAATAGAGTATAGGGAACCTTTGACACATTCATGTGCACCATAAAAAACACAAAAAAAAACAATCGAATTCCACCAAGCTGCAATCGTTCGCAACGGCTCCTCTGAGGCCCGAATGCCTCCGTTGCGTGGCAACAAGTGGGCAGCCAAGCGGGGGTTGATAGATGACGACAACCGTGCGCCCGGGAGCAGTGTGGTGGTGATAGCAATCATTATGTAAGATTTAATGTCTTTATAAACTTGTAAATTGGTATATGGTATGCTGGTGTTGGTTTTCAGTTCCTGTGCTGGGATTGGAGTCAAACCAAAGGTATTCCTCCAAAAAATATACAAATTAAGAACAAAGGTTTCATATGGGATGTTATGATTCACTGGTTATGAGATGTTAATCAAAAAAAAATCAATTTGGTTGGGGATACATGGTCAACTGCATATCTTCCGGATTCCAGTTTGGCTGGTATGAATTATTTTGGTTGACCACATTCTATCCGCAATGCCTTAGATCAAGGCTCAAGCTGAAACTGATGACATTTAACATTGGTTCCTCAGGGGTTGCTGTAAAAAAAAACATGCACAGTATGACAGTAATATCATATCTCAAACTAATATATTATCACAACCAAAAGTTATTTCTTTGTGGTTGGGTCAATGAATCTTTCTATTGGGGAAAATTATAAATCCCGAAAAGGTGTTAGGCAAACCGGCTTGGGTCACCATGGCATTTTCCAGTGACTTTGTGGATGCGCTTTGCTGGAGGATGAAAGCTCTGGGCGCACCCAAGGTACGAAACATGCAATTAGTTTCATTGAATTACAAAACATAATGTTGTACTGGCCCAGGAATAAACTATTGTTCATTTAGATTCTGCATTGTTTTGACTCCAAATTTATGTTTAATCAAGGTGATGCTCTTGGCTATGCTCCTGGTGCTTTGGACGGACATTCCTATCGAACCGGCATTGAAGGACTCATTTGCATCATTCATCAAGATTTGAGTAACTGTTGGCAGTCTGTGGAATCTGAACCGTGCGGTTTATTGTTTTTAGTGCTCCTTAGGCGCACAGCATTGAATTTGACTAAAGTTATCTAAAGTCTTTATCAGAATTTATCAAATCTGCTTTTGAGATATTGTCAGTTTGAATATGCAACCTTTGTACCACATTTAGGAAATGATATCCGATTTTGGGGGTTTCATCCATCAGGACAGCGGCCCATTCACATGGATTGAGTTCTTCGCTGGAGAAGCACAGGCAACACGAATGTTCCAATATTCAGGACATGATACTGCCAGGCTAGATATCTTGTATATGACAACATCTGATGGAAAGCAGAATCCCATGAACCTTTGTTCTGATGCTGGAATGGGGTGGCTAGGTGGCAATGAGCCATTACTTTCTGTTTGGGTAAGACAATGCAACAAACCCACCAAATTAACTACAACGATGGGTATCCCACAATCTTAACAATACTGTTTCCTAAGCATTATTTTTGAGTTTACCATATCTTTTTGGTTTGTTGTTCCCCTCGAGACCTGCACCGTCTGAGGACAGCTATGGCAACAATTCTTCGTGCCGACCATGTCAATGGATTTGTATCTCATTTTGGGTTGAAGTGTGCTTCATTCACAGGAATAAATCAGGGAACATCGGGGAGAACACCATGTACTCCATACGGAAATCAACACTTTCCATCAGTGAGGGAGGCTAATTGCCTTGCAAGTCGGTTTCTTGATAAGACTTCATCAGGAATTGTTTTATTAATGTTTATAGATCCACATATATAAATATATTATTTTTCAAATGATGATCGTTTACATATCAGGAATATTCCATAAATAATGCCCGGAATAAACAATTTTCCATCAAACATCGAATGATTTGGCCAAGGGTGGTATTACTGATGATGATGGTGGTTTGCCTTGGTGGATGCATAACACTGGAACAGCCGATTTCGTCGATGTTTGAATTCTTCCCTAGATGGAGGGATTTGGTGGTGATGCTGCAGCACCACGGTGGAAGGCATTGTGTTACTTGTCCTCTATGAACCTATATGTTTCAAAATTCTTCTATTGGAAGGTATCGTTATTTCTACCCCAGCACCAGCTTCCCAATTCTCATCGTGTTTGTTCCAAGCCACAGTAGCCAAATAGATTGTCAAAGACCAATCCAGTCTTGCAGTCAAACAGCCAATGTTCCTGAGCGGAGTTGCCACTGCTTGCACATCCAGAACCCAAGAATAACTTGTTTTCGGAAATTGTTTGATTGGTATTTGATTTGCACTTAATTTAACTATTGCTCTCGGGAAAACATCATATGTAATAAACCAGATATCCTACATTACCTGTCCATACCATCTCAGGTTCACAAAGCAACGTGGTGGATGCTTCATTATGGAGGATTGAGCCCAAAACGCCACTACATGCTGGCAAACACAAAGCACATAGCAGGGCTGTGGGTGTCAAAGTTGCGAAATTGGGCCCAAAAGAAAAAAGAACTTGAGAAACAAGGAAAGTACGCCCAGCTTGTTACTAAATATGTTGACAAAAAAGGGAAGCGGCGTTACAAGGGAAGTGCAAAATTGCGCAGTTCAGAGTCATGGACTTAATTGTTCAAATCACAGTTCTTTTCAACCATGAAGCACAGAGTTTCGCATAGTGTTTCCACGACTTGCTTAAGAAAGAAAACATACAAAAAACAATGTATAGTTACATGGCTCATGTAGATGAACTCGTTTCCCATATATGCAGATGAGATACTGTCGGCACCACATGTGTATATATGTTCATCATTCATACAAATCAGGACTATTTTTTCCTTCAGTTCACAAAAGGAAATACATCTATGTTTTCGAACAGCATCTTTACAAGTCATGAGGTCCAATTCCTTGGTTCCACTAAGGGTGTATCCCGCTCGTTTCGGCATGCGCTTGGTGGATTTGTGGGCCAAGATGATCACCGACAAGCATGGCATGCCTGAGTTACCTGACACAGTGCCAACTGCGGCCGAAACCTTCCAAACCCTCGACTTTTCAGACATGTGGGAAGAATCAAACCTTAAGTCTGTTTGTCACTGGTTGCGTGGCGGCAAGAATTTAGCAATTCCGCCCCACTTCCGGGATCTTTTGCCCAAAAGACTGTGAGGACCAGCTTGGGTTTTTGCAGGTCAAGATAGGTTTTGTTGAAATCTAAGCAACTTATACCCGTAATTCGCGTAATCGCGTAATTACCCGTAATTTACCGTAATTTACCCATAATTCATGGAAAAAAGCAGGTTTTTTGTGCATAATAACCCGTAATTTCCAACCGTAATTTTCCAACCGTAATTTTCCGTAATTTACCCATAATTTCGCGTAATTTACCCATAAAATTTTATGGGTATTTTGGGAAAAACCTGCTTTTTTTCGATTAATTTTTATGATGATTTATCATGGTTCAAGTTAGGTTTTGTTGAGTTCAGATCAGATTTTATCAACAATTTGTTGACCCAAGCTGGATTCGAACAGATAATGTTTACAAAAATTCGAGATTTTATGCATGTGCCAAGGGTTGTGTCCCATAATTGGCTTCCGTTTGAAGATCCGAACGGATGCAGTGGGAAAAGAAAAAAGTACATCTTGAATCCACGGGTTTTGGGAAAGGACATGGATGGTCATATCTCAACATAAGCAGCACATGTCATGCGTGTGAGCATTGTGGAAAAACTGCAACTGCATAATGTGTAAGGCAATTTTTGCTCCAATACGAAAGGGTTGAAGAAGGCTTAGGTAATTTAATGTCCTTAGCCCGATCAGAATCGGCCTATACCATGGTTTCCCGATCTTGGTCAACAGCTGAACTGTCTGCTGGGCTGGAACACATCTTGCTGGACAAGAACGAGCTTCCAGATGATATGGCTCATTTGGAGGAGTCTTCATTATGATATATCCCGATGTTATCTTATCTACCTGTGGGATTGTTGTTTTTCGATTTCGCAAGAGTGTTGAAGTCATAAGATTTGCTTATTATAAAACCAATGCCTCAAATATACAGCATATGTACTGTGGTCTTCAATGTAAGGTGATCTTATATGGGTTGGCTTCCAACTGGACCTCAGGAGCTCGAACGTGAGCTGGCCAACATGGAAGCGAAGCAAGCTGCAGTCTGGGACTCACATTCGGGTGTGCAGGTTTTGCAGAATATCACCTATGGAAACTGGGTATGTTATTGGGGGGAAAGCCACAACCCAAACCATATTGTGTAAGGTAATGGTTTGGGTCGACAATGGATAGGGTTAGTTTACTTGGTACTATATGTGGGAAGATGTTGTTCCAATTGTTTTGGATCAGGCACATCATGGATCATGCATCTATGATACAAATATTAGATATCATAGTATATAGATAGACTCACACACTGTCCAATCCAGTGACCCCATCTAGCACCAAGCATCTCATGTCGGCACATCACACTTCTCCAAGGGGCAAGCCTTGGACGAGCTGGAAGACTTGCAGCGCATCGTTTCCCGACTGCATTTTCGGGTGATTGGATGATCAGGTATGGCAACCTACTTGATAAAATGTAAATTAATTGGCATGTTCACTGGTTCCAAAGGGTTAGCTGCAGTTCCCATCTTAGCTGTTCTCAAGCGGACCTAGGCTACTCCGCAGAATCAACCACTGCTTTCGATTGCAGCTGCTGATACGCAGCCGGCTACGCCAGAGGAGTTGCAGAGTGCTGGGAGGATGGTTACATCAGAGAGTTCAGAGAATGGATATTCGCAGAAGGGTATCTCCATGATCACACCACCATCTCCAGTGCCATCGGTTACGTCTTTGGGTTCACAGAAAGATGATTTTGTTCTTTGGCATAAACATTTGAAATATGTTTTTTTCCTGAACTTGGGTCATCTGAAAATATAATCTACAACATATCGGGTACCAAATTTTAAGGTATATTATATACTTCAATTCGCTGGCATCTCTACCCACATTCCCAGGTGCAGGACCGCATCATGAAGATGTGGTGGGATGGTTCTATCAGTGGTGATATGGCCATGCAGCTATTGGGATCTGGGACAAGGAGAACAGGTGAGCGAGCCAATTTGGTGACTCCAGTTCAAAAGGGTTCTGAGAATGCACCGGATAAATCTGGGGAAAAAAGACCAGCCAATGAAGTTCTTCCGACTCAGCCAGATGAACTTGATGATGTTCTTCAACAAGCTAAGAAAGCCAAGATGGATTTCAGACTTGCATAGTATATATTTTTGAAATTGGTAACCTTTACAACTTTTGTTGGTTAAATCAAATGGTTTATCACATTTGGAAATATAAGAAAATTCAGCTTGACACGTAGACATTTAGCTGAGGAAGAGAACGCGCTCAAAGCGAAGCTTCGGAGACTTTGTGGTGCCAAAGCCAATGGCGAGATTGGGGTGCCAGAGTGGCTCCACAAACAGTGGAAAAATGGTGATCACATGTCTATGGCCCTTGAATACCAACGGTGTGGATTCGATAAGGATCTTTGTTCGGGAGTCAAAACAACTGTTAATATATACACAATACAATGGATGATGGTTTGACATTGTTTCCATATGATGCATTCATTTCCCAACATCCATTCGAAATCATGAATGCCAAGTAACATATCATACACCATAACGTCGTGCATAGTAGCCACAAAAGCATCCTCACAGGAGAAGTTCATCAAGCTGAAGGAAAAGTCATTCACCAAGAACGACAAACACACTCGTGACTTGAACGTTGGTTGGTACTCGGAGGATGACATGGCGAAAGTCTTGAAATGGAGCAAGCTCCTTGGTTTAAAACAGTGTACTGTTGAACATTTATAAATTCTACATTTTTTTCGAACCAACATATTGGTCAACATGTTTCATTATATTTTTTCATTTTGAAGACACATATTGTAGGAGCAAGTCTTCTAACTGACAATTCCAGACGAACCACTAGTTCATGTTTCCAAGGAAGAAGATCGAGGGAGCCATCAAAGTCTGCATGGCTGACGAAAAGCACTTGGTGAGGAGAAATATCCAAATTCATCCTTGAAGTGAGCCATCCACATTCTAAACATAACACCTTTATACATCATTTATTGGAATTTGATTTTTGGCACCTCTATCTCAAAATTACTTGAGCTTCGGATCCTTTTGGGGGCGAGTTGAACTTACATCATCACTGCTTCTCCGCAGGAAATGCCAATACGGAGGCGACGATGAGTACTACATCCGCGTTCGTGAGACTGGGAATCATCAACAGGAAAAAATCAATTCCGAGGTCACCAAGGAAATTACCCAGGACCCATAATGCCATTTCATAAATCTATAGCCAAGTCGCACTCGGCAAAACAAATCGAGGAAATTGAGGAACATTGCAGCGCCAGCACCCCCAGCAAGCTGCAGTCAAACCATAAAGCCTCGCAGGACACGGGTGACACATCGGAATTGGCCGATGTCACCCTGGCACATTTGGATGCCAATGATGACCGCAACAAAGCTATGTCAGCTGTCCGTGCGACGGAGACTTCCGAGGCACTTATACCCCTACACACAACCATGTAGCATGCACAACTTTAGGGGCATATCATATGTGCTTGCCAGTTCACCTGTTGTTTCTTGAACATGGGTTCGTATATATAATGTAAAACTATATACGTAATGTGGCCAAGATTTGATTGTTTTATTGAAAATCAATAACATTGGGAAAAACATAATCTTTGGCAACACTAGCAACAGTACCGTTGTCAATACACAATATACGATGTTCATTTTACAATAGAATCTTGGGTCACTACTATGTTTTCTCTATCGAATAGTGCTGTCAAGTATTTTGCAAAATCATCAGTATGTTTTTTTTTTTGCAAGCCTTCAGGCTGTGCGAGCGAAAGATACCTTTCGCAAGTTCGTCGATTCTGTGCTTCAAAAAAGCGCCAAGATCAGAACTTTGATTTCTGATTTGATCAAGAACTATCCAGAAGATGACACGGCCCAAAAGCATCCAATCTGCATATAATCAACTAGCCAACTAAGGGGGAAAGATGGTTAGATGAATCATTGGGCCAAGAAGCTTGATCCCACGACTGCTCTGATCCCAGGTCTGTGAAGACGTTGGAGGCTGATCTGCAAACCTTGGATAGCGAGTACAGTACCCTGGGCGATTGGATGGCCAAGGGGGAGCAAGAGGATTTCTCACCACAGTTACTTGGACATAGTGATAGTGTAAAAAAAAGCGAAAACAACTCAATGTTGGCCCTATATTACCAACAATGACCATTTTTTTTGATGACATTGTAAAACTCAGGTGGGCCAAGGAGGCCGAGAAGAAAATGAGACAGTCGACCTTTACGTGCCTTGACCAATCTTTTCACATTAGGACATGACACATGGTTACATGGATCGTATCTATTTCCAAAACCTTTTTAAAAACCAGAAATTCAGACCTTTTCCAGGTGCACGAAGGTTCAGCAGAATGAAGCCAAGATTCGGATGCTTGGTGCCAACTTCGCTAGAGGCAGTCATATCCATGGGAAGCCAGGGGTAGATGCCTGAGCCATTGACTGATCTTTTTTGTTGAATTTTGATTTCAACAACACAGTGTCGACATCATACTTAACTTTTGTTTCCTATGTCACCCCAACCATGTGACAAATGGATTTGCAAATTTGTTGGGATCTGAGGGCCAACAAGCGACACTTCAAGAAGGTCGAAAAGGCTGAGAAATGATTTGTGTTTCAATCCTGAACGCTGTGAAACAGCTTTTGAAAGGAGATGTGGTGTAGTAAAATATTTCTGAAATTCCAATTCTATGGGTTGCGTGGACTACCCGCAATCACAATTCGTGGGTCGGGGTTCCTTTGGGCACCAAGCATACTCCTGAACAAGTACTCATTGGAGTGTAGGTCAACTGGCAAGTAGCTAACTCCCCCAACCAAGAGTACCCAACTAGTTTTGTTTCCAACTGTCACTGCGGAGATGAAGGGGTCGCTTGGGACAAGCTACAAGGATGTTCTTAGATTGCGATCTGAAAGCTGCAGCGGATGCAACAAGCGAGGAAAAGCTTGTGCAGTGTTTCGTTCAACAAAATATCTTTACTTTCCACTGCCCCAACCCTTTATCACACTATGTTCCAAAGGCCCAGCTCTGTTCAAGTCCAGGTACAGCTGGAGCCACAGCCAAACGCTTGGCAGCCAATGTGGGCGATGGAGTCATAGCCCAAGAGACGCAGGGGGATGGGTGACTATGCAGGATCAAAGTGAATGCTGAAACTTTTGACCTTCTGGCTCAACCAATCGGCTGGATCGAAGTATAATGTGAATTTTGAGAAGAAGTATGAACCTTTAGCTGCAAAACAAAAAACACTATACTTCCATTGATCATTGTACTTATGCAAAATCAAACATACCACAAATTCACATAGTTTTTTTTTGGTTTAAATTGTTTTGGTTTACAATAGCGGGATTGACTCGACAATTGCTAAATCATTATTAGCTTGACTCTGGGACTTTAGGGATTTGCCATGGAATCATCGGACGATGAACTCATTGAACTACTTAGCTGCCACCGACCAGATTCTTGGCAGTGATCTCTTAGAATACCTACAGTTGCTACTTGGTTTCCCAAAAATGTAGTTACAACTACACTTATTGTAATGATATTTTGCTGTGCCTTTTTGTAACATAACTAAGGCATCACTTGGGCCATATGCGTGGCAACATTCCATCAATCGGAAACCCAGGAAGGACAATGAAGCTGATCCAACCACGTCCCTCCCAGTACGTGAGGATGTGGCGCAGGAAAACCGGAAAACGTCTTTGAAAGTTGTCTCCCGTGGGGGGGCAGGGTACTTGCACCACGAAGAACTTAGACACTTACCACGGTCGCCTAATGTGTTTTCGACCATCGATGATGACCCTATTTTTTCATATGCTCTTCCCAAGCCTGGTGCAAATCCTGGACAAGTGTTGAACCACACAGTGTCCAAGTTCAAACAGATCTTATCGGACAATGAGCCCATGACATTTAAGTTCGGCTTCACCCACTGTCCATCATTCAGATGGTACAACCCCAAGTTCGGCTACAAATATTCAGCTGATCCCTTCTCCCATATGCATTTACTTTATGCCTCACCATTTCGTGACGGACCAGCTTTTGTAGAAGCTAGCCTCATTCAACTCTTTGGTGGCTACTTTACGGCAACAGGTACATTTTAGATTATATGTGAATTTTATGTTACACTATTGATATGTATGTTTATTTGTTTTATATTATATATGTTTCAAGTTATATGACTTACTTTTGAAACATGTAGTACTGTGTGTGCGTGCATATGCGTATATAACATGCATGTATGATGTATGTGGCATTGGTTTGTGTTTGTATATTATGTGTTTTCTTCAAGTTTCTCTTCATTCCTGGCTTCCCTGCCCACTGAGGCTTGAAGGGATGCAAGAACATCAGGTCTGGTGGCGACACGTGCCAAACTACTGGTGAGAATGGTGAGGATGAAGGACCATTTTTTACCTATGTAGTTTTCAAGTCCTACCGGTTCCCGCCGTCCAAACGGCCAAGAAAAAATTTGGCCATGTAAAGTTGTGTGATCTGAAAATATGATTGCTGTATCACACAGTGCGCTGGAAATTCCTTGTGCCAGTGGGCGCGCAAATTCAAAGATTAATTTAATTGTACCATGTTGTATCTATTCACTTTGCAGGCTGACAATTCAAGTTCTGCGTGCACGCGTTTAAACGCTGACACTTGTGGAGCGCAAGAAAGGAACAAAAAAACGCATGTGTGTGCTTTGCGGGCGTGCAAGTGCTTGTTGCGAATGTGAAGATTATGAGATTCAAAAGAATGAACGCAAATCTAGCTGCAACAGTCCTTTTTTTTTTAAAGAAAGGGGTTCCGCGTAAATGTTGTAGAAAAATGCAGAAAAAACCTAAAATCCTGCCATCCGACTGAGGCGAGTTGCAAGAGTCAAATTTTGACAGCGCAAGCGATCACAGAGGATATGGGTGAGGCCGCAGCGGCCAGGTGTGGCGTGGGGCTGTGGTCTGCATGTACAGAGCCCAACTCTGAGCGGGATGTGCACAAAGTGATAAGGAAACAAGGGACAGCATTGAATGTTCCACTTTCTCACTTGAACATCAAAGGCTTAGATATTCCTTGGATATCGCCGCGCAATTGGTTTGCATGGCTGGTGAAGAATGGGTTGTGGACACACTTGGCCGGGGTTGCACGGAGTCAGTATGACGCTGCTGGATCGATGTGGTCTGAATTTTGGAGACGCTATCAAAATTTACATCCTCATTTTGGGTTGTTTGATATTCCAAATGTTGATCTGAGTTGTTGCGCTGCGTTCCTAGTCCATGGAGATGAAGGCAGAACTTTGAAACGTAGTGCAATTATGGTGACATCCTTGCAATCAGCACTAGGCTCTGGCTACGACACAAAACGAGTTGGCATGGTTAATCAGGGCGCTTTGCCATTGAAGGTCAACTATGCTGGACACAGCTTTACCCATCGCTTTATATCTTCTGCTTTACCCAAGACTATCTACGAGGATGATCCCGAGATTTTCCATGGTGTTATGGAGGAATTTGCTCTGTCCCTTCGAAGTTTGCTGTTTGATGGGGTTGTTGACCCAATGACCAACAAAACGTACCGGGTGGCAGTCATTGCTGTGAAAGGTGACGCTCCATATTTGGTGAAGATGGGTCGATTCTACAGGTCCTACAACACCACAGTAAAACGAGGGGATGAGCGCACTGTGCCAAAAGGTGTGTGCCACAGATGCCTTGCAGGATGCATCGGTTTTCCTGCTGAGGAGATTGGGACTGTCAATCCGAGATGGTTACAAACACAAGGGGTTCGACTTCCTTGGACCGTGACACCTGCAGTGATTAAACATTTGGTTCACGACAATACAGATCCATCAACGTACTTCCAGACAGACATATGGCACATTGTTCACCTAGGTTTTGGACGTTCATGGATTGCTTCCGTGATTGCCCTTACTTTGGAAGTTTTGCCATGCCCCAATCTTGAGGCAAAATGGGATTACCTGACGGATCGATACAGGGGTTGGTGCCGACGAAACCACAAACAATCACATGTCAGTTCCATCACTCCATACCTAATGTCATATCATGACAGAACGGGCGCTATGGGAAATTGGTCAAAGGGCATGCTTACAACGAATTTTATGTTATTTTTGGTGGAGCTATTGTCCAGTTTACCTCGGGACCACAGGAATCGCTTGGAGCTATGTCAAAAGGCAACAACATGGATGAACGAATTGTTTTCTTGCCTTTATCGGGCCGACGTTTTCATGACAAAAGAGGAATGCGAATATGTTTTCCAGAGAGGGCTTGCTTTCCTGAAAGCGTACGAAGCTTTGGCACAATCGCTTTTCCGCGAAGACAGACCGTGGTTATTTCCGTTGTATCCAAAGACTCATTCCTTTCACGAACAAATGGTAACAATCAAGACCAATTCTGATCAACACAATATGAGCATCAACCCGATGGTCTACGGATGCCAATGTGACGAAGATACGATAGGCCGTGCTGCGCGGCTGAGCCGCAGAGTCAATGTGCGCATGGTGATGCAGCGCACGATGCAGCGTTATTTAGTATCCGCATACTCTGTGTTTTCAAAGGCAAATTTGCTGGGATAAAAGATGTTGTGCGTTTGTGAAGTGACGCTGGGTTGATGCAACTTCTTGTTGGTGCATGATGTGTTGATATGCATTGGATGCACGTGTTTTATGTGTTGTGTACATGCCATGTGTCCTGGAGAATCCATTTGCCTGCATAATGCCTAATTTGATTATAGATGATTATGCAAAAAGCGTTTTTTTTTTTTTTTAAAAAACTGCTTTTTTTGGTATACCCAAAAAATTGCAGGTATTGGATTCTCTAGGTATATATATATGAGATAGAATGAGATCTATGGCTATAATAAACATCTATATAATCTATGATATGGCCCAAGATCTCCCAAAGATGGCAACACCCAACAGGGCATCGACCTCGGGTCATATGACTTCGTTCCTGCAAACGCTGTCTCGCCTGGAACCGCGATTGATTTTGAAGCAATCCCACAGCCAATTGAAAGCCATCAGATGGATGATTTGTCCCAAATATATGTATACTGTATGTGTGCATGTATGAAGTATACTGATCTTCATTATTGACCATCATTTGTGATGAAATCGTTTGAAGACAGTCAGTCGTTTGTCCAAAGCTTGCAGGACTTCCTTTCCAACGGCTGGTTAAGGTTGATTTTGGTCTTCCTGCAGAATTGACATGCTATACCCTCTGGTAATTTAACCTATGGAAAGTGACCATTTCAGTAGGTAAATCATCAAACATCATGCATCAATTGTCAATGGCCCGTTTTCCATAGCAAACTGTTAAATCATCAAAGGGTAAGTTGTAGTCTGATTTCCGAGCAAACAAGCAGCCAGAATTCTTTGGCTACTGCTAGAATGGTTCTGTAGAACATTTGGTTTATCTGCTTAAACCAAGAGAAAACGAGGCCAAAGCTTGGGCTATTTTTTCGCCAGCAATGCCATGAGAAAGTTCATCTAGGGCTTAGCTTTTCATCAGAAATCTCACTGGTTCAACCTCAGGATGTGGGACAGGTTGGGTTTATATCGGATCTACATTGTTTGAATTACATCTATGCGTATACGATTGTATATGTGTTTATTTGCAAGTATGTGAATATATATAATTATATGTACATTACTGTACATATACAAAACTATAATAATTAATAATATATATATATATATTTAATAAAACGTATCCGTACATATATAACATATTATATTTATACGTACATAAATAAAATAAATAGATACATTTAATTTTACTTCCTTCCCAAACCTTATTTTTATAGTGACTTAGCACGCCATCAAAGTCACCAAACTCGCGTCGCGCAGAGCCTGGGAGATGTCTCGTTGCAGCTCCGAGGCCTGAGAGCCACAACTGAGCTGTGAAACTCTTGGTGAAATGAACCAAGAAACATCACATAAAATGGAGATATGATGGTATAGCTATATCATAGATATCATAGCTATCATAGCTATATTAAGATACTCAATGGCTATAATATAGCTATAACGTAATAGATCATCAATGGCTATACAATGACATAAAGATGTACAATCGAATACGGTCTATCCATGGGGGTTTCTATAGTCATGGGGGATTTTTCAATAGCTGGATGGTTGATTTCATGGAACATCCGAAAATAGAATGGATGAATTAGGGGTACCCCCATTTCAGGAAACCTCCATACACACATATATATATACACCGTGTAAGATAATAGAATTATGATGACAGAATTATGATTATTGTTTGTTTGTAGAATTGTAGAACCTTGGTCTTTCGTTGGCCAGTACCAATTGTCATCGAATTTCTTGTGGAATTGTGCTATATAATGCACAAGAACACTTTATTAATATGTTTGTTGAATTATGACAATAGAATCGAACACTACATCATATTTCGTAACCGATTCATAGAATCATTTCGGTAAATAAGAAATGGAATGAAGACCATCCACAAATGCAACACGTGTCCCGGACCACTCCTCAGGACTATCTCAATGCTGCTTCGTACAGTGTCACGATTCTGCACCAACTTTGGTACTTTGGTTTGCGGTATCAGTAAAGTGATTGTGCAATTTTTACCACTTTATCTCATTCAAAATAAAACCTGATCAGTCAGGCCATGTGCTGGCAGGTCCCTAGTTATTGTTCCAACTCACATGGACCATTGGTCCTCACGGGTCTCTTTGAAAATGGGCTATACCGTATACCAGCAGAATTGGATTGGGCCATAGAGAGATCCACATCCAGATGGATTGTGAGATTGCCCAATTTTCATGTGGAATATCACATTTAATATAGTTGATACCCTCTGGTAAACCAACATAGCTATGGAAAATATTGGAAAATCACCATTTTTGATGGGAAACTCACTATAAATGGCCATTTTCAATAGCTATGTTAAATTACCAGAGGGTAAATGTATTGGTTGATGATTAGTTGGGATATAGTTGATATAGTTGATTTTCACATATTCTCGTTGGTGGTGTCAACACCTCTGAAACATATTATTCCGTTCGGTTGATGAAATTGCCAATATATGGAAATATAAAACATGTTCCAAACCACCTCTTGGTTCGTAGTTTTTCCCCACACTAACAACCAGCCATTGTTATTCTCAGATCTATCCATTTAAATTTTATATCATCTCTAATATCCCAATAGTTTGATGATTAGAATCCAACCCATCTTTCATGGCAAACTCATCATCAACCGGCACTTGAATGCAGCCACTGAGAGCTCTGACGTCCATATGATCACTGAGGTATGGCAAGGATTCAGCTACTGCCTGATGGGAAGGGCCGGTCGATCCGATCGATCACCGGCAAAAATCCCATGAAAAAAAACCTCCGGTCAATTTTCACATAGCTACAGAGAATCACAATGTTTAATAGCTTATTTTTTTTAATATATGAATGGGGAGTTTTTGATAACTGTAGATTATCACATGGTATTTTGCGTCTACCATCAGACTACAAAAAGGCATTTAACACCATCCGAGTGGTTCAAAGTTGGATGATTGCAAACCCTTGCCACTGATATTTTCACCAAAAATCATGCCAGTGAAGCAATGGCTGGGCTTAACTACCCACTATTCCATATTAGTTATATGCATAACAAGGGGATATATGGATGACTATAGCAATGGGACATATGTAAAACAATGGGATAGATGTATGTGAGCCATTTCACATTCCATGTATCCCCATTAGTTTAATCTTGATTATAATTTCTGCATACCAGTGGCACCCGAGAATAACCATTGGTGTTGTACCCTCATTTGACTAGCATTTCATACATACCTATTTTATGTACCATGTTATAATAGTGATATCCTAATAATGTTTCCCGCAAATATGATATCCCATTCTACAACCATTAGGATAGAGTGCCCAAAATAAAGTTGATGTACTATATGTGTTCCCATTTTATATCCCCCTCATTATCATCGTTCTGCGATAATAAGAGCTATACCAAGAAATTCCCTGGAGGTGTGAGGTGTCGAATACTACAATGATACTTGTTTGTTTCAACAAATGTTAGTTTATCAAAAAATCATATAAGACATATAATTATAATGTGTATGTATAGAGACGGTGTACACATCAATTATTTATGTGGTTATCGTGTTATATATATATATTGTGTTATACATATTATGTTGTATGTATATATATATATACATATTATGTTATGTTATATACATATAATATGTCTATATAATTATATATATATAACATTTCACTGGCCACCTTGTGATACCCCTCACTGCCCACTGTCATCACTGCCTTCATGATCTCCTGCGCCCGGCTTTCGCTCACCGGCTGCGTCAAGAACTCAGCGTCGTCGTCGATGTCCAACACCTGACAAAGTCCCCGGGGGTTGTTGGAGGGAAGATATATCGTGAAATCATGTGAATTCCAGAATTGAAACAAGAAAATATTCGCAAACATATATGTATTGACTGTATTGGTTTCTACAAATTGCCCAATACTTGATTTGGTGCGAAGAATTTTCAGAAAATGTCGAGGAAAACTATAAAAACTTGGAAAAACAAGACATGAAAGGAACGGTGCTTTTGGGTGTTTGATTTTCAGCTCTTTACTCCCCAAAAAATCCATGGGTTTATCAAATCATTTTTTTCCTATGACAATTGCCATCAATGGTCATTCCAGGATCCAACAGATGGAGGTACGTTAGTACCATTTTTCAGGCCATGTTCTGGGGGTACCTCCCATGAATCGGTTCCCTGAAAAAATGGCCGTTGAGTTTAGGATGGTAACCAAGGCGCAGTCACAAAGTGCCTCCAGTGATGGTTGTTGGTTATGCACCACATAGATAGCTATTAACCAACAAGCATGTCATATATGTCATAGATTTACTATGATTCACTTACCATTTTGCGAGACTCAGAAACATCCATGACCATGGCCACTGAGAATGGCATGTTGAAGACACCATTTTCATGTTTTACCAGCATACGCCAGTTGATGTAACTTAAAGACGTTTTTTCCCCGACAAAACATCGAATGTGGGGATGGATATCATTTTTGAACCATCACAAATCTGAACTTTCAATCACATTGAGGCAATCTCCACCTTCGTTGACACATGTTGACATATCCGGTGGCTACAACCTAACTCACACTAGCAAAGAAAAATTGTTGGTCGCAACCCCAGCCATCATCCGATTCAATTAGACTCCCAGCTACATGTGTCTGGCACCCAGTGATCCACCTACCAAAAATCATCGGATCCACAGCCCAAAAAATGAAATGAATCAAGATGAAATCACGGTTCCATGGGATGTTGGACCCGTCTTGATCCCCAGATTAACAACCCACATCCCCCACAGCTATGGCCATTTATCAGTTACAAGTACTAAGAAAACACCATTTATAGAATGTTTCTCATCCCATAGAAATAACCAGTTGTAACTGGTAGCCATGGCCACAACTGCAGCCCCGCCCTGACCTGCATCTGATGCGCCAAGTCGGCGGTCGAACTGATGGGTCTCAAAGTGGAACTCCTGACCCGATGAAAACTGGTGGAGATACAATGTGAGGCCCCCGTTCGATAGCTAAGTTGGTTTATAACTCCAATAACTATGGTTTATGGTATTTATAACATTTTATAACTATAGTTACTGAGGCTTATAAACCAGCTTATATCTTGGGGGCCTCACATTGTATCTGGAAATTGGGTAGAAATCCATGGTAGAAATCCCATTCATCCTACAGAATCCCATGGTAATCATCGTTTCCACCCGTTTTTTACATGATATTTTTGGGCCTTGGGAAACCCAAAAGTGGCCACTGAACTCAGCTGTGTTCATTGAGGTCCACTACCTTTGGGGACTTTCCAAAAGGTGATCCGAACCAGCAAACCGAAAAAGTTCATGGCAAACGACCTATGTTTTTCTCCAAGTTCTACCCAGTAAACATACAAAAAACGATGGAAAATCACCATGTTTGATGGGGTAAATCACCTATAAAATCCATCAATGAGCCATGGCTTCCAGTTCGTTCGCATCGCCCCCCCCCATTTGACAAAGGCCTTCGAGGTGCCAGCGCGCTGTGCAACTCCTGTGCAGTCACCGAGTCACCAAGTCATCAGCATTTTGACGGCAATTCCAACCATCCTTGGAAACGGTAGGTTTATGACATTGATACAAGGTGGTACCCCCCAATTATGTTTGCACCAACTTAGCTAACGAACTGGGGCACCACCTTGTATGACATTGATAAACCAATGGTAAGTTGGTGGTTTCAATCCCATTGTTGGTTGGAACAACACTGATTATATCATATTATATCC
>Ga0126342_10000437_pt1 | contig 44576 bp, 49 predicted proteins | sample Cyp1metagenome_FD_92528 | JGI IMG/M metagenome (GOLD analysis project Ga0126342, IMG submission 92528) | Coral microbial communities from Lord Howe Island, Old Settlement Bay, Australia - Cyphastrea 1 metagenome | ecosystem: Host-associated > Invertebrates > Cnidaria > Coral ...
ACCTTCCCCAGGACCGATCGAAACCCGAAACCCGAAACCCGAAACCGACTCTGAAGACTTAACTTCCCCAGGGCCGATCGAAACCCGAAAACCGAAACCCGAAACCGACTGTTAAAGTTGGTTCCGAACTGCGAAACCCGAAACCCGAACCCCGAAACCGACAGCGAAAGTTGGTTTCAAGCAACGAAACCCGAAACCCGAACCCCAAAACCGACAGCGAAAGTTAGTTTCAAGCAACGAAACCCGAAACCCGAAACCGACAGCGAAAGTTGGTTTCAATCGACGAAACCCGAAACCCGAAACCCGAAACCCGAAACCCGAAACCGACTCGAATCCTACTTTTGGGTGGCTCTCCGGATCGGAACTCATATATGCACATCAATTACATATCCACTTGCCCGAATTCAGTGGAGTAAACAAGTTTTGATCATTGGAAAAAGGCCCGCTTCTTCTGTGAGTAAGATTGCCGAATCCAATAGTATATACAGAGGTAAAACTGCTCAAATTTTCCATATGCCATACCCGGGGGGAAGATGACGTGCCCCGGTGATTTGAACAAAAGAAATCAAAATGAGAAAACAATGAACAAATGGCAACAAAGAACCCATAGTTTTGATTAATATTGGCCTTAAGGTGTCCAACTTCCTCTTTCATCTAACATTAACTACCTATATAATTATTTCCACGTTTGGTTTCCCCTGCTCACCCATGCTTGTCATTTTGGACCAACATGATCAAACGTGAAAAAACCAATGGTTTGCTTCCAATCCAATAGTGTCCACAAGGGACCCATTGCGAAATGTTACAGCATGGATCACCTTCCAGTTTCGCATCTGCAGCTCCCAACGGCACGGCCCACGGGGATCTCCATCAGTGGCAGATCCTGGCAGTTCGGGGCGGCTGGGGCAGCTGGGATCGTGGGTATCACCAAGCCACATGTTGTGATATGGTGATGAACCCGGCAATAACGAATGGGTTTCATGGATGTTTTTGCAATGTTTAATCATTGCCAAAAAAGACACCACCATCAAGTAAGTGCATATGACAGGTGAAAAAGGAGATTTAGAGACACACACACACACATATATATATCTACATACATACAAACACACGCACGCAGGCATCTAATGAATAAACGTGGGCGTTTCACCAACGCCGAAATACACTTCACCAGGAGGAACAGTGGAACTAAGGACAAAATCGTTGAACAAACAAAACAAAATTCAAACAGCTTGAATCGTTTGAATCTTGAACGTATGCGCATGGCGCATACCCGCTACTTTACATATACAAATAGTTACATGTATGGAAGCACTGTACTGTAGGTTGATCCACCTCAAGTAATCCATTGCTGGTCACTGCAAATCAGCATTCTTGATCCCGGCAAGACAAAAAACCTCTTCAGCGCTTCAGCCAGTTTCTTGCGTGGTGCCTGGAATCCCTATTGTGCTAACCGGCTGGTGAAGAGCTTCTTCTCGATTTATGGGACTGTTCTTGGTATTAGTACTTGCGGGCCAACAGTAAAGGCAAAAGAGCCAAAAAACGTTCAAGCAAATCTAGTGCACCTATTGCTGGTGGCGTATCTGGTTTCTCGAATTACAAGCCTCTGGTTGGACGGCTGCTCTCCCAATTTTTTGTTGTGATACACTCTTTGTTCACTTAGTTACCTACTGTCAGGAACATCATAAAATGATATTTAATGATATAACATGCATGTGTTCGTTGGTAAAGCATCCTGCTTTCTTGATGAACCCTGATGTCCTCACAAATCACCTCTTACCCCCACAATGGACGTCCCAGGCCTGTGTTTCTTCCTGGCGACCCGATCCACATACCCAGGGTGAATCGGTTTGGGAACATTTACATCATTTACGGCCAAGGCCGCAAGGGGACATACTTCGACACATATTGCTGAATACGTGTTATGAACCTTATGAAACCAACAACAGGGAATACAACCACACACACACACAACGGGCCTTTGACCAACGCGCATCATTGTGATTTACCAAACATTGTAGTTTGATGGATGGGCCAACAATACACGACACCCGGAGAGTCACAAGTGGATGAAAGCCCCATTTGTGACACAGCCGCCGTGGTTCCAGCCAATCTGGCAATCTAGGCAAACCCCTTGGAGTGTACCGTACTCTTTGTTGGTAAGTCATTTTCATCTGTATGACATGCAGATTCTGTTCAATTAACTTGTTGTCAGTTGATGTCAGTTGTTTTGAACGGAAAAATATAGTCCAACTTTGTAGCAGAAACGGTTGAAATGGGCTCCCAGCCGTTCAATCAGCTCCAAACAGCCCCATAGGCCACCAGTTGAAGCTGGCAAATGCCTACATGAGCTATAACTGACATGAACCATGGTATGACATGATGTAATCATGTAATCTCTCGCAAGCTCGGAAGTGCGAGTGACCTCAGAGGAAGAGAAGACCAACGTGTCGATCAGGGACAATGTGTCTCCGTCCTGGCTCTGAGGGAAACAACAAATAGCGGGACCACCTTGGCGGGGTAACCAGCAAAAACCAGCAAAGATAGGGATAGAAAATGATAGAAACATAATCAAAAAGATTGGGGGACAGAGGCACAAACAACACGTGAGCAACACTTACGCGTCTGGAAACCACCAAACAAATTTGCACACATCACGAGTTTGAATCAGCATCCTACTTGTTACACAAGTGTATACAAGTCATCAACAAAATTCAACAAATATGCTCATGTTGATGGCTGGGTCCAGCCTCCTCCTGTTCCTCCTCACCCTGAAGGCCATAGAAAGAGGAGACCTTGCCATGAAAGTAATCATGGAGGCATGGGGATATGACCAGCAACCATGGATATGACCTGCAATGACCTAAGACGAGAACAGTCAACAGCTTAGATGTGGACTACAGAGGGGTGAAAATGCATATGCAAACTGTTCGAAATGGAGGGATTCAAACACAAGTCAAGACGCAGCTCATTTCCCCACAAGCTTTTGTCCTGTTCAGACTTGTGATCCCCTTTAGTACCCGAGTTATACAGAGTAACCACATTCTTGTTGAACCTCTAGTCTTGAGCAGAAGGGTGTCAACCATAACACGTTTGCTTCAAAGGCTTTCAACATGCATGTCCAACAAGTGATGATGAAGTGGCTATTACAGTACCTGCCTTTTGGCGTTGACTGCTCCGCCTTTCACCGAGAGATTTTATGGCCATGGCAGCCCTGCCTCCACTCGATCTTTCCAGGGGCAAATATTGCCCCATCCTTCCGGGCGCTGGTCTCAACATGTCTCAACCATGTGTCGAACAAACTTCTCCAAATGAGTTGAATAATGTTTATTGATTCTCTTGTCTTCGAATAATGACCTCATTCCATCACAACAGTCGCTGGAGAATGATAGTCCTTGGTTCCCCAAGTACAATCATATATTCCCTTTCATTCTCCGTTTCTAAGTACAGTATTCATTGTCATGGCTGTCGGGGTTCCTCACTTGCATGTAGGTCAGCACTACGTCCTGGAAATTGGACAGTTCATCGCATTAAAGGTGACCAACATTTGGCTCCCTGGTCAGAACTATTGATCTGTAACATTCCGTAACATTTAATGTTCAATTTGTTCAATAGCCCTGCATCATCTTCTGAATCCTTTGCTTCCTGGGGGCTAAATGCGCGCCTCGAGCAGATGTGCTGTCCTGATGGCGAACTGGGCTGGAAGACCAATAGGCGGGATCCAAAAACTGCTCTGCAGCAAAGGATGAAATCTCCAGGCGACAGCAAGCGTAGAACACACAAAACACCTTTTGTGTATGCATACTCTATCGTTAATATCCAAATTCTTTTTGTTTCTGCTGCTCTCAAGTCTGCTGGCTGCATTACCACTGCTGTTGATCATGTCGATTGATATTGCTGCGTCCGACTGTATCGGTGAATTGGTCGTTTGATGTTGATTCCCTGTTCGCAGGTCGCAAGAATCTGCACTAAGCCTCGTGGTATCTGGTAATACATCCCCCTCCAGCAATGCTCAGGTTTCCCTGCCAAAGTAGCCATTTTGGTACTTAGTCCCACAGCCGGCCGTGCACCTGTATTGGTCATTGGGCATCATCATGCCAAATATGTTTACAGCAAGTAAACATAGTTGAGGCCATCGACCAAATTAACCAAGCCAAATCCAGCAGCACATTGCACCTGTGCAGCCTTCTTCTCATGCCTCTGCTTGAATCCACCAGGGCTCCTGTGACCAGGTGGATGTTGGATTCTTTGATATTCAGTGGGGGCTGTGTCATCAATGGAGACACAATGATAACGTATTATATACACGTAAGTTTACCAGCAATATATTGACCCCCAAGCAAACGGTCATGGATTTCTTAGTTGTTTTGGTGGTTTTAATGCCTTTGATCCCCTATCTAATTTAGGGACCACTCTCAAGCCATTTCCCCAAAGATTCAGCTTTTCCGCCTGCCGAAGCTCGGCGATCTGGCAGCAACCTCAGGTGATCACGGCACTGAGGTGAAGAAGGGAAGAGCCCTGCCCGGGTGTGGTGTCCCATGAATGCCCCCAAAGCTTCAGCATGCTTCAGCATTTTATTTGTCACCGTGAAAATCGCAATGGAATGCAATGGATACTTACTGCGTAATATGCATCCCCAACTCTATCACCATTAGCACCTGCATTTTTGGTATCCTCATTCCATTTTTTTGCTTTTGCGGCGCCACCTCTTGTCATGGATCTCCTTTGGATCTGGCTGCGCAAGACGCTGCAGTTCGTGATGTTAGTTTGGGACATGATCTATCTAGATTTTGACTTCTCTAAGCACCCAGGCAAACATACAGAGTATCATAAAGTAATTCCTCTGCCGGATCATGAACTACAATGCCAGCTACTCAGCATCCTTTTCCTCGGTCTGGGTCTCAATCTTTCTGGGCGCTTGAAGCGCGTAGAGGCCTCCCGAAAGGGCTCTGCATGAGGAGCCGACAGGAAATATGGGGAGACACTGCTCGTTTCTAAAGGGGTCACCATGGGTCACCACTTAATCAGTAGAAACAATGATGCTCCTGCTGAAGAAGCAACATTTAGGACGTTCCCGCCATTCACTTGGAAACTGGATCTTTGCTTGGCAATCTTTGAGCACCTTTAGACCACCAAAATTGACCTGACTTGGAACTTTCGGCGCCTACGGTAGCCCACATTCTCGCCATGTAATTTCCGAAGCAACAATCCACGCCTGATATGATATAACTATGTCATTATTACTCCACAGCAGTTCCTTGCCCCACACATCACTGGATTCCGTGCCTACAACAAAAAATGGTTGTCCCTGCAGCAAACTATTGTTGATAAACAACCTGAAAAAGGGGGAGAGAATGATGGCTGTCTGCAGTACAGCTGCAAACAGACTTGCACTTGTTGAGATCTCAGGGGATTCGCCTCAACTCCGATGCTTAACTCACCATCTTTGTGGTATCATCCTGTCTTTATGATTCATCTGATTCTTGACTGCTTCAATCTCCATATCAGGCATGTCTTTCAATCTGCAAAGGTGCCCCAACCCCCTCTGGCACATCCAGTGCAAACACCATGCTGGCACCTTTCCAGCGCTCCATGATGTGACCTTGCCAGGTTGGATTCTTGGAGGGTCGGGCGCATGATTTTTCAAACAGAGATGCTTGCTGATTTTGCTGATGTGTCTTCACACAGCAATTCTTCATAATGTCACAGGGTTCACCGATTTGATGGATGATTTGGCTGTTGGGGATGGAAGAATGATGGTCAAAAGAACCTGATCTATGATGCTTGTACTGCTTGTACTGTCAGTAGCAACCACCGTTTCAATTCCTGATGGAGAATTGGAGGTGGAACCCACTTACAACTGAACATTGTTCAATTTCACGTTCTTTGTCATTCTGACATATCCTGACCACTTGGTGGGACATCGAACAGCTTCCAACTGGCAACTTTGCCCGGCCTTTCTTTCTTCGAAGTCGCTCCCAAGCATCTTGCTTGTACTCCTCAGACTCCTGACAGATGGAGGTGGAGCAACCCATTCTGCGATGATCATCCAAAGTAGTGGCTTCACTCATAAAAAGAACAGTAGGAATGAAACGATCAAAATCAATGCGAACAATCTTCGGTGTGCGCTTGCTTGGTTGATCTGGTCCCAATCCCGCTATCCCATAGTGCAGCATTGCCGGCAAACTATAGCAAACTTGTGGGGCAAACTCTTGTGCCTAGAGTCCAGCGCATGCGGTCTGGTTTCATGTCTGGAATGGCTTCGGAAATCTTGGAATACGGTGCAAAATACTGGAGGATGAACAGGTCATACCAGGCTCGTAAGTATCGAATCACTTATCAAATCTTGATGATCTGTCTACTTCAGATTACCTGCTGTTTAAAAACTTCGTTGCCGATCATGAGCGCAATCGCGGTGGATGTGGTAGTTGGCTACAGCCACTTGATTTTGGCGGGCATGCCTGTATGTGCGGCTATCAAACCATACCCAGAAGTAATGGTTTTCATCCCAGTAGTAGCTGATGGAAATGTGCCGGCCGGTGTTGCCTCCCCATCTTTCACTTGGATGTTTTGCTCACTGATAGTTGGCACTGATAGTTGGTGATATCATGTGATACCGTAATGTATCGAATATTGTTGCATTTTTTGCTCATTCATTACCCGGAAATATCAATGGCATGCCAACCTGCGGGCCTGTTCAGGACAAATTTAGACCCATACCCCATATCCTCTTGCCTATAAAACTAAATCTAAGTATATCTAACTTACATTCTCCAAACGAGGTTGGATGTCCGTGTTTTGCTGGGCAAATCTCCATAGCGATCAAAAACTTGCGAATCACTGCGCCATGTTGGTCAATCCCCTGATCCCAGGCGCCATGTCTGCGGTGGACTTGTTGTCACCGGCCTCAGCAGCCGCTGTTCATTCAAGAGCCAACGCTTTGGAAATTTTTCTAATGCCACTATAGAGCCTGAAATTGGGTTTCCACAGGTGATTTGATTATCAGCAAAGGACGAATAACAAATGAAGGGTGCACGTGCAAACGCTACCAATCTGGCAAAGTATGAGCAGCTCTTAAACGCCCTGAATACACCCTTGCCCCGGATGAACTTGGCCATGAGGTCATTCCAAGTTGGTCAAGTAAAGAATCATAAGGATATGCTGTGCCAACAGAAACAATTGGATATACAAATGGAATAAGGGATGGGATGCAGGCACAGAACCATGAGAGGAAGCTGGCTTCAAATAGGGATTGAAAAGGGGCCCTGGACAAAGCCAAAGACAGGTGGGTCAACGAACAAACATCTGATGTTGAAAATGTTGAACCTTGTCCCGGAGAACAATCGCACCATCGAAAAAATCGAGTAATTATCCATTGAGCCCTGGACTTCCCATTCTGGATACTCATAACGAAACAGGTACTGTCTTCGAAAGTCCTGCAATGTGGCAAAGCGCTGTCATGGTATGATGGCAGCTTGAATTGATGGTGCACGGGGGTGTTTCTTCGGAGCCGAGGAAACGAAAGACTTATTGACTTTGGATCCTGAGCATTTGATAAGACGTGTATTTCTGGTAAAGTTCTAAAAAATCTACACCTTCAAGTTTCACCGAGTTTTTCCCCTTCAAAAAGAAGAACCACCAACTTCAGTGGGACAAATACTTTCATTACTATACAAATGAATTTGAACAGCTCTTTTTTATTGTTGAAGATCCCACATTCTGAGCTTGAAATTCGCAGCACTTTCCTTGCCAATCCCAGCGAGCCAATGGCCCAGGCCTCCAGCTCATCTCGAGGAATCTTGTACCTGAAGACACTCGGGTCGCTGATCCATCGATACATCCACCGATTTCTTCGCTCATTACAAATCATTATCATCAATGTAACAATGAAGGTGAAATATATGGTGATGCTATTCATGGCATTCATGGTATCACAGTTTCACTAATCACCAGCATTACTGCCACAGTCACTATTACCACATCATGTTCCCGATGAGGCAAGCATACCAATTGTAACACACCGGCTTGAGTTTGCTAATCAAATAGGCTTTGGGTTTAATTATTGGATGTCTATGGATGTCTGGGTTCTGATGCAACTCTCGCTGTTTCCACATGGTCGTACAGTTTCAGTGGCGCGCAAACCTCACAACACTTTGCCCAACTATCACTAACCTGCTCCAATTCTTCTAATTTCATTGCTAAAAAATACTGACGCATCAAAATCATCTAATTTTCAATGCGGCACATAATCAAGTACAACATCCAATACTAACATTGTCGAAAAAATGGAGAGCATACACTGCGTACAGGGCGGGCCCCAAACCAACTGCAAATCTCTTTCCACGTTTCAGAAGGGGCTTCTTTTCCGTATGATGTTCTCAGCACTGTGGACAAAAGGACTATAAAGGCAACTCTTTGTGATAAAACAACCTTTTACACACATCCACTTATTGGTTCAATCGTTGAGCCATGGGTGCCTTCGAACATTACCTGCCATCCCTACGTAAGGGTCACTGTGAACACCACGAACCAAACAGCCCTATAACATGGCTCTGTCATAGCTCTGTCTATCACACCAGGGCACGGGTCGATGAATTCCTGTCTCAGCAACCGTGACACGAGCTTAGCGGCGCGATGGCAAAATGAAAAGTGATGTGCCGGCAAGATTGAAATGGGATGATGATGGACAATGTAGTGGTTCAAGCCCGAAGAACCTGGTATAGAAGTGTTGGAATATCATCTAGAATCATCTAGAAGCTAGTTGAGGTGTCAGCAAACAAGTTAGCTTCAGGAACAACCAAGAACTAAGGATGTGCTGATGCACCAAACAAGACATTTGGAAATGAACAAGAAGAGAAACACATTCACAAAAAAAGAGTAGAATTAGAATCACAATGAATCACAAGAACCTGTCTTCAACCCAACAGGATTTCAATCTATTTCATTGTTTTGGGAATGGGCTCGGTCCATGTGAATGTCCAGCAGTTTACGGCCCGTCCGCCCATCCGAAAGCAAATCACAAAGAAAGCTGGTTGGCAGTTGAACCACCCATCTTGCAAATATCGAACATCGGAAAATAAACCGCCAGTCATCAACAAAGGATCTGGATCCGATAGTTGAGAATGCCGATGGGATATCTGAGCCATTGATTATAATTAACAAGAATGACATTCCCAATTCCTTGGACCATCACCCTCAACAAGCGTCACTCTCGACATCCAAGCCACTGCGTTCTTTGGGTTGTCTGGGTTCTTGCCATCCACCCACCTGCACAACCAAAGCCAACCGGTGGCGATATGCCCCGTGGCAACCCTTAAAGTCAACATGGAACACCAACATGGCCACTATCCACAGAAAAATCTGAACTTCCGGACCCGAATGTTGGGCTCCAGATGAGATTTCAGTAGCGCACAGTGACTTGGGTTGGGCTTGGGAGTGACTCGACCCGTGCTATCCACTTGATTGTTGGATGGGCAATGAGGCTATGAGGCATTGAATGAGGCTCAAAGAAAATTGCTTTAGAACTCGCTCATATAATTTGATGGCATAACAACACATTCAAAACTGCTGAATTCTTAGTCTTAAACGGGGGTAAACACATCCCGTCGCCCCAAACACCCCAGCAGATCAACAGGAAACCGGACTTTTGCCACCAATTGGTGAAATACCTCACCTCAGTAAGATCCGCAGCCTCCTGGAAATCAACCAAACAATTACTAGTACTTGTTGATAATCGAGATTTTAACCATCCAAAAGAACATGTAGATTTAAATTTGAATGTGCGGTAAACAGAGAATACATTTTCAAGAAAACGCATCATTGGAGGGTTTTGGCCGCTGCTCGATTTTGTGGGAGGCGAACGACCCCAAGTATTTATGATTGAAACCTATTGAAATATGATCAACAATCAAAAAGCAAGACTTGGGGTACTTGGCCTGATGTGGCCTGCTTGCAATTTCCATCTCTGTTACGGGCTGAAGGGAAGGCCACGAAGCATTTTGATTCGATGATCTGGAACCGCCAGAAAATCAGCAACAAGACCAGAGCACGGAAGAGCACGGATTGACATGCGATGCTTTAACAAGTACGAGAAGTATTTGGATAGTTCCAAATCTTGGCTCGAGAAATCTCAACGGTAGTAGGGATCTGCGGTGACACATCAACCATCGAGAACCCAAACATGTCATCAAATCGCTTCGCCAAGAAACGTGACAACCATGCTGCCGAGCCGGCCTCACTTGTGCCATGACATGCCATGGCTATCTTGCTGGCTTCAAGCCATCCCCAAAAAAGATGCTCAGTTGGGATCATCCTCTCACGTTTGGGGATTAAAAGGATTGAAGAGGCACATATATGCCAAGCCTGATTGATCTTTAAACTTTAAATCATGACAAGGATTCGACATAATTTGAGGAATGAGGATCAAGATGGCTGAACCTTCTCGGGCAGTGGCCAACGGATGCGCCTGACGGCCGTCAAGGCATTGGGCGCCATCGCGCCAGAAACACCATGCAGTGACTGCAACGTGATGTGGAAATTTAGCCGGCAATTGGTGGGGTTGTGGCTGATGAACAACTCAATCAACCAGGTATGATGGTCTATATGATGATGTGAAACAGTGATATATGATTCATGATGTACTCAACCAAAGTGGTACAAGTACTGTTCAAAAGCGGTGGCTGACACCTTCTGATGCTGATGTTCACATCCCAACAATGCACTAAACAAACAATGCTTGCATGTTGATCCGGGCTTTTTTTCTAAGGGCATTTTGGTTCTGATACATGCCCAAACTGCAACGGGGATGATCTTGAACACGTATGCGAATGTATCGAAAAGCTGGGGTTGCAGCAACATATATTAAAATTCAGGTGTAAATAGACAACTTTGAAAGCGTGTGGACGCATGGATGTTTCTTGAAGTGGGGATCAATTGGGCTCTCACTCTGGCCATCTGGCCATGATGCAATTGACCATTAGGACAGCCACTTTACCCATCGGTCAGAGAGTTCAGCCGCTGCTGACTTTCCAAGAACATGTTGTTCACTTGGGTTTATTTTGTCAAGCTAGAGGTCCCACTGATTGTTGAAAATGTTTCCACTCCAATCTGACGGGACAAAAGAAGCACGTCCCACAATGATCCTAATGCGACAACTCTGAGGCATCTGTCTTGAGCTGAGAGCCAAATGCACTGGCTTGCCAGTGCCAGCTGAAAAAGGATTTGCCGAATGCCTGATGCTCTTGCGAAGCTTTCCGAACTTTTGAGTATCAAAGTGAAAGATTTTATAAGCTTTGACATATCCGTAGTCATGGCTGTTGACATTGAATCAAAGCAATTGCAAGACTTATCTAACTTTGGAACAAACCATTATGTAACCAGGAATTTCATCAGTGCTAGAACAAGAATCCATTGTTTTTCATCCCTGAGGTTTCTGACGTTCCCGTCTCGAGGTGTGAGGCCTGCGGGTGTCACGCAGCCAGCTGATGTCAATAGTGCTACTGCTAGTGGGTAATTTCGAAGGCCGATCAAATGATTTGGAAAGAAATCTCTGGATTTAACCAGCAGAAACTTGGGTTTGAAGCTGGCGATTAGATCATCTAGATTCTAGAAATATGGGGGTTGAGACGACCAAGGAAAGGAAAAGAACTAGTGTGCGTCATAAATCTATTTCTGTAGCCGTCTACACAGCAACCCACTGTAACAGGGTCACATAAGCATCAGCAGCAGGATAAAAATGGAGATTTCACCAGGACCTCTTGCTCTTACCGCATCAAAAACAGGACTTTCACACAATTTCGCTGCTTCATGCTGCTTCACTGTACTGTTGATTCGCTGGGTAAAACAATCCGCAGTGTTCCAGCTGGCCATGAGCCGAAGCTCCATGGACAAAATCCGACAAAGATCCATGCGGAACTGGCCAGCTGGATGCAGCTGGATGTCGCAAACATCACGGGACGCTTCAAACGCAACTCTGGTGTTCATCAGAAAGCCGTCTTGGTGGCAAGGAGCGGCCCCAATGCATGCAAGCAGGTCGCAAAAAAACAAAAACCCTTGCAGGCAAATGAGAAACCAGTCAGATTTTCTAAAATCTATGTGTGTTTCAGGAATCGCCAATTCTTGATATCTTGAAGCTTCGGAATCCAATTTATATAGGTGATCTTTTGGGGGCATGGTGGTTTGTGCAATTCTTGGGATGATGAAATATGTTAATGACCATATATCCATTGCATTCCATTGCATTCCATGGCAATATCGCAAAAAAACTCGAAAGTTCGGATATGTTCTGATGACCCCAGTCTAATTGTCACAGTCGCTGTCATCCCTTCAGGATGAGGACGTGCCCTAGAAGCACATCACTCACGGCGGTATGTCCTTGGTGGAGCCAAGAGAAACCAGGAAATTGGGCATCAAAAACCCTTCAAAACATAAACGCGACCCATCAAAATCCTTTCCAGTTTGGTCAATGAGGACGGCTGCGCATCCACGAAAGTTGCCACATTTACCTGCGATGACATTACTGTTTCTGTCACGGTTAGGTGGAACTCTCCTGCTGGCAATATACCACCTATCCCCAAATGATTTTCGAAAGTCTGGTCAATTGATGTCTACCTCCACAAGTTGGGAACCCGGAGCCTAGCACGTTTTACTATGTTTTACTTATCCGATCATGATCACTACTACCCGTTGGAGGCATTTCGGAAGCTATGCCCAAAGCCATGCCAGGATGGGGTCCTACCAAGTTCTTCGCCATGGTATGGTATGGTGTGCCATGCATGTGATCAACAGCGTTAGAATGTTGTGCTCCCTGCAAAGTTGTCTTCTGCCCAGTTCAAGCATTCCAGTGGCCTATAAATACAGGGATGCACACTGCATATCGATGGTCTGCAAGGTGGGATGGTTCCAACTGGCCTATATCAATGATCTGCCAAGCTTCAAGATGTAGTTGGTATAGACCTGCTCCTCGTCAAAGACCACGAACTCGCGAAAGGTGCCTATTTGTGGCAGAATAGCAACGGCTGTGGGGTCAAACCATGTCAAACCAGCTATTGGTTAACCAAGAAATTCAAGGAAGAGTTGGGATCAAAGGCCATCGCCTGTCTAAAAAGACATCAAGTGATCAAGCGCTAAGCCACAAATAACACACCTCCAAGAGATTCTGATTCACTTTTTCAAGTCTGATTTTTGACAAAGTAAGCATCTCCCCCGTCCTCAGAAGGGTTCTTACTCCACACAACCGCTTACTTCACATAATTCTTGAATCACTAAGGACATTCAATTTCTTGGGTCAATTGCGCTTTATGATGCACCCCTTTCTTTAGGTCGCATCCTTTTGTCAAACTGTCACCCTGCTGTTGTCCATTGCCTCGGCATTTCTTCCGATCTCCCAGGATGGAGTGGAATTTGCCTTGGCCGCGTGGACCGTTTAGACTGCTTGAAACTTCAACCGAAATCCGCAAAACTCTTTCTGCCATATCTACCATTATCTATCCTTATCTGGCAAGCACAATTTTCCACGATATCACCTCCCGGATTTTCCTGGTGAATTGCTGAAGGGTTGCTTCTTGACAATTTGCGTATCGACCCGTCTCATAAATATGGACCGCCTTGCCGCCTTTTCTTAACTATTGTAAGTCAGATTTGCCTTTGGGCCAATCACAAATAAATCATGCCTATGAAATCAATAATACATTTCTGGCACTGATGAAATGCATCTTTGACTCATTTGACCGCATTGAACATCATCAAACCATCTACAAACTTTGAAGCACAAAACCAATTCCCATGTGCGTGGGCTGTAAGGGCTCCATGTCTACACTATGCTCTCTAGCCCAGTTCTATTCGTCAGTGGAACATACCGCGCGGCAATACTAAAAGGTACACATCACATCAAATCACTCAGTGACATCTTATCACAATGCACCGGATCAAAGGAATGACAAAGAGATCCCAATTCTACAATCTGAAGGAAGATGAACAGCTGTACCAAGACACCCTTGAGGCAGGCGTCTTCACAAGCACGTGGATCTGTGTCCTGGAGATGGGAAGGAGCAAGGATTGAAGATTGTCCCAAACTTGATGAGTAGGGTTCATAGGTTACAAACATCTTGCAATATGTTGCAATCAAACTCATCAGAAGGCCTTGGTGATGTGGATCCGTGCACGGAAACAATCGCCGCCATTGAATGTAGAACTATCTTTTTACTTTTTTCTGTCCAGGAAACTGTTCGGCTCTCCTTCCCATACTCTATGTTTGCAATAGACATCGGCCCCGCTATGTGGTCATTTCAAAAATCACAATCTGTTGAGATGGAGCATGGCAGAAGCATATAACAAACAATGCAACAACCGGGTAGTAATGCCGTTCACACAACCTTCCAAGGTATGACAGGTCCTTCACGTCACTGTAGAACACACGGCCCAAAGTCACCCGACACAGCAGCAAGTGCCGAACACCGTTTGACAGCGGTGATGCGTACTCGTCACCTCGGTGTCACCAGTGGTTCCTTTATCCTTGAAAGAGTTTGTTGTTAGCATAGATTCGCATAGATGGCACAGTATCAGATCGGTAAGTTAAAACATGATAAAAGCCACTTCTTTACACTCAAAAACATTACACACATGCATTGATTACTTCGACTTTACCTTTTGAGCAACCGAAACCAGACATGGGAAATCCATGAAATCCAAGGACTGCGGACGCTTTTGGATGGGTTTCGTCGAAAATCTTCAAGGTTTACCGAGTTTACCGGACTGCGAGGCACGGGACTCACAACTTCTCTGTGCCGGGCCACTCTTCGTGCTGTTCTCGGAGAAGTAAATGCCCCGTCCGTACAAGGTGCCAGCATTGGAACCAGCCAGATTTACCCTGGGCGTCAGGGCAGGATGATCCTAGGTTTACCCATGTTTACCCTAGAATCCAGCCGTGTCATCAGTAGAGAACATTTGGGTTATTCTCAATGCTTCCAAACCCTTCCTCCCAGCTTCAAAGATGCTTAAAGCAAATAAACAGAAGCACAACAAAAGAATGAGCCTTGGGATGGGACCAAAGGACCACGCCATGACCGTGCCCATCTAAACATATCTAAACCAGAATTTTCATCAGCACTACATTCTCCGTGGACTTGTTGGTTCCGTTAGTTCCGACCATTCTCAGCTGGGGTCAGCTGGGTACTTGTTTCACCCAACCGTCAACATCTGAATCAATAAAATGAATCCCAGGTGAATCGCTTCACATGAAAGAAAATCTCCAACGGGTCACATCCCCGCATCTCCCTTGTTCTACGTAGTCCTCCTTTTCCTAGATCAGTGTGTTTGCCCCCCGACTGCCTACTCTTGGTATTGTGGCTATGAACCAGGATCCTTGTGCATCCTGGTAGGTGAATACCAATACAGTTTGCTTAAAGGATATTCAGATATTCATCTCTCCAAATGTATCCAAATGTCATAATGTCATAATTTGGTAGTATGGCTGTTGACCTATCCCAAGACTACAGGAGTTTGTTTATCCCAGACTTTCAACCGTTGAGGCTCCGAAAATCATGCGTCTTGATCTTTTCTGCCGCTGCTGCACTGGTTCCATGGAACAGGAAGACTTCATTGACTTCGGCCCTCGACCAGGGGAAAACCAAGGGACGGGATGGTGTGCGCGCAAGGATAACATGAGGGCCAACTACATATCATGCATATCAGTATCACGTAAATCAGTATCACCAACCAGTTCTTGGGTTATAGCCGCCAACATGAGTATTTGTATGAAACATCAAAAGACTACGTGGGATATGGTCAACGGGTACAGTAAAGAGGAATACATAATCAAAAATATCAAAGCACGGAGATGCTGCCGAGGAAGGATTGGCGGAAGCAACCAAATGCAACAAAGGATAACCCTCACAACAGAGACATCGGAGGCAAATCATGAATTTGACGGGCATATACAGAACGAACATGAATACATAAACACCAAAACACCCAACGACAAGGATGTAAAATTGGGATGTGACAAACACAATCAATGAACATGAGCCATTAAACGGTGGGTACAAGTTGGTACAGGCAAGAGTGACAGGTACCTGACAGCCATCGAATATTCAGAACTGCTTGGTCGGCAAAGGCCAAACAGAAAAGCCATATCAATGTATATCAATGTGATCTATTGAATTGCAGCCATGGCAGCTGGAATCCGACCACTGACACATGCCAGCTGCCATGGCTTCGAGTAGGGAACGTTTGCAATTGGCCAAGATCAACGGCCCCCCTGACTCTGTGCGTTCACCCTTTGCCCAGCACGCCCCAAGCAATCCAAAGATAAGGCGAGATGCATCAAAGGAGAGGCAAAGTCTTCCTTGGCTGAATTGGAAGCTGCGCAGGCTCTGCAAGGAAGGGTCACCACCTAAAGTGTTCATGTTTTCAACAAGCATGGGTATTTAATCGACTTGATTTACAGTAGATGTGACAGCAGGGATGGCCATCCATGAAATGGGGATTGCTTGCGCTGGACAAACTATCTCGGCTTTTGACACTGCGAAATTGACAATTCCTTCTGGTATAAGGTAAAAACCCAAGTTTGATGATGGCACCTTGCTGAACGGACGACGACGTACAGATGCAGTTGCAGCAACACTCAACCTTCCCAAAGAAAAGCTGCAATACTGATGCCTCTCTGCAAAACAAAGCTTCAAATTTCATCTAGAATCTAGAGCTTCCAAAACTGTGGCAAACAGCTCGCACCTCAATTTTATGCGGTGATAAAAACAACTTCAACAAAACGGCACCTTATAATGCAAGCAGTAACAGCCCAAACTGCAGAAGGTGGATGGTGCGAGAAACAAACACACCATGACCACCATATTGTACCATATTCGTTGCAGTCGGATTGATGCTTGCAAGTTGAACCCATCCGGCAAGTGTTTGTCCATTCCGATTCATTATATTATTCATTATCCTAAGGAAGGATTGCAACAGTCAACATTCTTGAATCCACCCTCTGTTGTCTATTGTTAATTTCGCTTTCCCCTCCCCTCTCTGATTATTTGGTTTTCACCATTCCAGTAGCTAGTCTTACTGACCACTTCTTGAATTCCGGGCCAATTGGGGGAGCTTTTTGATGCCAATCCAACCAGGCATCCGCCAGGGCCAGCGCGATGCTCTCGGCACTTTCTCCACCATCCTCAAGTGGGTCACCTGCAGTCTTCCCAGACACCACCGACCTGGTCTTAGGTTGTATATGAATATGGCATATATGGTTGCATCATGTTGCGTCATGTTGCATCAATAACAAACAGAAACGCCAGAGGAAAATTCGACAAAATGATATTTAGCAATTTAGCAATATCAAAACATCAAACGGTTTATAAAGCACCATTAATTATTAATCTTTGTGCCTAGCAAGGAGCATGTTGGTTGGATTTTTCAATATCTTGATCAATGTGTAGCGTATATCCCATGTTGACAAAATTGCCATACCTAAGCCTGGCAGTAAAAATCATCTGGCTGGCAGCCCATTTTCATCCATTTTTTCAGTACCTGCTGACATTTTGGGCGTGGGCAACCATCAGATATGTTTTTGTCATCAGACATGAGAACCTACAGGATACATCACGATACTATATTTAGGTTCGACATGTTTCGAATGTATCCTGTCCTTGGCGCATCACATTTTTGGAGCCGATGGCTTGCCCCATCCGGCCTCTGGCAAGGGTGTCCACCTTGGGGCCGGTTGTGAGACGGTTCACTTCCAAGGGAATCCGACCGCACGGTCCAATCAGAAAGGCACACCCCATCAATGATGACAGATATGAAGATAGTATGAAGATAGTATGAAGATATGACTTGGTAAAAGTGTTCGAACACATTTCCTGCAAGACTTGGGGCAATATTAGTTGTCCGTTGACACACGTTGCGGCGCTACCCTAGTACCAGTCACCATTGAATGAGGCTCAGAGTCTCAGACTGCATGGACTTTAGGGCTGTGGATGGTCTGTCAAGCAACCACCTAGCTTTGACATGCCACATGCTTTGACAATGCACTGCAAATTTTGGCTCATACCACCAACCTGCACATGTCCCCCTGAAGCAAACCTTTGGTGGAATTTCTGGAGATTCCAATTTCCAAACATTGATATGACAACTGTTGGCCCATTGGCCCATTTTCGTGGCTGAACTCGACTTCAGGTTTAAACTTGACACCAACCCTGACAGAAGTTTGATTGGGCGAGCACCTGAAATTCACTGTGCAACAAGGCTCACAGCCACACTTTATCTTTTGGGAGTCAACCGGGGAATACCCTGCATTGCAGTTGTCATCAAGAAACATCGTAGCGGTGAAAGTCTGTGATATCAGCGTCAATCTCTCTGCGAACGGCCTGGCAGCGTCCAAGTCGTGGGCAACAAAGAGTTTCTTTTCACTACAGGACACTTTTGAACCACATTATAAATTGAGACATAAAACCGGCACTAAATGTTGTTCACATGCAGTAACCCAACAAAAAACAACACATCTAAACAACTCAAAAATATGCTGACGCTCATGTATTTTCGACTCTGTAAACCATTTAATGTAAAAACACATGTAAAAATACATTTATCATCATTTATCAAACAAAGTCTTTGAGGTGGGGACGCCCCGATACTCCCAGGTTCCCTGTTGAAACCGGGGTGAAAACTCAATCAAACGCCTCAGCCAAATCCATGCTTCCCTGGAACGATGCTGCATCATAGATAACAAGATCATGATTGTGAGATGCTTATCTGATGCCATACACAGACATGTATATATATATATATATAATATAGTATGTTATAGCGATAAAGGATACTTGTAAATCATATTTGCAATCCTCCCATTCTTCATGAAATTTCAATACTCATCTTTCTTTTGCACAGCAATTCATGACCCATCTTTCCTGGTTGAACCCCCATTGTTTGGTGCTAAGACGACCGAAGCCTCTCGGCGTGCCACGTACTGTGCCCAGGACTCGTCGTTGGTCACCGCCGAAACGGTCAGTAGCTGCAGCCTGTAGATATGCCACGGTGATCGAGTGGTGATCGAGTGGTGATCGTAAGACAAGGATAACCATTCTGGCAGTTTTCACGCATGGAATGCGCATGATTGTACCTAAGGTCACTGGATATTACTAGTAGGTTACTAGCTCATACTAGCTATGTGGGGAATGCAGATGCAAGGCTTGGCAACTGCCGCAACTGCCTTATAATTTTCTGGACCTCCGATCTTCACAGATCCGATTCGGATTTCTGGCCTCACCCAACCCTTCAGGCCCTTCACCCTTCAGGATCCTTCAGGACCCACCAACCGCGGCGACCCAACCTCTCTGGCACAGCTTCGCCATTCCGATCTCGGGTGTAAACCTTCCTTAGAAGTGCTGGGAAAATGGGGGAACATTCAGCCCGTAACATTTGAATCACGACCCTGCAAAAGGTGGTTGTCAAGACTTGGGTAAAATGTATGGATGTTCACAGAGCGTCACAGAGCATCACAGAGCCATCCTGACATATGCTGACATCCTTGGTTAGATCGGTTTGGTAATGTTGGCACCAAATATAATTACTATATTATATATATATATATTATATATATTATACACATACTATCATTTACTATCTATCTTATCATTCATATCAATCTTGGAGACATCATTCTCATGACCACCATCCGCACTGCATTTGCACTGCACCGCGTGGTCGCCACGTGGCCGATGGGTCAGGTCCAACAAGCGTTGGAATCGGCCGCGGACGTTGGGATCTTCCAGCTCCAACTTCGCCACCATGCGGCCACCCTCCCGTCGCAGCACCATCAAACTGACCTCGTTTCCAAACCCTGGCTGCAATCGGCTGCATGCTCCACATGGTTCGGCACTTTTCCACATTTGTTTGGGTGAAAAGGATTTGATTCGTTATTCATTTGTTGTAAGGGATGGGTCGAACTTGGGGTACGTGCATGTGTAGGTTTAAGTTGACCACATCGCGGTCAACAAATAATACAAATACTTGCCGACATGCTACGTCCTGCAAAACTGCAGTTTGGAGGAACCATGTGAATTTGCACCTGTAACATGGTGAGAATCCTCCTGGCTTGGGGGTTGAGTTGATTTCAAATGGTCAGAAGGAAACATGACCTGCCCGAAGCCAAATCATCATCCAACATTTTCAAAAACATGTCAAACAATTTCTGTTCAAAAGGGCTAATTGCATAAGTTGCTGCATAAGCTTTGACCCATCCACCACATGGCTTTGGACGTCGTGAGTCTTCTGCCTAGGGACATCCCATCCCACTGGCAATTTTCTGAGATCCTCGCAAGGGGGGTGGATCCGGCCGAACGGAGGGCTACAAAGGATCTGGTCCCAAGATTTGTTGGGCAGCTGGCGTAAGGTTCGCTTTTTTTGAACATGCCAATATGTGTCGACCTTGGTTGGATTCCGCAATATTCTGCGCTGTCTTCTGTGATCTTTGGACTGGCAAAGGGCGGGAATATCCATTTGCATCTGCCCAACAATTAGAAAGTGCATGAAAGCCTTTAGAACATTTTAGAACCATCTCAGACTGTTGGTTCGACCTGCAGTCTTACTTGTACAGGCGGTACAGGGTGAAATGTCCCCATCGGTGGGGATTCTAATTTCGGCGATTTTGAATTTCGTGCATGCAGCAATATTAAAGGGGAATCTAAGGTTTGATGGTCGTTGTTTGAAGTAATTATTCTTGGAGGATTGCTCCCCACAGAGGATATTAAAATCCAGCTGAATAAAACATTACATGCTTTAGTTGATGAACCGTCCGATTTGTGTTGTTCTTCCCATTTCTTGTTTAGTGAATAACTACTCTGATTATTATCTACCTGAATGGGTGCCTAGCTTCTTGTCAAACAGCAGCTGCCTCCCAACCGGAAATTCAGTGAAATCATCCACAGCCAAATGCCAATTCGCCCAAGTCCCCCTAACATTTTGATGGTCTTTTCATTTCTGCTGATTGAACTCACACTGTCAGGAATCCCTAGGATCCTGTTAAGATAGTAAGTTGTCAGGGGATTATTGCCAATCAAAAAAAAACTTGAACCTCGAAGCAAATACCCACCCCTTTTCGGCAGAAATCCACATGTTTGTTGGTTTCATCATGTTCACCCATTCCATCCAGCAGCAACTAGCTGACCAGCTGTCCCGGCTCCTTGTACTTGCTGACAGCTTCTTCAAACTCTGGCAGTTCTGTGGCATTGAGACCTTGGAAATGATTTCGGTCTAACATGGAGCTGGCTTGTTGGGTTTTGGAAGCTTTTGGAGAGGCGTCAAAATCAAAACCTTTGAGCTTTGAAGTATATTGTTCTTAGATGTTATTGTAGTAACCCGATCGTAAATCTTGTGCATCTCCCACGTGCTGACACAGCAGGGACGGCCTTATCCGGCACCACATTGTGCTGAAGTTGGTTACGCCAGTTATGTTACTCAGGAGCGGCGCCAGCTATCACTTTTGGCCTTGTTTGGTCAACATTTTGCCACATCCCCAGGTTTACATCAACCTCTGCCGGTGTATTCTCTTCGGTATTTCTTCTACGGCAGGCTCCACATCCTGGGTTCCAATCCTCCAAGCCTGCGGCCGTTCTGGGCCTCTGGACGTTTCGCCGCCACCAGCGCGCCTTTGATCCGTTTGGGGTCGGCGCAGTCGATGGCTTCCCGAAGCTGCCGGCGCGCCTACCCAGCTTGGCGGATCGAAACTAACGGGCCGTCCGTTATGAAACCGGTAATACTGACAACCCGTGGCTACTCAGATGCCGAGAAACGATGTCCAACCGCGTTTTAAGCGCCGCTCATGTTGTAAAAATGATGAACTCTCCAAAACGACTCTAAATCTGGGACCGAGTCGAAGATAATCGACTATCTGACTATCTGTTGAGTCTATTGCTGAATTGGGGACTTCCATGCCAGCAACAACCTTCAGAATATTAATATCTGCGGGAGTCTGTCACAAAGAATGCTTGTGTGGCCTGTTGCTGCGCGGCGCTTCGAATGATGGATGGCGCCTGCGACCGTTGTCAACACTCAACGGTGGGGAAGGGAAACGTTGAGACCTGATACAAAGGCGAGAACGTGAGAAATCTTCCGTTCTGCACGCCAAATCCCCAAGGTGGTGATGATCATGGGTTGTAAATATGTGGCGACCCTGATGGACATTGTTTGGCGCCCGATGATGGATGGGCCAACCAATCTTCCGTCCAGCAAATGTGGAGCTCCCGAAATCAGTACGGTCCCCGAGTTGCAGAATTCCTTCAGAAAAGAACAGCGTCGGGATTTAACTGGAAGTCATGGGAGGTCTGACTTACTGTATCTCTTGCTTGCGTCAAACCATAAATACATAAATACCTTCAGTCTTCTTGTGAAAATGTTTCATCCAGTAAGGTTCTCGTTGACCGCTAATCATTGCAAATCATTGCTGGGTGACCAGGATCCCTGCTGGCGCCTGTGCTCCAACCAGGTGGTTTGCAATGGCCTCAGTTCAGTGCCTTCCATGTCAGCGGCATCCATAATATGTATTGGTGGACTGGATGCATGGATTGTTGAAGGGAACCTCTTTTGGAAACACGTGTTTGCTGATTGCCTCCCCATGTTTCGTCAAAGATCTGTTTTGATTGATTCATTCTTCTCTGAAAAGCCCAAAATCAAATGAGCAGCGGCCAACACACGACGCAACGCCAAGAGCAGTCATTGAACGGACTCTGATAGCTTTCCAAGTTATACCACACATCTAAACTATTCCACACATCTGAATGCGGCTGCAGCAGCTGCTGCTGCAAATGGATGCGAAACGAAGCATACTTGCGAGACAGTGCGAGACAATCACATGTTATTAAAAGAAGCAGCCGATATGAACATTGTCGCAGTTTGGCTGCGGACAAATGTCACGGCAAAAGCTCTGGATCACAAGAGGCCAAACCAGCCAGATCATGGAACACAATATATTTGAATTCCACAGGTCCACAGCCAGCAGACATTGGTGATTGTTCACTGGGATAGATTTGCAACATACGCGCATTAAACATCATTAAGAATGAAAATGAATAAACACGCCATTGGATAATTTTGGTTTTTGGGTCTCTGCACAACATCACTTACTAGTCAAGCCCCAGCTGCATTGTCCAGGAGTTGATTCACCATATGGTTGTCATGCCTGGTCAGGTTTGTGGCTACGACTTGGCAACAGCAGCACACTGAAAAACGTTGAAGATATTGAAGATATCTTAGTCCTGCCAATAAAAACAACATCAAACCATCCAATGTTCAGTCTGTTCAGTGCATACAACTTCAACGATGCCATCGCAAGCGGTTGTTGATGGTTGTTGATTGTCTCACATAATACACAGAAGCATTCCCAAGACCCTCTTTCACATATTATTGTAACGGCAGTAATGCCCCAGCTCAGGCCAGCAGCTGCAGTACATCTCGAATGTTCCAGCCCTCTATTGCCCTAGATGCAAATGGCAAGCATCCCCAAATGAACAGAATGGGTGCTCGTCCGATGTTCACCAAACCCATCTCGCGGGGACATTCGTCTGGACCAATGATGATTTGTTGGTGAGACCATGTGAAACCTACCCATCTTGTTGATCCCTGGCGCCAACATGCACCAACCCACCTTGCTTTTGGTTGGGCAAATGGTAACTGCAAGCTGGAATAATCTGGAAATATCTGATGAATCTGGGAATATGTACCAAATCAGTTGATGCTTTCTGTTGAACTTCCGCGCCTGGCAAGGGCTTCATCCATCTGATTGGTGAGAAGTTTCTGCACCCTGCCACGGTGTCGTGCCAGCTGCGAAACATTTGGAAACTTGGCTTCTGGACCAACTGAACCAACCAAACCAAGCTAGACCTGAACATTCATACATGTTTCCTTTTGGTAAATATAAAACCAACAGGGAACATCAAAGCATATCAGAGCTATACAACCAGTTTTGCCGATGATATCAGATATATCCCAAATTCGAACTGGACTCTTTTTTCGCACAATGGGCATATAAGCCATCATCCACGGCCATCTCAAAATGGTTTAGGAAGCCAATGCTGCGATATTGAACCAAACATTGGTAGCCACTAGTCACTTCAATCATACGGGACTATCCGAAAGCCATCTTCCCGTAGACCAACAAGGTACGTTCATCGGATTGTGGCTTCAAATGGAATGCTAAGAATTTTCAAACTAAGTTACGAAACGTACACAAATTTCTGTTCCTCCCTTCCGCTAATCATTGACCGCCCTCCTGCCAGGAATCATCGATTCTGCTAATCATTCTTTACAAATTCATCCTAAACTGTGCAATTTTTGCGGGAACCAAAACCGTAAACGGTCCAGCTGACCGCCCCATGACCAAAACCTCCATTGTGCCTGGCTGGGGACTCAGCCAAGGTCATGACGCCTTCGCGGGCCTTGCTGGCCACGTCATCCTGGCCATGTCATATGTCTTATCTGGCAAGCAATGGGGATATAATCAACGATAAATGACGACATTGCCAACAAACAAGGGTGACTGCATGGTTAGGTATACAGTACATAGTGTATATGATCTGTATATATATATATATATGTATATGTATATATATATATATATAATATGTATATATATATATATCACGGTAACTACATCTAAATATACGATTTTTGCAATATACGAACTGGTATTTAAGACTACCTCCCGGGAGGGTTTTCCTTGGCCCGCCCGGCAATTTAAACACACGGAATCCAATTTAACATACATTTAAATATATGGATGGAACTGTGTGTTTCATACTACCTCCGGTGCCTTGTAGTCTGGCCCGCCCTCCACATATTTAAATGTTGTATAAGTGTATCTAAATTTGGGATGACATGGGTGAATGTTTAGGCAGGCTGAATTGAATCCCGGTCCTTGAACTCTTCCACCCCAGCTCGAAGTGCGTCAACACCATACTGCCTCATGGCGGCCGTAGCCCAGCAATTGGCGTCGCCCACTGATTGTCCCGGTTGGTTGATCACGTTTCCAAATGAAACTGGAAAAGGGATGGAATTGATGGAATCTTTAAAGATCATTTCTAGCAATACTGGAAGCCTCTTCCAGAATATAGGCGAGCATGAATTGACATGAAGATACAAGAAGGCTTTAAATTTGTCATCAATGATGTACTCAGCCTATGCATAGTTTTTTTCTCGGTATGCTGTCAAAAGGATCTAAACCGCACGTTGGATGGGCGGTTCTGTTGTGCAAGTGACCACCGAATCTCTGGGCCCTCCAACCAAAAGTCTGATCGAACCATGTGAAAATTCTAGGGCGATAAATTGACAAACAAACAACGTGTGCTGGCTGTCCCCAGTATTCTTCAATTGGTCGCGGTTGCTGGTGATTCTGATAGTTGTGCAAACACCGAGAATTGAAACTTCTGTTTAAAGTTTAAATGTTTTGTGCAAAAACATTGCTTAAGTTTCCGCATATCCCAGTCTGTATGAAACTGCAACTCTTGCAAAAGTCTTGCGAAAGCGTCCAATTCTAGCCGAGTGGCAAGTCTTTCCTAAGTAAAGGGGCGTGAGGAGCATTTCAGCTATACTTATATAACTTACAGCTTGAGTTCTTTGTGCTGGAACGAATGCCACTGTGAAGGCATTTCCTCCAAAGGGTGATTCTCATCGCGCGGAATCACCTCCGTTTTGGGTACATGAATGGCAAAAACCATCTAACCTTCATCTATGATTCCTACAGCTGGACCTGCAAAAATCCAATGGGATTCTTGGTGTGGTATTCGTGATGCGTCCATGAAGTATCTGACAAGCTCGGAAGCAGTGCAAGCTTTGACTCCATACACATGTTAGCGCATTCCGCATTCCCTACCCATTTTCACCCCGTTGTTGCTGAGATGTTTTGCTGGGATTGTAATTTATATTATTGCTTGAGCACGCACTGTTGCTTCCAACGTTCAAACTTGGGATGCATGATTATGATTAATTATGTCCCATCGTTTCGGTTTCTGGTTCACACTGAGGGGCGCCAACTTCGACTGCTCCTCTTTGGCTTTGCTATAGCCACCACGCCTGGAAGGCTGGCCAACACGGCGAGATCACCCGCAACGACGAGATTTGCCAGGGACGATCGAGTCAAATCATCGGCATGCAAAAACATGGAAGGGTTTCAGAAATGTGGGTCGATCGTGTCTGGCATGAGAAAGCACGTGTTGAACACAGTCAATCATGGAACTTGAGTTTGTTCACCAAACATGGTGCTATGAGGAAATCAACATTTGAATCCATTAAGACGAATATACACAGCAGAGTGATGAACCAACCATGTCTGGTAGTAAACTCCCTACTGTATGGGGACCCCATATGTTTGCGACATACCCAATAATTATCAAACCCAGATTCTGTGGTCCACCGCAACCAACAACTGCACTTTGATCATGTGGTCACCAGTGGCCAGCGCCAGCTGTCAGAATTGCGTGGAAGTTGGCCTGCCCTTCCCAGATGAAAACATGTGATGCTCTTATTTGTTGAAGAACGTAACATTCCTTGTAATTTGGCCAAAACTTGATGACATTAGTTTGTTTTCTTGATTGAAAACCCCTTGTGTCCACAATTCTTCTGGACTATATACGGTACACTCAGGCCCCGGTATCTTACGTGACGCATGCCCTTTCCCGGCCACCCCAAGATGCAGTGTTATCAATCCTTGCCGTAGAAAAACAATCAGTTCCCCAACCCAAACAGATCCAAACTGAGTCGAGCTGCATATCCTTCCTCAAGGCACAGGGTGCGGGCCACATGTGTGTTGGGAGAATGATGCCCCAAAGGGGGATATCACAAGAAAAAGGGAACATAAATTCAAACAAATGTAACAACAAAAGAACAGGGAAACGGTAAACAGAACATAAAACCAACGGCCTGCAACAGAAAGCGGATGAAAGTGTTACCAAGAAGACCCTTATCCAAAGGATTCCAAAGATATACTACTCTACAGGATTTACAGATAAATTACAAGTATAAGATGGTCAGTTCGCCTCACGCAGATTCTCAAAAAAAACATTGTCAAGAAGTGCCCTAAGATCCCTAGATCAGGAAGTTGCCCCCGCAAACCATGCATTTCCAAGGTATAAATACAATGCCGTACCCAAGATCTTTTAAAAGACTTTCGTTGGTTTCCCACATTTTGGACCAGCCGAGACATATCCCGGCCAGTGCTTACCCCACGTTTCCTTCGCCAAGATTCATCACGCTGTCAAAGGCTCTCCCCAATGAGCCAAACATGGCGTCCAGTTGGTCAGGCGCCAAGGCGAGGAAAGGACAGTGAGAAGCTTGGGATGGTCATGGAATTTAAGGATCCATGTCATTCCACGGCAAACTGATTGAGGTACATGGGAGACACACGCCATTGAAATTTACACACCACTTTTGTGGGGAGATCGAATATGGAGGTGTTTAAACGAGTTGTGATGGGGTCATGCCCCGCAACCATCTGAGCAACTTTGTGCCTTTGCATGTGATAAGCATGTATCTGAGTCCTTTTTGAACAATGGTTGAATGGTTCAGTCGCATTTGATGATGCATTCTCACCAAACATGATGTTCGAGGTGTATCGAGGTGTCGTATTTAGCTTCAGAATCTGAGACTGTTCCCACTTGCTCTGGTCAATCGTGGAAAGCTGCATGAGCTGTTTCTGCTGCCTACTTTGGGTGAGCCACTGGATAGTCAGCGGATAGATTAAGGTTTTCGGTTCAGGTGTTTTCCCCTGAAACCCACGCTTGACGACAGGAAGAAGTAATTGCAGTACTGGGTGGTCCCACTTGGATGACCATCCCACTGAGCAGCCAAAAGGACATTTAGGGCACCACAGCAGATGGGACCCTACACCATCCATCACCATCCTGCACCCTTGTCAGTAGGATTCTGACAACATCTGACGAGGGATTCACCCACCTTTTGAGGGATCCCTCCTCCAATTGGCGCATTTGAAGATGAGGTACAGGTTGCCGAGCAATCCCCTTTCACATTTTCATATTGTTTCTGCTCAGAACTCTCTAACCTTCCAGCCCCAGATATTCCCATGGTCAGCCTTGACGCGATGCTTGGGATGGGCGGGATGCGTCTTGAGAACTTGACCTGGCAGCAATAACTCACAAATTCACAACGGCTACATGAAATTTGATACCTTTATCATCCTTTATCATACATAGACACAAACACAGACAGATACATATGATTGGTACGTCCCCCAAACCTACCTTTTTGCGATTTACATGGTATTCCACGATGTTTTGGGAGGGGGGCTAGCACATTGAGACACGTACTGTTGCACACACACACATGTACATACTTTGTTTATTTGAACTTGTCATGAAGTGCTATCATGCCATATATAAGTGTTGAGCTGAATTCCCAAATTTCACAAGGATTGTGCCTGATGCCGTGTGGCTAACGTAGATGATGCCAATCCGTGGAAGATCCCAGGGTTGAGGGTATGAAAGCTACTCACTTCTTGAGCGCATCTAAGCACTTAGCTGACTTCACCAAGTTCACGGGTTATTTGGATCATGCTCAGAGACACATTGAGGATTTGCTGAAAGCCTTACCCGTTCTTTGTGGCTCAACTCCCCTGTAATCTGATCATGCCAAAATGCATGGCACATTTTTTGTGGTGATTAAACACCCCATAGGCATGAAGGTGATAACCCCTTAATAGCGGCAGCTACCATAAAGCGCTATTGAGTCTCAGTACTGCTATATTACTCATGTTTTTCAGATGTATCATTTAGGCTGATGAAATTTTGTGGTGTGTATTACTGCCAGTGTTTGAAGGATGCCAACTCTAAAAAATACTATAAACAGTGGCTTTCTGAATGTCATCCATTTTGAACGCCGAGTGCAGATCTTTTGGCATCTGCCATTCAAACGCTCTGAACCATCGAAGCGAGACGCCGGTTTTGGTCGTGTCACAGTGATGCAAGACGGTATTCTACAGAGTATGCTGTATCCATTGAAGTCCATCAAACCACATGGTTTTCAAGTGCTTTCAAGGGTTTAGCACGTTCTGAACCCACGTGAGATGCAAGCCTTCAACATGGATTTGGGATGACAAAGACTAACACATTCAAGATGCATGGAACTGCTCCAAAGTCTCAAACATAGAAGTTGTATCTATCAACTTATCGCCGAACACGAGCCACCGGTACCCTCGATTCGTGGTGCGGATCAACCTTCAACTCGAAACAAACTCTTTCATTCTGTAGCCGTGGATCAGAGGAATGACTGTCCTTGTTGGGAAGATAAGACACATGTTCTCTGATGCATTCCTTAGGATATGGCAAAAATGAGCATGCAATATTAATTCGTGTAACTAGAACAGAATGGGTTTCTTTAAATAGTTTTTACGGATCGCATTGGCGATGACAAGGACAACATGCTCAAGGGTCCAAGCCCCCTTAAGCCCTAATGGTTTTAAATTTTAAGTCCGCTTCCAAATTTCAGTGACTTATAATGACTTATACAATCTTATACATACAAAAAATCACTTGGATAAACCTGTTGGATCCTGTTGGTAACATAGACATAGTATAATAACACTCTGCCCTATGTCTACAGCCCCCCATGGATCCGCACCAGCGGTGTGAGACATTGCAGCACACTGTCGTGTGACCGGCTGGGAAACGCCAGGTGAATCTATCAATTTCTTTCGGACCAATTCATAATTCAATTTTTACCCATATTAAATAGGATGAAATCATCGTCTTATTGTGGGGAACCTCATGAATCCATATGAATCCACCAAAGTGCTGTTGAGGATCATCCTTGGCTTGGTGAATTCTCATGACCGGGGTTGCCCTAAAGAATATCGCTGTTCGCCAGCTGCAAGTCCCATGACTTGGTGGTATACATCAGTGTGTCAGTAGCTTGTTACTGTACATACCTTATAATACCTTTCATGCATTGTGATGTATTGATACAATTGTATTTCACCCCAATCTTGTCCGGTTGATTGTCAGTTACGTCGCACTTCCCCTGTCTTACTGCTTACATGTATATATATATATATACATACAAAAAAATGGTTATGGATGCATTGTCGCTGTCGCTTCATGCTTTGCTGAAGAAACTCTAGGACCCTAGGAATCACTTTTGCAGGCCTGACTTGGATCACAGCACTAACCTTCAAATGACCGCAGGTTTCCACAGCAGCAGATTTCCATGGTTCAGGGGGCTCTGTCACCTCAAACGGTGCAACCCTCAGGTGGTTGGTCACCAGTTCTTCCATGCTCAGGTAGATGGGGGCAATATTCATCCTTCTTAGGATCTAGGCCCTTAGTTCTGGAGGTCGTATAAGTAGGAGGTTACTTGTCTGGTCCATGGGTGTGGCTCCAGCACAGTGTAAAGACACACAGATTGGCACAAAGATTGGCAATCTTTCGCATCAAACATTAAACCACTGGAGCAATATCTTGCAATATCTTGCAATTGTGCAGGGTTCCCAACTTGGAGCAAGACCCATGGATGATGTATGGGCTTCTGGACAAAACCCCTGCAAAATCTTGTGCTGCACTAACTGGGTAAGTTGTGAGGCTCACCAATCTTGACATCATCCCGACGATGCAAGCAGTAAAAATATGTAAAAATCACAAAATGTCAAAGGTTTCACAATCCATCGAGGATCTTCTGACTATTTTGCCAATTTCAACGACCTGGAGAATGACTTGGATGGACAAAGCAGTGGCCAAAACTTCATCGAATATCCCTTCAGAGTGTTTGGTTCCTGGGGTGTTTGTTCAGTCCACGACAGAAAAAGAAAGACAGAAAAAGAAAGACATCACAGCCAAAGGAACTGGCCACTGCCCAGGTGTCGAATGGTTCAATGATAGATTTTCAACATGTTCAATTTGCTCAAAATCTAACTAATGGTCAGTATTGGAAAACGAAACACGCGGCAAATTGGAAAAAACCTTACATACTATATACCAAATTGGGCCATCAGTCATGAACAATAGTTTCTTGCAAAGCAATAGAGGTGTCATCCAGATAGTTAATTCGCAAGAATTCTCACCATGCTTTGTCAACCCTTGCTTCAAGATAACGAAATAGAAAACATAATCCTGCAAAAACAGTGGTTCGTTGCACCAAACCCTTGAAGATCAATTGCCACCCTGCACAATCTTCGTAATCATGTGGATAGTAAATCAAGATCAATAAGGTAATGTTTCAAGCCATGCTAGTCGTGTTTCTGAGTCAATCCATGCAGTTTGCCTTATTGACACAAGGGTTCAAACAAGCGACCTATCATTCATTTCTCAGGGTATCTCAATTCACCTCTACATACTGAATAATTTGAACAAACCACGCTATGACTATGGATTGGATTGGTAATTTGTGGCAATTTAATCATACATAATTACTCAGCTTGAACCAGTCTATCAGCTTCATCTTGACCCTGCAACGGCCACTTGCCTGAGGCTGGGCCCACCCACTGGTGGGAACGATCTACTTGTAAGCTGCCTTCAGGGCCAAACCACCGGGCCAAGTATCCTCGTTCACATTCAAAAGAGTTCAAAAAGGTACAATAATATGGGGATTTTCATCCACTGAACCGGGGGTTGAATTCACATATTTCATCTGCAGACATGAACGGGCGCAAAATTTGACTCATCACCAACACCAGCTCATGCCTGGCTTGGATTCCCCCTAAGATGTTGACATGACCCATCGTTCCCTAGACCATGACAGCTCAAAAGATTCCCGATCATCATCAGCAATTGCAGCATGTGTTTCAACGTCTTCCGTTTTAAAGCTATCTACTCCCTGGCAGCAGCAAAAACCGAACATGCTCACGTGCGTCTGCATCAAAATTGCACCGAAGGAAAACACAGTTGAGATATCACCTCCCAGTAACCGTTACCGTATATTTACATACTAATTTGAGTATACAAAATTGTACACAACTAAAAACTAAATTTGATTTCCGAAGGATTCTTAATCGCTTGAAGCTCACGCCTGCGCCGTGCTGATGATCTCCGTAAAGGTCGGCTTCAAGGAGGCACCGCCTACCAGGAAGCCGTCCACATCCGGCAGCTCGCCCAAGGCCTGGAACTCGATTGCTGGTTGAGCTGGAGCTGCAAGGTGTGTTTGTAGATACTTTAAGATAGGTTAAGAAAGTTTCAGAATGTTTAAGATAGTTTGCGGTAGTTTCAGAATGTTTAAGATAGTTTGCGGTAGTTTCAGCATGTTTAAGATAGTTTGCGATAGTTTCAGAATGTTTAAGATAGTTAGAGCATGTTTAAGATAGTTTAAGATAGTTTGAACATGTTTAAGATAGTTTCAGATAGTTTAATAATGTTGAAGAATGTTTCAGATAGTTTAAGATAGTTTAAGCAGGTTTAAAATAGTTAATGATAGTTTAAGAATGTTTAAGAATGTTTCAGAATGTTATAAGAATGCTTAAGATTGTTTAAGATTAGTTGAAGCATGTTTAAGAATGTTTAAGATAGTTTAAGCACGTTTAAGAATGTTGAAGATAGTTTAAGCGTGTTTAAGATAGTTTAAGAATGTTTAAGATAGTTTAAGCATGATTAAACATGTTTAAGATACTTTAGGATAGTTCAATATAGGTAGTTTAAGGTAGTTTAAGCATGTTTAAGCATGATTAAGATAGTTTAAGATAGTTTAAGATAATTTAGGATAGTTTAATATACGTAGTTTAAGATGGTTTAAGACAGCTGAAGCATGTTTAAGAAAATTTAAGATAGTTTAAACTACTTTAGGATAGTTTAATATACGTAGCTGAAGATGGTTTAAGATAGCTTAAGCATTTCAAGATAGTTTAAGATAGTTTAAGATAGTTTAAGATAGTTTAATATACGTACTTCCAGATGGTTTAAGACAGTTTAAGATAGTTTAAGATATTTTAAGCATGTTTAAGCATGTTTAAGATAGTTTAAGATAGTTTAAGATAATTTAGGATAGTTTAATATACGTAGTTTAAGATGGTTTAAGATCATTTCACCTAGAGGGATGTCGTGATATCTAAAAAAATCATTCGAACGTCCACAGAAAACCAGTAACGGGAAGGAAGAAACGTCGAACATCGACATAGAATCACAACAACTGGACAACTCTAGCAACCCCGAAAATATAGACAAGTAAAATCTTATCAAAAGCGGTGATAGTCTGCGGGGTTGGCCCGAGCATTGGTACAAGATTTGTAAACAAATGTCACTTAGCAATCTACTCTTCCAACAAGTCAAGTAAGTTTAGAGGGTCCCCAAATTAGAGGCACATTTTTGTATAATGGTTGTATCTGATGTACATCTTGGGTAGAAAGGCCGTACCTGGAAGGTAAGTGAAACCTCACGGACTGATCTACAAGGTGGCGATAACCATGGCGACTGGACCGTTTCTGCCATATCCTGCCATGCATTGTGATCTATCTGTAGAATTCTGTAGATCTATAAGGATAACAAGTGAAATCATATGAAATCATCAAAGAGTAACTGGATCCCTTAGTGTCTTTCCTGTAGCACTGGATCGAACCACCGCAGCCATCGGTGCCTTGCAGTTCTTCTCGTTGGCAGAGCCACCATAAATAATTCGCACTTTTTCCTGGGTGTTGAAGGTGCAGGGTCTGACCAAAGGAATCACAAGGAAAAACATCGAAAAAACGGTTGTTGATAATGGTTGTTGATTCATGTTGATTCATGATGTTGGCAGCTTCAAACCGACTTGACAATAGCAAAACCTTGGCACATTACGTCTCACCCAAGTAGAGATGGATCAAAACCTGAGAAATTCAACGGTCATGACAGCGCTTCTACTGAGTCCTTGGATTTATAATCATCCATTATCACATCAATTTTTTCTTTGCTCCTGAGATAGAGGAGCTTTGGGAAGCTTATTCATCGCTGGGGTCCTTTTGCTCAACATTTCAAGTCCAAGAATCGGCAATGTCTGCTCCGCACTCGTCACGGATGACGCGGCGAACCTGTCCAAAGTCTTCTAGGGCGGAAAAGATGAGACTGTAAACTCAGCCCGGACAAACCCCAATCCATACCAATCCAACACAATCCAACATTTGAACCAAGAATGACGGGAATAGAATAATCATCAGGGCAACCTTTCAAACCAATGCCTGTTTCTTTCAGTGGCTATCTCAAGCTTTATACAAACACCCAAATGGGTATCCATTCCAGTCATGGTATCGTGACCACTGCCATTTTCATCCTTTCCGACACAGTATCCTCTTCGCCATGCTGATTGGGTTCATTGCATATCTACACCACTAGCGTTGATGAGGAGTGATAAATCGATCCGGATAGTTGCTCTCCCCCACATTTTTGTGCAAAATTTGGCTCCATCATCATACAATCTACTTCTAGTATCATCCAGTATCATCCAGTATCCCTATCCCCCTGGCACCTGGTATTGCGTGTCCTGCGCTTGCAGTGGTGTGGCCACCACCCCAGTACCAATGGCCCAGACTGGCTCCTGAGACTACGTTGCACCGACTGATGACCAGAGGCTCCATTCTGCTCCAAGTCGCCTTTTAGTATACCGATCTTTTTGGCTTATCGCAGCTCAAACATATGGCAAACTGGGATAACATGTTGATAACAGCACCCTAGGGAACTTTGGCTCCGGTCACATGGTGTTCCCAAACTGTAATTTTCCAACTTTAGATGCAGTCAGAAAGAGATGAGACGCAAGATCAACATAGCAGGCCCTCCCTTCATAAGGCAGGCCACGCCTAGAATCACCACAATTTTGCATACAGTAACTTTACTGGGGTCCAAATGAACCATCGCTCGTGCAGCCACGTGGTGGAGGGCCAAAACCCAAATATAGCTTGCCCCACAACCAGAAAGGGGAAAGTTACTGAAAGGCAACGGACATCTGCATGTTCTTTACTTCTGGACTCTCAGTTTCCTGCTCCCCAGAGAAACCACCGGACACTTGCTGGCAAGGTGCATAAGCAATCACGATCTTGTCCCAGTCTGTGATAACTGGAATCACCGCCTGTGAGCCAAGCTATGCCAAGCTTACATGGTGAAGCCAGGTCATTGGGATATTGCCCGAAATTGTAGGAACCTCAAAAAGAATGGAGAACGATTCTACAGTAAAGACGCAACACAGCAACACCATATCCCACCCTCTGCTGTCGCCTTCATCTGCTTTTCGCACACTTCGGTGGTCTTGCCACTTTGGCCTCAAACATTTCCACGGGTCCAACAAACCTCCATCCTTGTGGCCTTTCATGCCAGAGATGGAGGTGAATGGAGGTGAAATGGCGAAACAATGCCAGGTTTCATTGTGTTGTGTTCGATACCAAACTCCACAAACCCCCACGGCCATGGGGCGTTCAGCCAATTGCTCTCCAATGCAGAAGACGACGGTGAGACCTCACACATCAGGCTGACACAGGCACGGGCTCATTGCTGAAATCCTAAGCTTGGATATACTAGTTGAAAGAAATACATCAATATAAATTTGCTTCTCTTGGAAGTCAGAAGTTAAAATATATTCAAATCATATACAATCAGATATTTCTTACTGGCTGTAGAATATTTTCAGTCTTGTTGGTTCATTTTTCATAGGTCATATTGGTCATATCACTCATCATATCATCTCATATCATGTCATATCATGTCATATCATATCGTATCATATATTATTGTATTATGTTTCATCCTGTGATCATTGTGATCCAGCTCTGTACCAGTGCTCGCAGTGCTAAGCTTGAGGCCCTTGTCCAAGGCTGCCTCCGGCGAGATGAATGATCGTGGTGAGAAGTGTTTATCAAATGTCATCATGCTATACATAGTTTATTCATATTCATGTTTATTCGGTTTATTCATCGCCCCGCAGTTGATTTTTAAGGATATAACAAGTAGCCTACGCTGGTTTGGTTGCAAATGTGACAACCCTATATAAGCAGCTGGTCATCATGATATTTCATCCGCTGGCAATGTTTTGTCTTTGCCCATTCGCAGCTCTCTCCACACCGTGCGACCTTCGTCTTGGCGGCACAATCCTCGTCGGTTTCACCGTACAGGGATCGACGCTCTGAGTGTCCCACCAGTACGTACCTGGGTGCGATTGCAGGGCAAAAATCATTCAGTGAATGGGCCATCTTGAAAAAAAGTGTCAAACTGGATGTTGATCACCTTTTGTGCCAAGTTGCTGATATCACATCTGATACCACCACATATCATCACCATATACTAACTGCTGTACCGGAAATGAATGTATCTCCATTCATCTCCCGATTTCTTAGGGGTTTCTTGGTCGTGCAAATCCAAGGTGGCTCCAGACTAACGCCGAGCAACTTGATCCCTGCGTCTGCCACTTGTCCCGCAGAGACTTCACCGGTGAAGGCACCTTCGCCTGACAGTGAAAATTGATGAAAATTGATGAAAATTGCATTGTATGACTTGGTATATCACCGATAGCTGGTGAGTGGGAATTTTTCAATGATCATTTTGTCATTGTCATCCACTAGATAGAACCCCTACAAATCCCTACGCTCTTCGAAAAGCTTACACGGCAGGAAAATCTGCCCAAACTTGGTGAGACTTTTGGGGTACACAACTAGCAGTGCAGTGGAGTCTTGACAGGCCGGGGTAGTGGAGAGGGTTGGTCACGATCTGGTGAATTCAGGTATTCCAAACAACCAACCAATCAACCATTGGCAGAACACTCACTTGACCACTGACAAATCCAAATGGGGATTTCCCTTTATCTGGAATGATTCTAGACCAGAAATACATCTTCACCCAACTTGCAGCTATATGCAACTATTTGGTAATATCATCCCAAACATAAACCATGAACTCCTGAGGATTGATGAGGATTGATTCCTTCCAAATTCGGGCCTGTCTTGCTCATGTTTTGCACCCCCAAGTGGATTGCAGAGTCGCCGGCCAGGCACTCCTGTGACATTTTGCCCCAAATTGGTTGCAGAACGTTGCAGAGTTGAGGATGCACCCGTCAGCGTTGAGGGGCTGATGTTTCATCAACCCGAAATGATTCAAAAAACATCTAAAAACCATAGACAAAGTTGCCTGGAAGCACCAAGTGATTGGTATCTTGGCAGTTTTTAGCCTTCGCATATAATCCATTTGGGGTGCCAACAGTTTTGACTGACCACTAGAAGTGACCAAAATTCTTTTTCTCAACCTTAAACGCCCTTGAGTGGTTAATCACCATAGACTTTTTCTTGCTCCATCTCCTGCTTTCGTGGGTGTCATCACCACTTCCATGGGTTCTACCCACCCTACAACTCATCCCAGCCCCAGCTTCCCCACCAAGACCTGTGCAGCAGGGATATGAATGGTAGGTGCGAAGATCGCCACATCCACGGATTTGGGGTCTGCGCCCACGCCCTTGAAGGCCTCACTTTCATCTGGTAATTGATTGAAACATTTAGAAAGCCGTTCCAAAAATACTTACTGGGATATCATCTGCCGGATGGTGAGAGTCAAGAACATATTAAACATCACCAGCGATCATCCGTGCACACAACTGGCCCTCTGGCTCAATAATCTGGTACGGTACCAGGGGAGCCAGCAATGTCTGAGCATTGGGTGAATTTTGGCTGATACCATGCCGATGAGTGGTGATGGTGAATCAGCCTCTGCTCTTAGAGCCCGGAACACTTCACATGGCAACCCAAAATAGAGCTACTTGTACACATAACTATAATATATATATATAATATAACAATGTATTATAATATATCAAACATTACATGTCCTTGGATTCTTGACCATGTTTCTTTGACTTCCATTTTTTCAATAGTGACCTCTTGATTCTTGATCCTGCAACTTGACCCAGCTGCACATCTGGGTCCCCCAACGCCCAGCAACTCCTTGACGCCGCTCAATTTGCCGTTGCACTTCCAATTGCCACCCACAAATCTCAGCCACCGAGAGCACACTGAAGCCCGACTTCTGAAAGGTTCGAACCAGGGTGGGTGTTGGATTTAAAATGAACAACGCAGATCTACCCCTTGCATGAACAAATTTTGATTTAAGAAACACGAGTGCATGGAACCAAAATCTCAAACAACAGTCGCTGAAAAACACTTTTTGTAGTGGCCAAGATTGTCTGATAGCTTCGCATTCGTCACATTGAACAACCTCCCTTGAACTGGTCCAACAATGGCGGTGAGTTCTAGCTAGCAAGGTCCGGAAGCGATCAATGAGCCCAGAGCACACAAGCAATAACTGAATTTCACTAGGATGCGTGTTCACAAGAGTTGGATGACCAATTGTCAGCAAAACGCTACAGAACCACCCACGTAGATTGCTGGGACTGAAGATCTCCGGTCAAAATCCAGTGAAATTGGCTAAATGTGATCAAACATTCAAGTAATTCTCGCCCGCAATACCGGAAACATTGCAAACCTTCCCCCCCACCTTACAAACATTGTGACATAATTATTCAAAAAATAAGATAATGTTGAAAGATATTTTCTTGGTGAGTTTTCTGCCAAGGAACGGCTTGCGCTTCATGCCGAAGGCTGGAGAGCCGATGTTGCGGAAACCGGTGCCCGCGTAGGTGCACCTGGATCCATGGCTGGTGCATGGAAGTGTCAGAATGTGTCAGAGGTCACCCTGGCAACATGACATGAATTCGATGAATTGACATGAAATGAAGAATCTTGAAATATATTGAACATTATTGAACAATCTACAAGCACACACGACTTTAAAAATGCTTGAACGAGCCAACGAATGTGGAGATGTCACCAAAAAAAGATGGGGATATCACTGATCAAAATGGGTCCAGAAGAAAACAACAGGCACATGTGACCAGAGAAAAGCGGGACATTTACTGATCGCATCTTTTTGCAAGAAGCCAATCCCAGCCAAGATGGTCGGATGGGAGTGATCGGAATTGTGGCTGGCAAGCCCACCTTTGCTTCACCATAAAATTAAAAGAAAGCCAAAGAACCCAGCCATACCAACCAATGGACAATTGATCACTTTCAAACATATCACCAACTTCAACATGGTAGAATTCATCCAACTGAATTACTTTTCTTTTGCCGGGCTTAATGTCAAGTAAATACTCCATACTAAGTGCTTTTATGGGCATCTTTTGGGGAAATCAACTATATACTCTTCAACTCGCCAGCTCTCGGCCCGGGGCACTTGTCGCCCAATTCCTCCTCGATACGAAGGAGCTGGTTGTACTTCGACAACCTGCCGAAACTCCGTGGAAACTCAGAACCGACAACCTGGGAGGATCCACGGAGGATCCACAGCTCATTGCAATCTCCTTTGGATCCTCAGATTGTCATTGATTGACGAATCATTGACAAATCATTGACGAATCATTTGATCATTTTGGGAATGATCCGGACACTGTCAACAAGATACTTGGATAATCTTGGATATACTTGGTAGGTTCAGGCCAAACTAAGGCCTTTCTGCGGTCTACATCAGGTCAGATGTCAAAACCAATTATCACGTGAAAGACCCCGAACCATGATCGAACTAGATGCCATTACTTCCATCTCTCAAAGACCAAAACCGACTCAAACATCTTGGATTCATATTGTTTTGACTTATTTTATAATATCTTATATACTTCCTACATCTTCCTACACCTTCCTACCAGTTTACCCCCATCTTTGATGCTACATGAAATCTCCACCGGAGTGCACCTCTCGGAACGACAGGGGGCACCAGTCTTGATCTGTCCAGTGCGAAGACCTACCACCAAATCTGCGATGAAGGAATCCTGGCACGATCAGCTGATCAGCTTCCTCCAAAATCCGAAAAAAAAAAACACCACAAAGTCACATTCTTATCATTCTTATTTTGTTCAATTTAATGCATTCTTCGTTCAATTTTGTTAGCTTCCCATTTTTGGAAAATCCAACTCCCAATCGACAAAAAAAACAGCACAATTCAAACATATAAAAACTTTCAGCCGCCAGAGGCCTCAGTCTCACCGGAACGGTGGGAGACCATGACGCCCCAACCAGCGAACTGCGACATGGACGCCGCCTCAATGGCCTGACACGCGACGACTCCGCACAGATCAAGCAATTCTGGATAAGAAGGATATATATACACCATTATATTTATAGTTTTTGTAGGGTTATACACCATGATCGTAGATGGATAATGGATTAATTATTAATCCATTATCCATCTACGATCATTGTGTATAACATTGTATAACCCTACAAAAACTATCAAAATGCCTCCAATAAACAACGGTGATTCGACACACCAATTCACCATTCACAATGAGAAGACTAAACCACGGGGGGTGATGGGGTAGCAGGAAAACATGTGGAATATTCCGATGGGGGATCCAGCGCCGAAAATAACAAGGATGTGCGGCCCATGGGAGTTCGATGAAAAAGAGAGAATATTGTCATTAGATGTCATTGGTCATAACAGAGAAGCCCACCTATTTGACAGTAGACATTTTCCTGTAGTCTCAACACCACTTTTTTGTCTTACTTTTTTTGTCCTTTTTCTGGAACCATCCAAGAGTTCACCTGCCAAAACCGTGAGACTGTGCCAACCCCGGAAGGCCGCCTCGGTCACGGAACCGATCTGGTTCACCTGGCAGGTGGCCATGAAAAGATGATTTATTCCGCAGTTACACATGGGATAATGAAATATAATGAAAACATATCGAAATCACAAAAATGCGGGGTACTTAAAGAGCCAGGTTTATGACGGCTAATTAAGCACTGACTGGCTGAGATAGTTGTGGAAGCAGATGCATCCTGCCTCCCATACCTGGTTTTTCATTGGTTTTGCATGTTTCCGATTACCTCCAGCTTTCAAACTATCACCAGGAATGGTCTCAACGTCTTGAGGACGTTTCCCTTAGGTCCTTCAACATGTCGTTCCAGAGGCGGGGTTCACAATGGTCCATAGTTTCTTGATAGATCAGTCCCTCACATCATCCGCTTGGTGCAGGTATGGTGTTAGATAGTGTTGGATGGTGTTGGTATCAAGCTGTCATCCTCAAGTGGATAGAGAAGATATCCCCGCTTACATCCAATTTGGCACTTGTTCTCAGAGGTCAACTGGGAATGGCTGAAAACCGCCCACCCCCAAAATGCATGTCCGCAATGCCCAAGATCTCACCCTTTTTTTTCACGTGTCATCCCCGCATCCCCGCCTAAAGCTCCCTAGGTCATAAAATGCCATTAACCCGTTTGCTTGATGAATGGGAGAAACATGATCATGATCCGATCTCTGGAGAGACATCCAAGTCTTTGTCCAACGAGCCATGCCTAAACCCACTGGTACCGTCAATGCAAAAAATTACCTAATCTAGTCCACTCAAAACACTCCCATCCAGCATGGTAGCAAAAGCCCATGCAATCATAGTCCGTTCTTGCTCTCTTTTTTCGAAAAAAATATCGTTTTTGCTGCTTGACCCCCATTTCCTATATTTCTGGTTGACATCCTGCTTACATGGCTTACATCCAGACGCTGAGGCTTTACCATCAAACAACGCTCGCATGAAACGAACAGGCGTTCCCACATCATGGACCATAAGAAAGCCCACAGCAGAACCAGCATATCATGTCGGTCAATATGTTATATGAGCCAAACATATAATCTAAGAACCAATTATTCATATTCTTACTAGATTATACATAATTATACTATATGTACTATATTATACTATATTAGCAGATGTGTTGGTTAATCCCACAGCAGTTTTCATAGGCTTTCATGGTGTCCTTTCCATTTTCATGCTTTTTATGATACAATCACTGTCTTCTAATCTTCTAGGTATCCCAAAGCATCCCACATCCTAAGGCCGGACCCCACCTTCAGCAGTAGGGCATTGCATGCCTTGCAATCCAAGGCCTTCTGGACCTGGGACAATGGGAAAAATGGGAAGCCACTCCAAAGTGTCAGGAAACCATGGATTTTCATGGTTTTTCATGGATTCTGATTTTCCCAGAATAAAATAGAGAGGGGCTTCTTAAACTTCCCCTTCGCCCAATTGTGGGACAATGGAAATTCTCAGGCAGCAAAGATGATGTTGTTATCAAAAGAGGGAAGTACTACCGGGTTTGTCAAAGATTCCAGCAACAAAATGGACAATTGATTGATGACTATCTTCGGCTGATGAGTTACATTGGTGGTTATACTTGCCAAGAATAATAACAGTATCACTGTTCAATGGTCACCAACTAGTCATTGGTTTGTAATAGTGTCTACTGATATGCTTTCTAGTTAGTGCCTACTGTACTGTCAGGTATCTGCAAGTTTCTCGACGATTTTGCTCTCAGCACATGACTGAGATCTATGGGCATCTGAATCCTGCCAATCTTGTACCTTGCGTTTTACAACCGGGAATTGACCTGAATAGATTATACTGATACTGGATGAGATGTTGACTCGACTTCCCCAATTTTGGGACGTTTTATCTTGCTGCATCTCCAAGTTTCATTTTCAACGAATCTTAAATTTCCAGGCCGTACCCTGCCCCAATCTAATCATTCATATCAGCAGTCCCGAACAATGCCGAACTACTAGCTATCACTGACCTTTCAGCCCAAGTTTCCCAGTGCAACAAACATGTAAGGATTAAAGCAAGATAAACTAGTCATCTAACCTATGAGTGGTACAGCAATGGTTTCGCAATGGTATGTAATTCATATTAAGGTTTGCGTTTCCTGGGGTCCCCGTGCTGACTGGGTGACTTGGTCAAATTTCCGGGGTCCCCAGCACGTTTCGGGTTGGTAACCAGCAAATCGTCTCCTGAGCTTGGCATAGCTTGGCGTCCCGGGGGGAAGGCACCGTATGGATCGGTGAACCTTGTGATAAACCGTCTTCTGAGTCTTCTGGCAGCTTTATGGGTGAACAAATTTTAAAGTCTATCGTTTATTCGTTTATCATAGGAAACTTGCTTGTTTGGTAGGCCTTTCAGATTTCACAATGTGTTCGCCTGCGTTGTGCACAATCCCGCCTGTCATGAACCCGTTGCACATGGTACACTCATTTTCTCCATGAATATGATGGTCGTAATACCAATTTTTCCATTACTTGAATCATCCGTGTAGATGCAAGCCCCATATGCATGTTAAGTAGAGTAGTCGAAATCATTAATAAATGTGTAGACCAAATATCAATCTTATCCTCAGTCACAATATACCCATTTCTTTGTGGATGACATATGACAGTAGACATCATGATCCTACGGCAGTTTAACGCTGGGGTACAATCAACAAACAACTTTGTTCTGTCGCTGTTATTGATTGATGGTGCCACACCCTTACATTCATTTTAAGATATCCCATTGTTGATAGTTTCGTGCCCATTCTTGATGAATGGTTCTGTCCACAGTCTTCCAGGTTAAGTCCCAAGTTATTCTTACAAACCGATCACGTGCCACTATTTTGAGACATGTTAGTGTTTCTCTCAGTTCTTTTCGTTATGTCCAAATTAGTCTGGATCATACGATGTTATAGAGTAGTTATACAGCTATTACTGAGCTATTATCTTAGTTGGATGTGTCGCCAGTATCTGAGATGGCCATCTTGATTGGTCATCACATGTACCGTTGCTGCTACTAGTTGTCACTGGTTGGAATGAATACCAACGGGACCCAAATCACGTCGAAGTGAGCAGTTTCCAAAATTCCAACGGATCTGAATGGATCTGAACGGATCTGAATGGCCTGATGGGGATTCTCAACATTCTCATGGATTCTCGACGAGCCCGTGATGGCTCCAAGATGCTCCAAGTAAATTGTAGTTGGTCCGCGAGCAAACGCCTATCGTCTTAGATATCGCCACATGGTGCTCGATCTGCTCACAAGCGGGACAGTATGGTACAATGATGTAGATATATCATATATCTACATACCAATCTTGTTGGCAGGTTATCAATCAAGGACCATCATTCTGCATTCTGGGGTCTTTCAGGTTCAATATCCTTTGTTTCTAGTAAAACATCACGCATCCAATACGTGCCACTTACTTCCCCATGTCTAGTTGGTTGCGTAAGTCAAATCCCCGTGTCATAGCATTTGATGGCTACTTATATCCTCCCAACAAACGTGGTAGTCATGGTTTCATTGCCACCAAGAGACCAACGATCCTCAGTGGGCGAAGCAACTGGACTTTCACTGGATCACAGGCAATCAGAATGGCTGAAGACATAGCCAGCAAGAAAGCAGCAAGCGGGATACCGGGTAAAGCGGGAGCTTAAGCAGCAGTTGGGACTGAAGCATCCAAAATGAAGGTTCACGCCCTGTGCAACTGGAATCAAAATAATTCGACAAGAATCAACGTTGATTTGACCAGGAAACATGTCATGATATCCAGCAAACAAGGTGGGACCCCAAAAGCTGAACAGCGGGAATCCAAACATGTCATGAAGCATCACAAGAATCAGGAGAAATCCAAGATCGAAGCGGAGTGGAAACTGATACATCTTTGAAGCCATCAACTAGAGAAAGATCTATCTACCTGTCTATCCATCTGTCCATCCATCTATCCGTACATTCTATATCTATCCAATCTACATGAATTTAAGTCTGTGCAAACTTTCCGAGCCTAAATCTATCTATGTTTGATGGCGGTA